>Ga0049105_1001446_pt1 | contig 10545 bp, 8 predicted proteins | sample WorMetvaBAHAMAS1_FD_61260 | JGI IMG/M metagenome (GOLD analysis project Ga0049105, IMG submission 61260) | Worm MetaG Olavius vacuus BAHAMAS.1 | ecosystem: Host-associated > Annelida > Digestive system > Unclassified | place: Germany: Marburg | collected 2013-04-09 | reverse complement strand
ACTGTGACACTGTCTGATACTGTTAGGTGTCCTTGAAGTCTTTTGATTTTACGCCACCTTAATCATTTTCGTTGATAATAATAATAATAAAATGTGCATGCAAAATTCAAGAGTTGCGCAGTTTTACACAGTACTGCCTTAAAACTGCTCCGGGCAGAAGAAGCCAGGCGGATGCATTGCATGCTGCATGCATTACTGTGTTCCATTGCCATTACACAGCAACAGATGCCATCAGAACTGATAAATATCTGCTGCAGTGAAAATTGAGGCAGTTACTGATGCAGATCACAAGTGCTGCGGTCGGAGTCATGCTCAACCCACATCCAATGAATTTGCATAGCTTAAAATTCTAAGGGCATTTTCATTTTTACACATAAAAACAACAAGATTTAACTGACATCCTTCCAGCCAGAAGCTGGCTTGCTAAATACAATGAGAAATGTAATCATTAATACAGAAATATAAAACAACAATGTAATCATGCAGAATTACTGATAAAATTGTAATGCACAGGCACAGAGCACTGCATACTGCCTCTGTTTGTAAGAAGGGCTGTGTTGTAGTTCTTCAGAAATATTAAAATTTTCGGAAATAGCCTGGACCTGATTCACTGCATTGGTCCAGACGTGTCGTCTCTGCTGTCATTAAGGCCAGTACTCTTGTACTGTACTCTCTTTTTTATATTTTCTGTTGCCAGGTTCCTGGTGTATTACGATCAACATGCGGTAAACCAGGAGAAGTCGTCTGTCGCATCGCTGAAGAAGTGGATGCTGCATTCGTTGTGATCGGCGATGATCTTCCATCAGAGGGCATAGGTCGCGTATTGCGTGCAGTGGCCGGCGGTACCGGAGGACACCTCACTAGTTACCTGCTGCATCACGTCACCTGCCCGGTGGTCCTCGTGCGTGAGATGGGCACCTACCAGCAGGCACGTACTGAGGACCGTCGCCGGCGCTTCTCCGGTGATGCTATCTCTGGGCTGACGACTCGCCTGCGTCGCATTCGCTTTGCGTCCGGCTCGGCAGGCACCGGCATGACGACACTTCGCTGCACCGACGTGTCGGCTGTCTCCATCGGCAGTGAGCAGTGCGAGCTGGTCAATGATGTCGGAGATTCGGGTGATGCATCGTCACACGATCCAGACACTGTCTTCAACACCTGAGCAGCTGCAGAATTGTCTGTCACGCATCATGGGACGACCAACAAAACACCGTAGCTTTTATGCCGTGATTGATGATATGGACAGGTAATCTGGAAGATCAATCGGTTAGTGTTTGCGCCTGAAATATGCATGTTAATGTTTTGCAGTTTATTTTCCTGTCTTTTCGTTTGTATTTAGTTTTATGGATACGTGATTACTGCAGGAGAAATTTATCACTCAGCCAGCACGTGTGCTGTTGGCACGAAATGTGCACTGTCATCTGTGTTGCACCGTTTTTTTGTTGTGATTGTCACGTTTGTCGGCATCATCGTGATCGTTGCTTGTGGCTGGTTTGCAGTAGTTGCACTGCACGTTTAACGGCGGTTAAGACAAATAACCCAGGTGTTCATTTTCAAGAGACTGTTCTGTGCAGTTTATATGCGTTGTGCACCGTTCATAGTATTACTGTAGGCATGATTCGTGCTGTTAGTCATTGGCACGGAGTTAGTGTCAACTTTTGATTAAATGAGAGTTTGATTTTGATCAGCAGTGATATGCCGCCTTCCATTCATCGTCAGTAGAAACAAGTTCAGACATTGTGTGTGATCAGTCTTTTTACGATTCCGAACTGTTTCTGTGTGATGAGTATGTGTTTGTGTGCACTTAAGGCCCTTGTGTACTACCGCACTGCCATAGGTATGTCCTGCTGTATATCTGCAGTGCAGCTGTTTGCTGTTGTGTGAGCCGCATGACCATCGAGGTCTTGTTACCCATTTTACGCAACATTTACACAGTGTGTATATATGGGATCAGTTACACGTGCATACATTGCTGCCACTTTGTACGGTTTGAAAATAATCAATGCACTGTCTGAAAGTCCTGTGCTGTTCAGTGATGTTGGCTGTGCCGACCATTTGAATTTCGCTTCAGGCTACAATATACATTCTTTGTTTTCATCACTCATTTTGTTTTACATCTGTTCAGTTTTGTCGTCACTGAGGTTTTCTGATGTGTCTTTGTTATAAGTTTTCTTTGCCCTTCGCTACTGTATTTGGTTTTTTGTTTCCTTGTTACAATATTTCTGAACGCGTTGTTCGAAGCTTAAGCAAGCAGTGTACAGAAAATGCCAGTGGCATTTCTCTGCATGTTGTTAGTTTGGATAGAATACCAGCTGTCGTTAGATACGTTGTTCATCTAGTTTACTGAACTGAACAGTTAACAGTAGTATGATTCTGGCAGACGTGTACTGTAACTATGCTGCCATTTGACGACCAGTGTTATCAGCCGTGATGTACTGGTGTTGAGTGTTCATCTGATTGTATGTCGTAGATGTTGCAGTCATTGTTTGCGTGACTGAATTACTGTTTTCGCACACATGTTGGATACGTGATGTGAACTGTAGGGCGTGATGCTGTTGTAATCAGTAACTTTCGTGTAATTGATCATCTGAGTTGCGTGCTTAGTCTGTGTACATAGACAGTGCTTGGAAAACTTTGTATCGGCGTTTAGTAGCCTCGCGCGTTTGCTCGGTGTTTGCAGTAGCGTAGTGTGTTCAGTTTATCTGACGTGTTGGTTAACAGACATCCGTAGCGACGATGCCTTGTGTAGAGAAACTCGTGACGTTTGGTCTGTATGTGTTTCGAACTTCATGTCCGTTTAGTTTTCAAGGCAAAGCTTCAACTATTGATTGTCTTGTTTGCAGCAGTTTATGTAATTTGTTAAGAGTGTTGTGTGTGCAAGAACGCATTTCATAGACAGATGTGCTGCTGCTGCTGCGGCTGCACACTGAATGACATTGCATACATGTAGTGACGGGACGTTTCTTATGCAGTTGTGCGATTATCTGTGTAAATGTTGGCACAGCGTTTCTGTTAAACGTTTCTTATTATTGCCTTGTCGTCTTCTGAACTGTAAACAAACTGTGCTTCAATATTTAGTCTGCTGAATGTTTAAAAGCAGTGCAGGAAACTGATGGCTTGTCTGCAAACCTCAACTTGATCATAGGTCATTGGTTCATATGAAAACAAAAACAGTTAACAAACAATTGGCCACAGATGGAAGCTGAACTTGAGGTGAGAAGCAGTGCTGAGGAGGATAGCTCTTCCATGTACATTTGCATTTGCCATTTTATCCATCTTTGATGGCATTTTATGTGAAGATCAAGGGGTTTGGATTTGTAGTTGAGTCCTCCAGATTCCAAATTTTGGCCCTGGAGTCAAGACTCTGACTCCCTCAAAAGGGAAACTAACTCCCGGCACGTACTAGTACTACTCTTTTATTGTACATTGAGCTTAGTGACACGGTTTCGGCCAGTGTACAGTGTTTTTATTAGAAGAATTTAGAATTTCTTTTGAGTCCTTAAGTACACGATCAGCTTGTCACACAATAAGTCCCGGAGTCGGAGACGGACTCTGATTCTGGGTCCGGAGTCTGAGTCCAGGTTTATTTAGGGCCAGAGTAGGAGTCCGGAGTCCTGAATTTTCTAACCCTGGAGTTGGAGTCGAAGTCCCACAAAAAAATAAGGACTCCGCAGTCCGCATCCCTGTAGTGAAAATGGGGATCTAGGCTAAATCGAAAAAGAACTCCATGGAGCTACAGAGACGTGTAGATTCATAGTCTGTAGTTAGCTAACTTGCCTGAAAAGTATCTTAGGAGGCAGTGTGAACACTCTGTGTCCATTTACTTATATGTGTAAATATATGGTTGTTTGAGTTTGGCCGTCAGTACCAGTAAAATTGATTGCTTGGAGGGACTCGTCTCCAGAGTGACCTGTTATGTTGAGTAGGACATTAAACTCTACTCAGTCAGTCAAGTAATGTTAAGCAGCAAACACTAGGAAAGTTTAAAGTCATAAAGCTGTGCACATTGTTATTATTCTACAATGGAAACCGCACCTGACTGATTTTCAGATACCCCACGTGTTTTAGTTTTATAGACTCCGGCCCTACTAAAAACTAAGATAGCTAAGTCACTTGTTCATTGCACGTTAAATGATTGCATTACAGTATCATACGGGGGTTAACATCCACGATATTTTTTTGAAAAATGTAGATGCAAACTACTATTACAGACTGTTACGGCCAGTCTGGTTGAAGTATGCCTGATAAATTTCAACAACAACAAATACATTTTATGGTGATTTCTAATTTTTTAACGGTAATTTTAAATTTTTAATTTTTCAATAATGTCACTCACTGTCACCCCAATTCTATAGATATTGCCTTGATTCAGTACCTGAATAAAGAAACAAGTTCTTACTTTCTGAAGATAGTGAGGTATTAAAGATATGAGTTAGTGTGTGTTCACAAATGGTCTTGCTTTCTGTGTACCATGTGACTGAGTTGCACTATCAGTACTTTGACTTAAAACTACCAATCTCTTCATTCACAGTGCTCTCTCCAATATTGGGAATTGCCTTCAACAGCCCTGCTGGTCATGCACTTCACTGACGGGTCTCGCACATAGGTAGATACTAAGGACAGTGAGGTGTTGAGATGACGATGATAATGTTTGTTATAAAGTAATAAATTTTAGCCAAAAAATGATAAAATGTCATAAAAATCAGTTGTATAGGGTAGAGAGAGGTCTGAAAAAGCGTACGTTTTAATGCTTTGGATTGGTTGGTAATCGTGAACGACCCCGGAAATTGTAGTAATAATTTCTAACAAGCCCGTAACATAAGCTTTGCATTTACTTACTATATCGTTAGTTTTAGTTCAAGGTCAAGGTTTGTTGTCATCGGAGCGTTGTAAACATTTCATGATTTATAGCTAAAATGATTAATGACGTGCTTCAGTGTAACCACTGTAATATATTTTTCGTTATTTGTTTGAAACGTTCGAATTTCACGCAAGAACCACAGCTGCTTCGGCCTTTGACAAATATCTTGTCGACAACGCGAGCTGCAAGGCAACGCCCACTTTTATCAACTGACATTGGTTGTAGCACCATGTGTAGTTCTGCGACGATGTTTTCCAAGCGTCGTTTCGTTAACGTTGGAGACGTTGAAGATATATTTGAAAAGTTGTCTGATTGGCGGCATAAGGTTGATGTTACTGTGCTAACTCCTGAGGAAATGCAAATACATCAAGCTCACCTCGCTGCAATTGAGGTAGTAATAATACAGGCCGTTAATCACAGGAAAAAATCCATAGAGAAATACACAGATGAGTATATATATACCACAGCACAGATCATCTTCGTTTATGCTACCGAGCCTTTTCGCTCCCTGATCAATTCGCTCCCTGGAACTTTCGCTCCCATAATGTGTATCTTATTTTTTAAAATTTTTTGTTAAGTCTTTTTATTATAAAATTGTTTTCCATCTGTCAGTGAGTCTTAAATAGGTTTTATAACCAACCAGAAAATACGTCGACTAGACATATAAATAAGTTTACACACATCACCAGATACTACTGCACTGTACCTATTATAATCTCAGACTTCAGATCCGGGGCTAAAACCTCGAGGTTATAATAGTACTGCCAGTTTAGCAATATTGTCTGCCAGTGACAATAACCTCCGGTGTGGCCATATCTCACTTTAGCTTCCCCTAAGGGCAACGCGTAACCGTCAGTTGCCTCTAATTCACCTATTATCGCTCACCTGCGAAAGTAGTGGTAAAACTTCGCTCATAGCAAACGGACGCACGTGGCCTGCTATAAATGTCTTATAACAGCTTAAAGAGACGTGTTTAAACTGTTTATAACAACTAAGCACTTGTAACAATTTTATCCTGCTATCGAAAAATAGTTTACTGAGCCAATCGTCTATCTGTCAGTCTGTCATGCGTGTTTTCCACCCTCACGTAACGTAACGTAAGTAACCGTAACGTCACGTTGAAACGTACGTGTCGATCCGTAACGTACCGTAACGTGCCGTAATCTAAAAAATAGAACCGAGTTCTATTTGTTACGGAGCAGCCATAAGAGCTGTAAGTAGCTTATGTTACATCAAAATTTTTACGTATCATTTCAGCAATACGTAAAAATATCTTACGTTACGTAAAATTTTCACATATGTTTTTGCTAAACGTAAAATGCTTACGTTACAGCACGTTGCGTTACGGTACATGAGGGTGGAAAACACGCATCAGTGTGTGTCCGTCTGTGGCACTCTTGCGAGGTTGAAACATAATATTGCAGGCTTATATTTTTGTTATTTTTAAGTTTTTAAATGGTATATTAGTTAATTAGTAAGCTAAATGCTAGAATTTTGACTTATTGTGACAAATTTGTCAAAAAAAGATGATGTTTTACTGTTGTGTTTGCAGGAAAAGCAACAAACATACACTGATCCTTCTACGGGCCTCACCGTTTTCACCATCTTCCATCATCTGAGTCGACAGAAGTGCTGTGGCAGCGCTTGCCGACATGTAAGATAATTAGAACATCTTCCAGTTTGTTTATGGTGCCCAGTTATTATTACTTAGAGAAATGAGTGCGTTTTCAAGGTTATTGCAAAAGAAAAATGGCTTTGGCTGATCGAGGATCTACACTGTATACGGACAAAAATGGACCCTGCAAGAAGCTCATATAATTTGACAAAGCTTGTCAGTTATTGCATATTATGTTGAACACTTTTTACAGCTAATTTTGGGTATTCCTTCAAAATTTACTAAAACATGTGGGACATTAAGTTATATTAATGGCAGTGCTAGTTTAACACAATTATTGATGATGTTCTAGGGGTCACTTTTTTGTCCGTAGTGTAGTGGTGATAGTGTGCTCGCCTTATTGCAAGTTGAAGTGGATGGTAAAAGAGTATTATGGAGAGCCAGACTGATGCAAAAAAGGTTGGACAAAATTGGACAATAACAAGAAGATAAAAAAGTAGCTGAAGCATGGCAGGTTGAAGTGGAGGGCCTTGGCGTGTCAACTCAACCTTCTATAGCAGAAAGAGACAGATGATGATGATGATGAGTTAATAGTTATGCTGTTGTCATTGTTGTAGCTTGCCTTCACTTTTTAGACTGTTGGCCTTGGTTGGATGATAGCAACTGCACCGAGCCTATCAAAATCCCAATCCTCAAAGGTTTTTTTGTAGTGACCTTTTAACACTTGGTCCATCTTGCAGTGAGCATGTGGAGTATCTCTGTTAAAAGCTGAAATACGTTCCTGATCAGCAAATGTTGTTATTTTCCACTGTTAAATAACTTGAGATCATAGGAGCCTTGTATGAGACTTTTGGTTTTAAAATTCGTAAAAACTGTGAAGTATCAGAATTTTTCTGAAATTCATTAAAATTTGGTATCAGCACACTGCACAGCGCTACATACAGTAACTTTCTTCACCAGCTCATGACTGACTTTCATATCATATCTTAACAGGAACTATACAGTATTAATGGTCTGGTATGGTTTTCATCTGATCTTATTAGCAGTGTTGCTAATAACTGAATTTTATTTGTGAAATCTGTTGAGTTTTTTAATGAATTTTGTAGATTATTAAAATTATAAAAACTTGTATTTTCAGTCTATGCTGTGGACCTAATAATACATGTATAGTGTTTCAGAAATCCTATTGCTGTTCCATATGCACATCTGTGTCTTACTACTTCTTTATACTTACAGCCCATGCAACTCACTGAGTCCGATGACAACATCAATAGTTTTTCTCCACATATCCCTGTCCTCAGTGAGCAGGATGGCTTCTGGTAGGGTATGAGTATATTTGCACTGATCTCCGATATCATCATTCTGTCTCCTTGGTGGTCTTACTTGTGTTTAGGAGTGATCTGACGTATGTTGACATGACTGACTTCAATAGACGAATGTCACTCATTCTGCCAATGTGTCCAAATAACAATAGCTTTCTCTTCTTGAGCTTATCTCCAATTGTGAGTCCTCTTTGGTGTCGTTGGTGGCAAATCTGTGTGCAGTTGACGAATTCACACAGGTGCACGTACATTGATGTGGCATAGTCACAGGTCATGAGAAGTAGATCTGAGGGAAGGATGCCCACAGGTAGGGTTGTGGTCTAGGTCTCGACATCTCATCTCGGCTGGTGAGGCCATCATCTCGGTCTTGGCCTCGAGAGGTGAGCAGCTTGGTCTCATCTCTGTCTTGAGCTTTAATGTCTTGTGCCCGTGCCTGCCCAAATTGATGTTTGGAGGCAGATCATTTGGCAGTTGTTCCTCTGCTTCAATCCCCAGAATTGTGCAAATTTCGGACGAGAATTGTTATCGGATAAAAAGAAACTGCTTGGCCCATGTGTCACCTCAAACTTCCCAACAGGGCTTTATCTCTGAAGGTCTTTTGTTTTGTTCCCGATCTCATGTAGAGCTTTCTTTTCTGGCTATGTTGCTGATACACTGTGACAACTACACTACAGAAATTCTGCTGTTGTGAAGTCTTCTGTATCACATTTTTATGACGTTTTTGATATGATAAGAATTACAAGCATTTTATGTTTATAATTATTGAAAATTTGATTGTTTTGTGGCGTTTCAGTGTCCGTATAATCATGCAAATGTTAAACCTGAACTGCGGGCCAAACAGCAATACAACACAGCATTCTACACTTCCAGCAAGACGTAGTGTCGCAAGTTGCTGAGCTGCAAATTTATTTGACACTTTTAATTAAACTAATGCTTGCATTAGGATTTAGGAATACTAATACTGTGATACATACTTAGGAATACTAATACTGTGATATATTTTATAGCTCAGCTGGCTGAGCTTTCAGCATAACCAGTGAAGAGCTGTCTGTCTGTCTGTCTGTCTGCGAGTCTGTATATGTATGTCTCTGTGTTAACCTCGGTGGCTCATATCATAACCACTACATATAGAGAGTTGTAATTATGCGTGGAGATCCGGACACACACCCTGGACATTCCCCCCAAAACATTTTCCATGTGAAAAAATAATCCCCAGAAAATTTACCCAGAGCAGAGCCCCAGACATTCCCCGCCAAGAAAAATCCCTCTGGGACATTTCCCGATGAAAATTGCCCTTCCCAAAATGCCCATTGGCTGCTTGTTGTATATTATCAATGATTTTTAAAAAAGAGGAAACATTCACATTCATTGCATTAATAACCAAGCAGTGGCATATTATGCAGCAAGCAGTACAGGGGACAGATCGTCTAGCTGATAACTATCAGTAGTTATCCGATATCTGCATCGTGAGCTGTTCCTGTTTTCTGCTATTCCTGTGTGTGTGTCATTGACAAACCCAGTGGCGTAACGTGGCTTCAAACTGTTCCCCTTCCACCCTGCAGAAAACAGAGCGTGGGCTCCATCCTCTGGTGAGATATTCTGCTAAGTTCTCTGTTTTACTGTGTTTGAATAAGAATAAACATTTATAACACATGAAAAATATTTAAGGCACTGTGTTCAGGCTTGATGGGTCAGCAGGTTCATAGTAGTTACGCTTCTGTGGCACAAAGACTGTTTGACAAGTGTAGCTTCTTCACCTGTTGTTTGTTGTACTGTCTGAGTTGTGGCACATGGACAGTGAACCATAAAAAACGTGACATTTTATTTTTGACTATAACTTTGGCTAATCGTAACCGGTTTTTATAATTTTTATATAATTTAAATCGCGAAGAAATTCTACATGAGACTGTAGTTAAATTTACCACATCACCTTAATTATGTGCGTACCTTACTTCGTAAATTTAAATAACAACACTTTTCAGTTAAAAACACTGTTATTCTTTGTTCATTTACGTTCACAACAAAAGAGAAAAGAAGAAAGTCATCTCCAATTATCAAACTTACAGTGTTGCCATTTTGACATTGTTATTTTGAGAGTAGCAATCATAAGTAATGTTCAAAACGCCTTTAGCGTCGACACAGGCCGACAGACGACGCCTCCACTCGTCGATGGCGTGGTTCACGCCAGACTGGTTCGTTTCGCACCACATGGTAAGGCGCACACATAAATCAGGTGATGTGATAAATTTTATTATAGTCACATGTAGAATTTCTTCACGATTAAAATGATATAAAAACTATAAAAATTGGCTAAGATTAGCCAAAGTTATAGTCAAAAATAAAATGTCACGTTTATCTATGGTTCACTGTGAATAAATAGAATACTTCATAGTTCTGTTATCATGCTACTACCATGTACACTGATATGTCACAATACATTCATTAGCATGCCTTCACTGAAAACAGTTATATTAACAATCACCTTCCATTTCTTGGTGTACTATGTTAATATAGTAAATAATCCACATGAGTTGTTTGGCTGACTACTGGTTATACTAGGCAGTTCCTCTTCAATTATCAAGTTGCCCAATGTAATTTTTCCTCGAGTTAAGCCCAGCTTGTACAATACGTTATTCACAAGCTACTTGGCTCAGCATTTTGTCTTCTGCAAGTTATCAGCCACCTTCTCGATGTAAAATCTGTCGGCCAAATAACTCATTTATTATTTTTATTTGCATATATATATA
>Ga0049105_1001445_pt1 | contig 10547 bp, 6 predicted proteins | sample WorMetvaBAHAMAS1_FD_61260 | JGI IMG/M metagenome (GOLD analysis project Ga0049105, IMG submission 61260) | Worm MetaG Olavius vacuus BAHAMAS.1 | ecosystem: Host-associated > Annelida > Digestive system > Unclassified | place: Germany: Marburg | collected 2013-04-09 | reverse complement strand
TGACGGACGGAAGCAGTCACAGTTGCTGCTGCTGCTGTGCTGATGCAGGGATCCGTGAGTACATGTGTCGACTGTGCAACTACAAGGGCGTGACGCAGTCGGACCTGAACCGTCACACGAAGTCACAGATTCACTTGATGAAGGCTCGTAACGAGTGTGTCCAGTGCTCAGAAGGCTTCGTATCGCCGATGAACTTGGAGCAACACCGACAGGACAAACATCCAACTTCAAACTCCACCATCGTTCATGTACCAGTTGTTACGACCAACGCCGAAGTTTTCTGATGCTGCGGACACATCCGCCGATGTCTGTTGGGTTAACAATGGTAGCGTCAAGTGTATCGGGCATTTGTGAGAGAAAGAGAAAGAGAGATGGGCTTTTGCCAGTGATGTAGCTGATTATTGATACATGTAGTTTGTGTTCATACTCTGCTGTTTTCAACTATTGCCACAACGTGCGACATACTGACCTTGCCATTATCGCTGTGTATTTCCAGGGAATTCTTTGTGCAGGGTATCTGCTGATGGTGTGAGGCTTACACAACATCAAGTTGCTGCTAGTCTTAATGACTCCGTTTTACTGCTGCTGTGTGTCCAATGAGTGTCCCGCGTGTTCATTATACAATTTCTCCCGTTTTTGAATCGTTGTAAAACGAGCTCTGGAATTTCTTTATCAAAAGCCTCAGGTCTGTCTGTCGATGTCAGCCAAGAAGCGCCATTTCTGACATTTCTCGGCATTCATTCCATGACGCCACGTGTCTGTCAAACAGGACAAACAGCTAGCTGCATTCAGTCTGTGAACCGGTTGGCGTAGCCAGGTGGCAGAGGGGATCTATGGGGTCCCCTCCATTGGCACCCCGCTGCGACACACTGGCAGTATGCACTGGCGTTCGTAGAGGGGGAGGGCAGAAAGGCCATGGCCGCATAATTTTGACAGCCCTAGGTTGGCTCCATTTTCTTATACGGTAAAATGCGTGGGTGCAGCTGATATATAGGTTAAGGTGGTGTGCGAAGCCCACTGGAGGGTGAGAACCAAACCCTAGCAATGAAGGTTCTTTTCCCATCACTAGGTGAGATGCCCACACATTAATCTTTTAAGAAATTCTTGTGCTTCTGTGTTGGTATAGGTCAGATAAACGTGGGTAACTTTTTTGCAGTTAAGAATGATTCTATTTCATTTCAATCGTTATGAATAAAAGATAAAAGACACGACCTTCACTTTCTGGGTGGTAAAAACGTTGCAGCTAGTACGACATGAGGTTCCAGAGCAAGCAGCGTGCCTGAGCTTTGGCTGTATGAGTGTGTTACTCAGTTTGAAGTTTTGCCCGAGGTGTGAATGAGATTTTACATTTTCTTACAGTGAATCATGACGCCCGAAAGTCATTCATTGCTGAATTGTGCCAAGAACTTACTGACTTTTTTTTTTAAATTTCAACACGTTTCATCACCATGTTAGTGTGACTTGCATGTACATTTGAGATTTTAATACAACACAATATTGTTTTTTTGTCGTTTACTACTGCATTTGTTGCAATAATCTGACTTCTTACTTGTTATGTATATTTTATGTAAATGCGTGCATAGTTATTGAAGATTTGTTACGATTAGGCGATAAACTGTTTGGTTTTCTGCAGCTGTAGCGCGTTCCGATATTGTTTTGTTTTTCGCGAGTGTGAACTTAGATTTCCAGTGGCATTGGATTCTGCGCTGTTGAGCTGTATATGTCGTCTGATATTCGTGATTCTGCAGATTGTTATGTGCGCGATCGTCTTTCTTTTGTGCAGCTCATTCGTTGACGTTAACCTCCAGGTTGTGAGAAGCAGGTTGCTGTGGTTTTGTTGTGTTCAGCCGAGCGGATGCTGCTGCTGCTGCTGCTGATGATGATGATAATGCTGTTCAATGCGTTTCTACCTCGTTGTTCCTGCTGTCAGTTTTGTCGTTGTTTGTTGATGTTTATGTGATGCCATTTTGACTGAAAGTCGGTGATGTTTGCGTTTATATTTAAGTTTACATAGGTATGCCCACCCGTAGCCAGGAAAAATTCATCTGGTTTAGTCGAGCCTAGTAATTAATGTAAATTGTACACTTCTTGTATGGCTATAAATATAGTACATAATACGTTATCTCTACTGTATTAATTTACTATGTCTGGCTTTACCCATCAACTTCCCTGGGAACTTCTGTCCTCTGAATGCCCTCCCAAGTGTGTCGAGTAGGACGTTAAGTCTACTCAGTCAGTCAGCTCTCACCTCTCTGAACCCGCCCCTTTGAGAAATCTGGCTATGAGCCTGTGAGACGTTAATGACCTTGGCTTCCTTTGATGTTAGGATGCTCGACATATGTTCAAGACATTCTTTTGCTGCTATCCTTTATTTCTCTTTATGGGACCTGTAGTCTCCCAGCCCGCGCAGCATCCCCACCAGCAGTACATCAGAGGTTGAGTCGTAGGTCAAGCACAAACAATTAACTCAGCCATTTCGCCCGTTCCTCACGTATTTTTTCAGAGAGTGAAAAGTGCAAAATTTGGTCTCAGTTTTTCGACCTCAGTCGCATTTGAGTCAGCCTCGTTTCAAAACGGGGCAACTTACCTGAAATTGAACAGAATTTTGTAGTGCCAATGATCGATTTATGTTCTACCAAAATTTGGTGTAGGTCGGACCATTTGCCTCTCAGAACTATTGGCTGATTGGGCGCCCATGACACCCCCTTAAAATGGCTGGGAAAATGTGTCGCACCATCACTAACTCAGCCACGAATTGCCAAATTTTGCTGAAATCTGGTACGATGCTGCATTGTGAATTGGCGGAGCCAGCCTCATCATTAAAGCCGAGAACGACCAGGGCGGCCTCAAGTGGCAATACAGCGCTAATTGCCGCCTTTTCTACGTGGTATATTGTTTCTTGACTTGTGTTAAATCAGCAGTTGGCTTCAGTTATCAGTGGAGACAGTAGATCATGATGTATGTTAATGTGTATTTTGTGATGTACGTTTGCTTTCTTCATGTTTTATAGATTTAAATTCGTTGTGATAAGAAAATAATAACTATAACTTACCTGTAACATAACTGTCAAAATACTTTGGTGTCGTTAATGTAACAGATTGTAGCTATTGTATATCCCATGTCACTTATTACTGAAATGCAGTGACGTCTCAGAAATAATTGGCCAAGTCACTCAGTGTGTTGTTAACATCCTCCACTACGAGTAGTTACTAGGAAGTATGAAGAAATGACTGCTTGTTGTTAGTCTATGTGTATCGATGTTTGATGTTGCATGTGTCGGTGTCGACAACTGTTTAGTGTTTGTAGTAAGCATTGGCGTAACTGCTCTGAGACCAGGGAAGCAGCTGCAGGCTCCAGTCCAGGCGCCAAGCTGCAGGGGGCGCCACGGGTCGACGGCGAGAAACATTACCTGAAAACAAATGGCAAACGATTTAATATGAAGTACCACAGAAATTTGTTTTGCATTTTAGCTGCTGCTCTTAATATGCGTTTTATTACCTGAGTTTTAGGGCCGGGGGGGGGGGAGGAGTGGAGGCGCCTGGATGCAGCTTGCCGTAGTTATGCCATTGTTAGTAAGACTGACTGACGCCCTCTTTCACAGAACACTGCCTGTGCCATTGCTGCTGCTGTCTTCTGCGATCCGTTTCCATGTCATTGTCACACGCGTTGCAGGGACAGTGTAACAGTGTAGCATAATAATGTACATGTGTATCATAGTTATGTTCTTACTTACTTAACATACTTGCTTTTCGTTTGTGGTGCAGCTGGTAGCGTTTAGTTGAGCGTGTGCTGTGTACTGATAAAGTGAGTTTTTTTGCTGTGTTGTAGATATTGTTTGTGATTTTATGAGCTTCCATTGTTAGTAGTGACTTCGTTTTTATGTCTTTTATGCCTCGCTTCCCTCGTGCTGGATGTTGATTGGACCTACTGCGTTATTTAACTTGTTCCTGTCTTCTCAACAAAGAAGACTGGCCAACTTGTAACACTGTGTGTGTCCTGTAACAGCCGAACATATCCTAACCACGTGTTGTACGTAAATATGAAAACACCAGGCAAAAAAAACATAAATGATCACTCCCATAAATAAATAGTAAATATCATAAAATGTTAAGCAATACCATCAAACGTAATATACCTAACTTTTTATGTGAAGTAAACATTTCTAACAAAATTAACCTAACCTATGGGCACGGTATAACTTACTTGTGTTGAATGTGCTGATAAAACCAAAGCCTGGTATGAGCAAGGTTGGCATGTGAATGATGAACTTTGCAGGACTCAAAATGTAGGTGCAAGAGTTGTTCTCTAAGAAAATCAGAAATAGCGAAACTCTGTTTCGCCACTTTCTACTTTATTTTGACCACTCACAGTTATTGCAGTAAAATGTGTAGAAAATCAACATCTGATAGGAGATAAAATACAGCTCATGGAGACAAAATACTCTGTGGTAAAATCTTGTAATGAAATATTTTAAAATTCCTATCCAGCCGTAGGAGGCAGTTACAGACTGTTATTCTGTCAAGCGAATAAATTCATTCATTCATTCATAATGGTTCATTATGAGGGTTTGCTACAGACAGACTAATAGTGACTACTTGGTCAAAGGAATGACTGATGCGTATATATATAATATTGAGTCATTAGGGATTTTGTTCGTATGTTGTTCGAGTTGAGTGTGTGAACGTTTATTTGTACAGGTGTCCGTTGACTGTTCGTTGATTCATTTCGTTAATACTGTTGTTGTTAATAAATTGTTATGTACAGCAGTAACCTGTCTGCTTGGAGGCCACGGCAGTAGCTTGTACATGTGCCGAGCACACAGCTGCTGCTGCTGCTGCTGCTGAGTTGATATCAATGATGTCTTCCTACTGAAACACCTAACAGTGATGCTGAATGTGGCATAGTTCAGTAGGGCTACACAGCGAGATAGAAATTTGTAGCCAAGAACTATTTTAACTGTTAATCGGTATAATATACTCAGAAGATTATAGACGCTTCTCTAACCTGTGATATACAGGTATACAGACTCAGCCTGACACTGCTGTGTTAGTTATCACTACAGAATAATATGTACGATACATATAGAGTGGTCCAAAAAGTCACGACACTAGTCTTACGTCGAATACTGATGGTAAATACTTAATATACAACTTAAATTGTTCAAGATCGTGTGTCACACTTTCATGTAATATTTTATACTATATTTATTGTATTTTTCTGTTGTTAGATATACACTGTGTTTCAAAAAACGTGGTTGCGAACTTTCTGCCATAACTTCCATCAATTATTAACCGATTTTGAAATTTTTTTCACTGTTGGAAACAGAAATGAATTATCTACAAAATTGGTATAATATTTCTCGTCATTCCTTTAAAAAACTTTGTTGCACTGCCATTTGAAACATAAAAGTTAAAAATGTTGCAATTGCTCTACCAATCCTTGATGATAAAGCTGTGCCGAACTTTTATTATAACTTTGTGAGTACTGTTGTTAACCGATTTGCCTCCCCTATTTTCCGCTAGACAACATCCGAGTTATGGTGATTGTCTGGAGGTTAAGAGGGAATATTATCAAAACTGCTCCGTGCTGGGTTGTGTGACTCAATGTCCACAGTCAGCAGCACACTCATGTGAGCAGTTCTTACAGGTCCAGCAGATTGGGTTTGTCATTGGGACTCTTATGCCATGCATAGAGGCGATTGCCTAGAGTTGTATTATTGTAACATGGTGGAGTGGTCATGGTGGGATTCAAGCCTTATCTGCAAGACCAACTGGTTTTCCTCAGTGCTTCAACACTGTTGGTTTGGTCATATGACCTGTAAAAATCGTCCCTGATATGACCTATAATGTGTTTGGTGGGACGTTAAACCTTGCTCAATCAGTTAACCGATTTGAAAACCACATTCTACGATTTTGGAACATTGCTTCACTGCTTCAATGACCGCTAACTCAATTACCATATTGTCAGAGCTCAAAATGTCCTCCTTTGGCCCGTAAGCAGGCACGAAGACGCGCTCTCCACTCGTCGATTGCGCTGTCAATGCACTCTGTTGAAGGCCATGCCAAATGTCCAACAGTAACGTCGTGAACTCTTGACTGGTACACGGGCCGCTGGAAAAGGCAGTAAATAAGTAAGTAAAGTAATATGTTTCTTTTAAGTGTTTAAAGAACTTTTAAAAAATAGTGGAGTTGACAGCTTTGTCATCAAGGAGTGGTAGAGCAATTGCAACATTTTAAACTTTTATGTTTTACACGGTATTTTTCGAGTTTTTTAAGAAGCGGCGAAATATTTTATATATATATATATATATTGTAGATAATTCATTTCTGTTTCAAACAGTGAAAAAAGATTAACAGTTGGTGAAGTTATTGCAAAAAGTGCGGCACCACGCTTTTTGAAACACAGTGTACGATGTTTCCTAGGACTGCATTCAGTATGCTGAAGAATTTGCTATCAGAGACTGATCAGTGGTTTGCGGGTCCCTGGGCCAAATAACACATCGGTATGAATATCAGCTTTCGAGATGCGTAGTAGTAAATGGCGATGTGGGTGCAGAGTGCAGACGATAGCAGTAGGCCTATACTGGCGGACTCGTGGCCGAAGTCGATTGACTTGGTCTGAGGACAACACTGTTCTACATTCGTCAAACGAACCGGATAAACTCTTGCAATGACTTTGTCGTGACATCATAGACATTGTTGTAGAATTAGTATGATTATTAATATACCTGCTAAGTACAGTTTTACTATCTATGATTACAGAAGGAACACCGTGTAGGCTTAAATGATAATAACAAAGGGCACCTGACCATGAGTACTGAGCTCAGCCCAGTTGGAACGTGTAGAAACCCATCCTCGATTGACGTGTTTTATGTGAATTTCACCAGTTTGTTTGGTGCTGTCTAGACTCTAGAATGATCAAGGTCAGACTTATGTTCTGATAATATCTAGTCTGTATAACAAAGATGGACATATATTTGGATTTTTTTCTGTTCAAATGTTATTTGAGTTGCTGTACGAGCAATGACACTACTGTCCACCGTCATACCTGGATTATCCACAGTCATAACCGTGATATAGTGCTGTGTTTTATGCAGTGAATTACTGTGTGCTCACGTTGTTATATGAATGTTGCAAACTACTGTTTATGAATTGTGGTTGAACAAACAACAAAAACGTCAAACTCGTTTTGCAGTCCCTGTTCTAGGACAACTCTGGTAAGCCGTACTGGATCAGACACTGATGGGTACCAGTGTTAGTTTGCTAGCATTGTTTACTACGTTTATATGCAGACTTCAGAAATCTATTATGACTATTGACTAGCCCCTACTTCCTTCCATGTTATCTCCGGACTGCCTCTATGTTTAACAACCTTCGCGTGCGTCATTACCTCTGCCAGCGAGGTTATGTAATGACCGGCGTTTGTCTGTTTGTCTGTGTTTGCCTGTTAGCAACTTGACGTAAAAACTAACGATCAGATCTTCATGAAAATTTTACCAAAGATGTATCTGTGGACGAGGAAGAACTGATCAAATTTTCCGCTTCTGGATCATGAAGATCAGAAAACTGAAAAAAAATCAACCGTAGCGTCAGACGCACCCCAGGCATTATATTCTCATTCGGCAGATGGCGCCACATTACTTGGATGCGTGTTGGTATCGGCAGTCTGTATAAATATTCAGTACCACAATAAATTTCTTTTCTTTTAAGAATTTGGCCTTGATGGAGGTACCGGTATGCGATGTCCAAATGCATTGTCCACACATCGTCTTACCACTCATTCCCATCGTTTCTTAAAACGTAAGCGAACCTGTTACACCTAAATAGCACTGCTAAGTGCATCTTCCGTTTACGCCAGATTGCTTGTCATTCAGTGTCACACGCGCATGTATCTAATCATTTGCATTTCTGAATACTATTATGGCTGTGCAATAAAGTTAGGTGAACACTTTCAGAGATTCGTGAGATATTTGCTCTAAAACACGTGCATGCAAGACTTGCATACATGTTTGTGTAGGATATGTAGAATTATGTAATTTATCATTTATCTAAAATGCAAATAGCTCCAACGCTCGCTGTTTGCTGTTTGCTGTTTCCCGATCATTATTCCTGTTTTCAGCCTCAGCACTCAGCAGTCCTGTACATCATCAAACAACTTTTAATGTAATGTAATGTGATGTAATACGACGAGAGATTAAACCAATTTGAAAACCACATTCTACGAATTTAGAACATTGCCATTAATCAGAATAATAATTCAGAACTGTAGTTATAATCCTGCAAGTCGTTAAATGTACCGTATGTGCGTGTTGTGATTCTGTCGTGGTCATTGTGCGTGTGTCTGACCAATAACAACTTCACTGCTGCACAACCGCGAGCGGGTTTATATATTTTTACACGATTGTATGTATATGTTGTTCACCGTGTAGTCGACTACTAAGTGGCAGATAGCCAGTTGCTTGGACTTCAACTCATATACGTAGCAGGCGTATGCAGTGTCGTGTGTGAATGCATGCGCGTGCGTGTACCGGGATGTTCTGAGTGTGGCGCGTTTTCGTCACCAGGTGTCACTGCTGTGGTGCTGCTGAGGTTGTCAATACTCCTGATTTCGTGTTACAGTGGCAACCGTCTGCGAAATGCTGAACAAAATCGACTTTGTATTGTGTTCATTTCGACAGATGAAGTGTGTATTATGAATCATACCACAATTAGTTGTTTCTTCTTGTATTGACAGAACTGTTGGAGCACGAATTGTATTAACACATAGTGGTATTAACAAAACGCTCAGCTCTCGCACAGAAAACCCTCGTCGCTCCATATCACGCCTTCAAATTTTTTCCTAAGTTAATTCTGTATGACTGAGAGTTAATAACAATAGTCTGTGAAATTGTCATAATAGTCGTCCCTCGTAACAGTGTAGGAATTAACGATACGACAGTACGATATGCTTGAGTATGGACCTAACGTGCGTTCTAAAGCTGATCGAAGCCAGCTTAGTCTAAAACACGTTATCAAAAATGCTAAGTGAAAGAACAACAAGAAACTCATCTCAGGAGATGAGATAGCGAACGTGAACTTTCTTTACGACGACATAGTACACGCACTACAAAATATAATAGACTGGTACGTAAATTCCGCCACAGATCGACGCGGTTATGACGCAGGTTAACCAAATTCATTGAAATAACGCAATGCAACGGCCATTACGCCGTTCAAGGTCATTCAAGGTAACCGATTTTAGTACCAATCGAAAGCTTATGTACGACTTCCTATTAGTGATTAATACTAACTTATCTCCTATCTTGCACCGTTTCCAAGTTATGGCTGATTATTGGTTAAATTTTCGATAGCGAGCCTCACTTTAACGCTCTCGCTGGGGTACCCCTGCCAATATCGCCATAGATGATATATCGCTAAAAGTATATTCTTTGGCCTACATTTCCGCTGCAGAAAGTATTTGTGTATCTGAAACCATTTTATGTAATCCTTCCCGAAAGCTACTGAATTCGGTGAAATTACGCTGCGGTTAGGGCTATTACGCCGTTCAAGGTCGTCCAAGGTCACCGAGTTTGGTACCAAATGAAAGCTCATATGCTACTTCCTATTAGTGATTAATACTAACTTAGCTTCTATCTTGCTCCGTTTCCGAGATATAGCGTCCGATAGGTCCAAAATCGCTATATTGGGCTACCCCTCTTGTGTTTAACTCCCCCCGACGGAGGAGTTTCCCTGGGACGATCTCCGTAAAATTGTTATCGAAAGGTCATAGATGGCCAAGGTACCAAATGGCGTAGAAACATTGCCCGAAATTTCAATCGCCCGAGTGGGGCGCACGAACGTTACCTTACAAACGACAGACAGACGGACGGGCGATGACATATATGTATAGCGAACGTGAACGTGAGGTACTTTTGTTGAACCGGCCACGGTCGCTTGTACCGTTGTACGACATACGCGATGACGACATCGTGTTGTACTTGTGTGTGAAGAATAATGTAAAAGAATTGGATATTTCTTTCAAGCTCGACCAGTAACAATAATGATAGGCATAATCGCATATGCAGTTTCGCACTTGACTTCATATAGGTTTACATAATACATATCACGATTCATTAACGCCACCTAGAAACATGGTTCGGGTTTGCAGTATTGCTGGAGTAAGCTGACTCGCTCCTAGTCACTTGATTGCTAGTCCGTTACACATAGCTGACAGTTGTGAACTTTGCTACGAGACAGAAACAATCAGTGTACTGTTACGATATCGATCGATCTGTTAGTCAATGAACGTTATTGTGTCGTACATGTGTGGTCTACATCAAACACGGTGATCGATGTTCGTAGAAAGTTTTTTTTTCGTTTTGAACAGCGTCGACTACGACAGTGGGTTAGGCTATGGTCACAATACTTTACAAGAAGCTTAGCTGTCGAAGATAAACCGCGCGACGCCACGTATATTATTTAGCCACATCGGTATCACCGTGTTACGAACGTACAACGACGGCACAACGAGCGATAGAAACTTTGCGACGTCTATTTGTTTCGACACAG
>Ga0049105_1001444_pt1 | contig 10549 bp, 5 predicted proteins | sample WorMetvaBAHAMAS1_FD_61260 | JGI IMG/M metagenome (GOLD analysis project Ga0049105, IMG submission 61260) | Worm MetaG Olavius vacuus BAHAMAS.1 | ecosystem: Host-associated > Annelida > Digestive system > Unclassified | place: Germany: Marburg | collected 2013-04-09 | reverse complement strand
GTCGCCAGTGTGAGCGATCGATTACTAATAATTTCGGCGTTATGTAGCAATTTGGAACATTTGCGTTTAACACAGTAAGGTGGTGACGCAAATTAGGTGAGGTGGAAAATGAGTGCACCTCGCATATATGTGGATCGTTGTGCATCTTTATGCCAAAAATTATCGAAATTGGTGGAAATTTGACGAAGTTCTGACAAAAACAAATCTGCTTACTTTTTTTGGGACACGGTGTAGTTCACTTTATAATGGCTGTTGGTCACTGAATGAAAGCTGCCTCTAGATTACTGCTACAGAAATGAGCCACACGACGCACTTACTCTTACTCTCACCCTTACAACTAATCCACACTAATCTCCAAGTTTCATCATGTGACGGTAGAACTAATATCACTGACGATTGCGCCATGTTCAGGTCGGAAGCTAGTGTTCCTGTATATTGTCTTTCTGCCTCACTAAACAGCAAAAACGCCATGGCAATTGTTCTACACTGTGCTAAGTATGTTACAGTCAAAATGCAAACGATTAACAGTTCTTTTACCTACACTTCAATTAAATAAAAAGCTACATATAACAACATAAACAAACATCTATTATCATACACCACCATAGATATGATTACGATGTCTGTGATAGTGCTGCAACGATTAATCGAGTATACATAATCGATTATTACACTAGTCGAACAATCGAACAAATCGAACAAATACTGGCACAATTTCTCTGCCCAATAGACTCATTTCTTGATTCATATCTGTCATCTTGGTCCACTTCAGCTGGGCCACCTCCGGATCCGTTGCCCGGTAAACAGTCTTTTTGGGACAATCCAGGGCTCCAAGCCGACCGTGCACTCATTGAGAATTCTTTTGCGGAACCGTCTCAGAAGGCGAGATTCTTAGCGTCTTTAGCACCACATAGTGAAGATTGGCTGCTGGCTCTCCCTATCGCTAATTGTGGTCTGCGGCTTGATGATGAATTAAGCAGTGCGTGTCGCTGTCGGCATGCGTCTCGGCTGTGCGTCCCACACAGCTGTCCATGTGGTGAGCAGGCGGATGCCCAAGGTCTCCATGCCACGGTGTGTAAAAAGGCGCCAGGTCGAATCGCCAGACACCAAGTCTTGAACGACATCATATGGAGGTCTATGGGTTCTGCTGGAATAACAGCTACCAAAGAACCTTCCGGATTGGTCAGGGAAGACGGTAAACGGCCTGATGGACTCACGTTAATCCCGTGGCAATGCGGAAAATCACTGGCTTGGGACGTAACTGTGGTCAGTACCTTGGCTCAATTTTACGTTGACAGGGCGGCAACCGCTGTGGGGCGGTAGCAGAAATGGCAGCTGAGCGGAAGTTGGCATGAAAGTATACTCCAATATCTGACATCTAATTTTATCTTTCAGCCTATTGCTGCTGAAAATCTGGGTGCTTTCAGCTTGTCAACTTTGGAGTTTCTGAATGATCTCGGTCACAAGCTCAGCACGTTTCTCTGGTGAGGAGCGAGCGTCATCATTTTTGTACCAACGTCTGTCGGTGTCGCTGCAGCGTTTTAACTCTGTTCTTTTGCACTACACTTTCGTGATCGACGACGTTCCGGACCAATAGTCACTCCAGCTTTTGATTTTAAATTCTTTGCTTTTTAGCGAACGTGAACTCATGTTCATGTTCGCTATATGTCGTCGTCCGTCCGTCTGTCTGTCGTCTGTCTGTCGTCTGTCGTCTGTCGTCTGTCTGTAACGTTCGTACACTCTACTCAGCCGATTGAAATTTTCGGCAATGTTTCTGCGCCATTTAATACGTTGGTGACCTGACGACATCCAAGTAAAATTTTACGGAGATCGTTCCAGGGGAACCCCTCCGTCGGGGGTTAAACCAAAGAATGGTAGAAAAATGTAGCGATTTTGGACCTTTCCGAAGCTATATCTCGGAAACGGTGCAAGATAAGAGGTAAGTTACTATTTATCACTAATATGAAGTCGCATATAGACTTTCGATTGGTACTAAACTCGATGACCTTGAATGACCTTGAACGGCGTAATAGGCTTAACGGCTGCTTAATTTCACCGAATTCGGTAGCTTTCTATGCGGATTGCGTAAAAGTGGTTGAAGATACACGGATACTTTCTGCGGCGGAAATGTAGGCCAAAGAATGTAGTTTTTAACGATATATTATTTATGGCGATATTGCCAGGGGATCACCCCAAGCGATAGCGTTAAAGTGAGGCACTCCCTCTCGCTAGCGAAAATTTGACGAATAATCAGCCATAACTTGGAAACGGTACAAGATAGGAGGTAAGTTATAGTATTAATCACTAATAGGAAGTCATATATGAGCTTTCGATTGGTACCAAAATCGATGACCTTGAATGACCTTGAACGGCTTAATGGCCGTTACATTGTGTTATTTCACTGAATTTGGTAAACATACGTTACAATACATAACCGCCGCGTCGATCTATGGCGGAATGCACGAGTCTGTTGTATTTTGTAGTATGTGTACGATGTCGTCGTAAACAAAGTTCACGTTCGCTATCTCATCTCCTGATGAGTTTCTTGTTTCTTCTGTGTTCACCAGTGAAACACAATAAAAACATGTGATACACGTCTATATATGTTGGTAGTACAGATATATGTTTCACGAAACATAACATTTTAACAAAATTAGAAAATCTTAAATTAACAAAATGTCCCGGTCCAGTCTACACTCTGCATCCTCGAATTCTCTATGAAATAAGATATGAAATCGTACAACCTCTCAAAATACTCTTTGAAACTTCGTGACAGGCATCCTACCCTCAGACTGGATGTCGGCAAATACTGCTATAATTTACAAAAAAAAGTAACAAAAAACTATCTAATTATACGTACAGACGTGTCAGCTTAAAGTAATGGAATCAATAGTTACAGATCTAATCATGGAACATTTCCTCACAAATGGCTTTTTAGTGATAAACAATATGGTTTCATAAAAGGGAGATCAACAGTTTTGCAGTTATTAAAAATACTCGATGATTGGACTTCTCAATTAAATGCGGGTAAACAGATCGACGTGATTTATACTGATTTCGAAAAAGCATTTGATAAAATTCCCCACCATGCATTAATTAGTAAACTGCTTGCATATGGACTTAATGACACATTTAATCAGTGACTCAAAGACTTCCTATGTAGTAGAAAACAACGTGTGGGAATTAACGTATTTTTCACAATAGAATTCAGTTGACAGTGATATCCGACAAGGAAGTATTTTAGATCCGATTCTATTCCTAATATATATTAATGATTTGCCAGAGTTCTGCGGAGTCGATCACAAGATATATCTTTATGCTGATGATGCTAAGCTTTACAATACTATTACATCTAAAAAAGACCAGCTAGATAATAAGAAAGCTGTCTTTATCCATTTCTCTAAATTGTCTTTTGACCATTCACAATACTCGGTTCGCAATGGATTCAGCTTCCGTGCACTGTCTTGAGCACTTATAAGGGCGGTGCGAATCGAGCATGTTATTGCTCGAGTATGCTACTGTCGAGTGTCGAGCATCTTATAGAATTCTCGAACATTTGACTGATACCGAAACTAGGCTAGCTATTAACTAATGAAATACAGAGTGGTTCAAAAACTAACGGACAGCAACAAGTCAAGCGATCGAGGTTGCAACGTTCACTCCTGCGAAGAACGCTCAAAGACAAATAGGCATAAAAATTAGCATATCTTTATTTTTGTTTTAAATTACCTAGCTGCAGGCCTACTCGAGTTCGAAATGAAAGCTCACGCTTGTTTGAACTCGCGCTGCTTTAGGTCGAGTAGCCCACTTGAAACAGCACTACCATGGCCACTCATTCGTTCTGTCCATGGCTATGTGTAATATGTTTCTGCCGTTAAATGCACTCTGGGAACCACCACCACAGAACAACCATCTGGAGATTGATCATGGATAAGTAAGCAAAGTAGTTATCACGGAGGTAGCAATCGATTTCCGTACGCAGCGCTAAAGTGCAGGTAGCGTAAGTAGGTATATTAAAACGTCTGTGGAGTGGTCAGAGTTTCCAGCAAACGTTCACATCTGTACTGTTCTCATGATCAGATGATCAGCGCCCAGCACTCAGTTGGATTCTAGTGATCGTTTTATTTTAATAGTCTATTTTACGTTAGAAGTTTTCGAAGCAATCATATTTCAATATCCCTACGCCTGCAGTGCAATCGGCGGGGAGCATCAGGTTTTTTGGCTCGTCCGTCCGTTAACGTATTCCGCGTGACACGATCGTACTTAGTGGAGGGGATTTCAATGAAACTTGGCACAAGTAATCGTCATACCAGTGGTCATTGCTGATAAGGTTATTAAGGTCAGAAGTCGAATGTCAAGGTCATAGGGAAATCAAACCAAATGCAATTTCCAGCTGAGGGATAACCATCAACTTACGGCCGGCCGTCTGTTTGTCCGTCCGTTAACACCTATTTTACATGACGCGATATCTCTGTACTTCGTAGATGGATATTGATGAAAGCTTGCACGAATATTCGTGAGTGGACGCTGCTGAAAAGGTTTTAAAGGTGAAAGGTTTTCAAGGTGAAAGGTGAAAGGTAAAATGTATTTGAACTGAATGTATTTGAACCAAAAATTTACACAAATACTTAGTACACTTGTGAGACGTTAATTGGGTTAATTCAGTGTATGGAGCAATTACCTACGCACTTAAAGCATGTTTTATATTTCCGATATGTTGTTCACTTTTGAAACCAGACTGCTAGGCGACTGGGGTCGAAAATGAAGGCCAAATTACGAACTTCTTGCCCCCCCCCCCCTTGGAAAAACTAAGAGAGGGGTGGGCAAAAAATTTCTGCGCCAGTTTCTCGATTGGAGTCTGGGTGCGGAAAGGACAGACAGATGTACAAAACTATTGTCCGGTGGCTTAATAAATATCAGACGTGGATTTATCTGCAAAAATGTGACAAGTACACATATAAGATAAAGCGTTTATTTACAGTCGTATAATCAGTAAAAATGACTCAGCCATGTTATTACATGATTGGCGTTCGTTCTTCGTCTACACTTCGCTTCCTCACAGAGTAGCAATTAGAAGATGAAGTAAGTAATTCAAAATTCACACACGTGCGTGCATGCGCAGCTGCATAACACCAATCATTGAGTAAATGTCGCGACGGTCGCCGATCACGCACAACGATGTCGTCAGATCTCGTCGTGTGTTTAATCTTTCCGTCAAGACGCATGCCATTAGTGCGACAGTCATCGGGGAAATACGCGTAATTTCTATATACGGCGTTCTTTGGTAGATGCGGATGCGTAGCTGTAGGCTGTGGCCGCTCAACCGGCGCGCACTGTGGACGATGGGCAAACATTGGTGGAACGTCGTAAGGAGGCGCGGCAGCGGCTGCTGCAGCTGCCCACGTAGCCGCATCTTCCTCGTCATCATCTTCGTCGCTCGAGATACATAAAGTAGTCGTAGTCGTCGTAGTTGTAGCAATCATCTCGTCGACACAGCGGGTTACGTGCACCGTACGGTTGACTGCCAGCGTCGCGGTCTTCTTCTGTAGGTCTACCATAGGCCTACCATTTCTTCAGCTCAGGTAAACTTTGTGTTTACAACGACTGACTGAGAGAGGTTAAACGTGACACTCGATACAGAATAGGCCATTTTACTCCAATTTCTGCTTATTTGTTACCTTATTTAGGTGTGTTTTAGCCGCCGTTTGTCTTTTTTGTCTTTTCATCTTTCTGATTTTCTGTTTGCAATTTCACGTAAAAGCCAGGCCTACTAATCGGATCTTCATGAAACGTTTACCGGAGATGTATCTGTAGATAAAAAAAACTGATTAAATTTTAGAAGTCACTTGCTTTTGGATCTGGATCTAGGGAATTTTTAAGTATTCTTCAACATTGCGAGATAGGGCATTTTCCATAATTTGGCTCATTGGAAAACTGGATGAGGACTCCGGATCGGGACCAGATCAGGGCTGTAGAAAGAAGTTGTAAAAAACCTAGCTTTTTAAAGTTTTTTTTACAAAAGTCCAAATTTTACGTTTTTGGATTTTTCAGAAAACCCTTAAAAATCCAGATTTCAGACTCACAGTCACAGCAGATAATTGTTGCATTTCAGTCTAATTAGTTGTGTTATAGCTATGCTATAGTCTGCACATGGCTATAAATGATGTGGCAGCGAAAAGGGTGTATCATGTATGAGATATTCTTCGTCAATTTCTGAGTCATAATGTGGTGTCCGGTCTTCGTACATTAAAACCTAAAAAATTTTAAAAACCTAAAAAATAACCTTTAAAAACCTAAAAAAAAATCTAAAACTTAAACACTTTTTCTTAAAAAATCTAGGTTTTTCCATCCCTGGACCAGATTTGCTTTCGCGGATATTTGCTGTCTCCGAGTACTCTCTTGCTTTAACAATAAATTACACACAAATAAAACTAAAATGACGCAATTGACGCTTGCTGATACATTGGATGTAAATCTTTTACAACATGATCGCTGTTTTTCTCATGTTATGCACAACATAAAGGTCGACTAAGTGAGAGCCCGTCGGCATCGCTTTCCCGCAGCTGTCCGTCACCTGGCGCTCATCGTCGTCTCATAATGGGTCACTGAGTCTGCTGTGAGCTTACGTCTAATTTTACGGACAATATAGCAGGCCTGCTGGCCGTTGCCTTTACAACGATACCAAGTTACATTGCTTCATTATAAAGACACATGGATATTGATAAGGAAGGATACGTTACATAGCGTGCACAACTTCCCACTGGAAGTTGAATCCTCGACCTCTGGATCGTAAGCCCGACGCACTATGCCGTTACGCCACCACGACACAAACTGCCTAAGCATACACTGCAGGCGTATCTACAACTGGGGACGGGGGAAAGCGCCACCTAGATTTTTGGACATGGGACAACAATGCGAATTAATCCCCACTTTTTGCTAATTATTAAAACATCCAATATACGCCTAATGACCGGATTCATTATAAGTCACTGACCGTATTACGCAAGAACGTCAGAATTGTATTAGATGAATGTAAATACAGGACATTCTTCGTATATTATAAAGCACATTTTTCTATTGTTTCTGGTTCGTCGTGTGTCACAAGTAGGCCTTTTGATGTCATCAGCAATCTGTAAATGCATTTTTACACCAAAATGCACTATTTTCGCCTACGAAAACCTTTTTTTTTCTGGGGCCTCCAGACTCCTTATTGGGGAGAGGGAAACTTCTCGCCAAAATCTACCCGTTAGCGGCCCTCGGCCACTCGACCGGTCTTTCACATTTTAAAAAGTGATACGCCTATAGTGGTCTAGCCATTAATGGACGGACACAGCAAGTAACGGAATCTCGGAGACATTGATAGCGGTTTTGTCGCCGTTCTGTCGCTCGTCCGATGTAATGTGCAGAACGCGATCAATACCTGAATGATGTGCGTTGCAGAGACTGGTGCGAATGACGAAGATGATGCCGTCATTGCGCCGTACGATGCTGTTCAGCGGCTGTAACCGACAGACAGTGATGCTCGCTGTGTATCTCATAGCGTCGTCACTCAGAAGTTTTCACGTCCTTGCTGATGATCTTTCTCGGCAACAGGTTAACAAATCTCACGATAGACGTCAGTGTCTGATATTGTTACTGATTTCAAGGTATTAATTTATAGCCATGTGCAGACTATAGCATAGCTATAACACAATCGGGAAACAGTGGAACACGCCCCGGAAACTACATTTGAATTTGGTAACGCGCATGAAATGGTATCCTCGAGTTTTTGTCATATTTTTATACTGTCTGACATCATTCGTGTTTTTTGGCTTTGGTTTTTACCGCGCGACTGAATGTAATGCAACGAACGGACGCACGGTATTGCGAAGGCCTTTCTGTCCGTCCGTCCGTCCGTCCGTCTGTCTGTCTGTCAATCGATATTCGCTCGTAGCGCCTCAGCCGTAACACCTAGCGAAAAAAAATTCAATTTATACTAATACAAAGTCCACTACGCGCTTTCCAGTGAGCCTAAGATGAACAGTGTACGTTGACCGTAAGCCCCCAAAGAGGGTTCAAAAAACGCAAAACGGCCGTTCTCCCTCTAAAATTGCACTTCACTTGAAGAAATTCCGCTACAAAGTTTCACTGTACTGTCAGCAACAAAGTTGTAAGGCATTCATTGGCTTATCTATCCGTGCAAAAATGGTTCGCGGGGGAACGTCTTCTACTACGTGAAAATTTGGCCGTAACTGACCCACCCCCTTCAAAAACGCCGATTTGCAATTGATGTTCATCGTAGCGCTTAAGCATTAACAGCTAGCGAAAAAAGTTCAATTAACACCGATATGAAGTCCACTGCGAGCTTTCCAATGAGCCTAAGATATGAACATTGTGCGTTGCCACTAAGCCCCCAAAGGGGAGGGGGCTCAAAAACGCAAAGTGGCCGCTTTTCGTGCAAAATTAGAACAATAATCTGCAATAACTTCGAAATGGTACGAGATAGGATGTCAGTTAGTAATAATCACTAATAGGAAGTTGCATACGGGGCTTTCGATTGGTACCGATATCGGTGATCTTGAATGAGCTTGAACGGCGTAATAGTCCTTATTTTGCATTATTTCACCGAAACTTGGACATTTGGCGGCCAATTATGTCACAGTGGTTGAAGTTATATTCACACTCTCTGAAAAGTTAAATATAGCCGAAGAATCTAGTTATCGGCAATATACATTATTTTTGGCGATAGCCTCAGAGGTCACTGAGAAAAAGTGTGTTGAAGACAGGCACATATTTCCTGCTCGAAGCAGCAGCCGGGCCGTATCCTACCTGGGATGGCAGAAGATAAACAAGCGTGGGTCATCGGCAACCTAAGACTGGGCAGTACACTGTACAGTGTTCTATACGCTGCGGCCGAAAGACTTCGATTTCCACTTTCCACTTCTTTATACTCCTGTAAAATTACGTGAGGGATTGTCGACTGTTTGAGTTTATTTAGGGTAATCATCTGCGTTTCCAATGCATGTTTTAGGTTTCCTATAAGTTGCTTCGTTCCGAAACCAGAGCGCCTCAAATGTGACGGTGGTCAAAATGAAGCCAGATTTCGGACTTCTTAAACCGCTGTAAAATTAGGGGAGGAATATGCGAAATGTCTGAGTCAAGTTTTCGTGCCACAACCCGGACCCAATCACTGATATACTTTTGACGGGGAGCCGGTCTGCCGTCTGGGAAATTAGAGTCTGGATGGTAAAAAGTTCGTACTCTGTTAGACCTCCAGACGGTCACCATAGCGAATGCACTGATTCTGATATATTAAGCTACTGTCTTTTACATACCGGTACTCACCTTACATAGGCCTATCTGCGTAATTTGATTTCGTTCTTCATCTGTTGTCAATCTCACTCCATGTACTCACTCCTTCGACTACCTTGACAGAATCTTGGACTGTTTTCGGATTTTCTTACGCTTATCGCTTCTTTTTTGTTTTAATTTTTTTGCGTAATCTTTTGTTTTGACCTCGTTTAGTAGACTAAGCTGATAGCTATGATCAGTTCTAGAGAGCACATTAAATATGTCATGTTATGTTATGTCATTTAGCAGGGCGGTGACGTCGGAGTGTCAGTACGAGGTCGACGCGATGCGGACAACTTGTGGAAGCCACTGCAGCAGTATCCCAACGTTCGAGACAGGATGATGGCGTTCTGGAAACGAGCGCATCCGCACGACACGCTCAACTCATTCTGGAAGCGCGGTCTGCCGGCCGGCGCCGGTGCGCAGGCCTTCTGGAAGAGGTTCGTCGAAACAGCCGACGACGACGACCTGGCGACGATGTTGGCAGCATACAGCAGGGGAGGACACGCGGCAGACAAGAAGAACCTGCACGTCGCAGGCCTGAAGCAGCAGCGTCGAGCGAAAGAGTCGTCAGCCCGTCGTCCGGAGTTTAACCCCACCGGCTGGTAGAACCTATGGTGCAGGCTACTGCGGCTGATGCACGCTTACTATTGATGTTGCGGATTATTTTCAGTTTACTGAGCGTGCGTCACAATGGTTAATCACGTGAGCGCCAGCTCTGTTATGCGAAGCAGCTATTGTTTCATCGACATCTGTTTGTGTGTCAGTGCCAGTCACTCAGCACAGTGTGTCTCTCCGCACAAAAAAACTGTAAAACTATTGATAAGAAATTAATGTAAATAGCTACTATGAATGTGTGTTACAGACTATTAATTTGGCGGCATTTGACCTTGGCCTTTGATAGCGGTTAAAAAGCAACTTTATAGGAAAAGAAACCAAAGTTATATGAAGTGAAGTCTGCATCAGGCTAGTAGCAGCATAAGAAACTACTATAGTAATTGTAGCACTATCACTATGGCTAGCATCTCTGTCCACATTTTCTAGTCAGCTTTGAACGCACGTGTAAATCATGGCATAACATATCATATGTCACTCATAACGGTTAACAGGCAAAGACAGAGCGTGTGCGTTTATCGTAGCTCATCCATGACGGGCAAACTTAAAAAAAACTGCAGGCCAGTGGAGATAAAAATTAAATAAAGCAAAATATTGTGTGAAA
>Ga0049105_1001443_pt1 | contig 10552 bp, 4 predicted proteins | sample WorMetvaBAHAMAS1_FD_61260 | JGI IMG/M metagenome (GOLD analysis project Ga0049105, IMG submission 61260) | Worm MetaG Olavius vacuus BAHAMAS.1 | ecosystem: Host-associated > Annelida > Digestive system > Unclassified | place: Germany: Marburg | collected 2013-04-09 | reverse complement strand
TACAAGCCGGACAACAAGGCCACATTAGCGGCACTAACAGGTGCCCTATTTAAGTAATTTAAACGTCGTTACACATTAAAAACTTACTAAAATCAACAGTTCTAATACATTTCTTAAAAAGTCCAGTTTACTTAGAGAGATCAGTAACGACATAACAGAGGTGAGTAGGCTATACACGCTAGAGATGGGCCGAATGTCATATCATAATCTGACATTCGGGTCATCTCTAATACACGCCGATGTCGACCTCATTCTTGTGATCGATTCGATGACGCTGACAAATAACGAGAAAATGTCAGACAGTTATGTGCACAGAAATATACCACTTAATTTGTTTATTTATCTGTTATTTACTTGATACAGTTAAACCCAGAGTATATACACTGCATGAGCTGAATGGAAAGGCACCGATATCCGCTCAGGGAAAGTTTGAAATTAGAGCCATACGTTAAAATTAAAACGACAACAGAAAATTGACAAACCACGGTACAGTAGATCACGATTATTGACAGTTAGCCCTAATTATAATTCACAACCAAAAGTCGACTATACTTGTGTGCGTGCTGGCAACTTCAGAAATTGCACAAATCTACTGGTGTCAGGTAAGAATTGCACTGCAGGACAATGCTCTCCAATAAGCACAATCATTCGACATTTTACAACAGTATCAACGTATATAGCGCTCGATTTTCAACCTGGGAAAAAGGTGCGAATAAAACAGCATGCATAAAATGAGTTTTGCGTAATGTTCGACAATAGAGTAATTGAGGACGTTCATCGCTCCCTGTATAGATGCGGCACCATTAGTAATATACGCGATTCCCAGAAGTATATTTTCGATTGGTGCCCTGTGCCGGTGTGGCCATGAACAGGCATGTGATAGAGCTGATAGGATCGCAGTGCGGTTGCTGGAGCATAGAAATTTCTCTTCGCCGTGTGGCCGCAATTCCACTAAAAAGTGCCGGTTGATATTTGACTGTAAATGTGTCGAGATAGTGTGGGCAGTTTTACTACGATTGCATGCAAAATTCGTTCACGATTAAATGACAAATATTATTTATTTAAATTGGTCAAAGTTTAAGTCAAGTAGTTTTATTGCAAACTTGTGGTTGAGAGACCAAATAAAAAATAAGCAAGAAATGAGTTACAAATGAGTTACAAAAACACACAGCAAAATAATAAAATTAGTACGGTTCCGCATAGCAAAAATACATAATTACATTTACAAAATTACAGTACAGTTAGCTAGAGTTACAGTTAAACAGACTGGCACGTTGTTTATAGACCACCGTGTAGCCTGTATATGTTTGTTTAATATATGGAAAGATGAGCCAACTGTTGACAGATCGCTGCCGATGACACAAAGCAAGAAATGACGCAGAATTCCTGACATAAATCCAAAATTGTGTCTATAAAAATTCGCTGCAGAAGGGAGTTTTCAGTTTGAAGTGCTAAGACTTATACAATACAATTATACAATACAATAATACAGAGTCTCTGTTGCCACCTACAAGTGACTGGTGCCCCAGAACAATGTTAGTGTGTGCTAACGGTGACGAAAATAAAATAAGATTTAAGTTTGCGCTTACAAACACGAGTGTCCGTCGTGATGGCTTTGAGATCAGCGGGCAACTGATTCCAGACGCGCGGTCCGGCAACGCAGAAGGCGCGTTCACCAAGTTTGAGTCTGGTTGACTGCTTGACAAGGTCGTTGTTGCTGGCCGAGTGGTTTGAGGCCTGACCAGGCACAGTAGTTGTCAGCAGGTTCGTACGTAAACAGGTGCCCGTTATTATAGGCTTAATTTACGAGATTTTACGACACTGATCAACGTGTGCAGAAAACTCCGAACTAAACATCGTGCTAAGATGCTTAGTGCGGATTTTCTGCACACGGTGATTAGTTCAAACCGAAAATTCCTCTCTGCAGCGAATTTTTATAGACACAAGTTTGGGTCCGAAGTGGTCAGCCTCATTCCTTAATTTTTCGTCATATAGTCCGCGGACCCAACAGCGGCCTGAGCCTCTTTCCGCTGCAGATATTTCTTGTGATATTTTTACGGATTTAAGCTATTTGGCGGTTTGGGGCACATGAATCATGAAGGCTAGGAAACTCCAGCTAAAAAGTTATTTTCGTTCCTTGCTTAAAACTAGCATATCCAGCACGGTAGCGGTCCGGCGACTGTATCGCGCCATGCAAATTTTCACTTTACTTACTTACGAACTTACTTTCCCTATTCCTTGCGTCCGTGCAGCGTAACTAAAAACTGCTGCGGATCGCAATCCGCGCGCTGATCGATCCGAACGCCCCAGGCACTGTCATTGACGGACTCGCCGCGGTTCCCCGGAGGATCACATAGACAACACTGATGCGCGGCCGGCATGATCCCATACAGCACAGATCACGTTTGTATCGACCCCCACCCATCGACCCACCACACCAGACCTCATCGTATACGCTCCCAATCCATTGTGTTCGTACGAGCCCCTCCCACTCGCCGAGCCAATACTTGCCTCTGCAACCCGCATCCCTTACATCACTCACACGCACCGTCCATCGTAATGTCATTAGTTGAAGAGTAGAGTGCTATGTTTTAGCGTCGTGTTTTTCGACATCCGTCATTCGTCCGTTGTACAATAATAATAATAATAATTATTATTATTATTATTATAACTAGAAAAGGTGGAAATTGCGATGGATTGCAACTTGAAGGCGCCCGACGTCGTGCCAGTCCTTCTGGGCTTTAATTACGAGGCCCATAATGCACCAGGGTACATCACATTTAATACAATCGGGAAATATGCGCAGATAACTTATTGATGCTGTAGCAGGCTTTCTCCGAAACGAATATTACAGCAACCAGTTGGCCTTTATAGGCCATTTTTTATTGCGCATGTGCACTCAGAGCAGAAACTGCAACTTCCCATTCCTGCAGTTGAGCTTTCGGTTCAAATTCTGATATCGCCATTATGTGTAGATACAGCGATCCCGATTTCCTAAAAGAGAGCAATGATTTGGTCATCAGACAATGTTTTCAAATGCATTTTCACCGCACAGATCGAAAACCTGCCGTATTTCTATCTCCAGTCTATCCGACCTAATGACGTTGTGTCACATTGAACGATCAGTACAATGAACACGAAATAATCGATATCTATTGTCAGTGAAACAGGTCACAACAATGCAGCGCAACTGCTCTTAGGAGCTACCGGTATACATGTACATGTATTATCTTAATCATTTTTATCGTCTTCATTGTAGGCCACTGCCATTATAAAATAAATATGATGCAGTGCAGCGCACGATATTTCTTAGGCCTTTCTGTCCGTCCGTCTGTCTGTCTGTCTGTCTATCTATCTGTCAAAAAGATTTAAGTTTGCGCCTACAAACACGAGTGTCCGCGATGGCTTTGAGGTCAGCGGGCAACTGATTCCAGACGCGCGGTCCGGCGATGGAGAAGGCACGTTCACCATATGTGACACGGTGCGATTCGAAACTTTGAAGTCAGTTTACTTGTCCGTTCACGATTTACAACGTTCTCACTGCTGAAACGTTACGTCACTGTGTGACCTTGACCTCTGACCCACTGACCTTGCGACGTTCACAGTTTATATCGGCTGTCATGTGATCAAGCTCTGTATCAAATCTGAGCGAAATCGAACAATCCGCGGTTGAGTTATAGCGATTAAATGTAGAAAATTTGGGGGCAGCCTTCCATCTTGGATCTGTCGAAAGTAAATTTTTCACGATTTTGCGGCATCTAGAGGTCCATACCGCAACCAATACCAAAATTTAGCAAAATCTGACATCCGCGGCTGAGTTGTTATAATGGCTGAACAAATTTTCCGCTCCTGTTTTATTAGGGGCAATTTTTGTCCAGGCTATATCTCAGAGTTAGGTAGACCGATCTACAGCAAACTTGGGGTCCTTCCTAAGCCCTCTAGAATTTGCTTTAGACATCTGAGACGTTGCTTCGTTTCGACAAGGCCAAATTTTGCACTTTTTGACACCCGCTGCAAAAATATGGGAGGATGGGCAAAATGTCTGGGTGAATTTCTCGTGCGACACTTGGACGAAACCACTGACACACTTTTGACGGGAGCCTGCTGGACTGTCTCAGAATCACAGGTCGGTTGGCAAAAGTAGTTCAGAGACAAACACACAAAGGAGTTCTGACTATTGTTGGACGGCCTTAATAACGTGTGCGGGCGCGGCTATGAATTGTGCATAACGGATCACGGCGGAGCGTGGACCAGGGCAATGGGCGTGTAAAGTCGTGAAATTTGACTAAAAAGTTGGTCACCGATATCACTTTAGCTGATGACTGGGGGCAAGGATGGGGCATGAGGGGGCAGCTACCCCTCCTCTTGACCTCTGCTACAACCGGCCATAAATAACGATGATGATGACGAGGATAATATTCATGGAGGAACTGGAGGCTAATATCGGGAACGCTGTTTCTGTTGTTAAGCAGCAGGCAAAGCAAGGATGTTTGTTTGGTCATGTCGTTGCAGTAGCTACTGAATGGGAAACAGGTGGAAAATAGTCATGCAGTTGTACTATCGGCTGCTGCTGAATGCCGACTATGTTATTTTTGCCCACTGAACTTTGCGTGTGAGCCGCAAAGATACCGATATCATATGATATGAAGCGATTTGCGTTTGTTAAAAGCTGACAGAGGTGAGCTTAGTGCAATAAATAGATGTGAAAAACGTTTTTACGTTTTAACGCTCTTTTACGTTTTTATTATTTTCCTAACGTTCTTAAAATAAAAAAATAACGTTACATAAATAGAGTATAATATATTTAAAAATTTCAACGAAAATACCTCAAAACAATAGCAACAAATTTAAAAATAAAATGACCTTATTACTGACGATTGCAGTGATTTGCTGTTGTGTTTTCGATATTTCTATGTCTAAACATGTCATGCATATGCATTCAGCAGCATGTTATCGGTAACGTTATTTGTTCAACGTTTACAAACGCGTTTTTTGTTCTTTTCACATTTTATAACGTTTCTGAACCTTTTAAAAATTCTTTTAAACGTTTTTACATCTACTGTGTAGAATACACGACGGGAAAATAAAAGGGCTACAGTGACAAAAACCAAAACAAAACAATCGATGAGAACGACGATCCGTAAAACAGTGATAGAGTAAGTAAGTAAGTAAGTAATCTTCATTAAGATGCGACAAACGCACATCAATAAACACATAATAGCAATAAAAACAGAAAAAAAACATAAAAGCAATAAAAAAACACATAAGAGTTCATCAAATTAGGCCGACGTTTCGCAAAATATTCCTATAAGTATTAAGCTTTGAGATATTCACGACTGTATAGTACGGAAAAATAATAGTGCGGCTCTAAAATTTGACATGTCCGTTCGGACTGAAAGGCCCATAAACAGCGGCCGTCTGAGCGCCGAAGCAGAAGATGCGATGTTTTGTAACATGCTTGATGTGCGTGTTAATGAAAAGCGATTTGTAGCCTACATGTCTGTCAGTGGCATTACGATCGTCGTCCGTTGGCGCGATGGTCGGAGACGGCGACTGAGATGCGACGACGCATCGTCGCGCCGCAATTTTCCGGCGTGTTGCAACTCATAAGCACAACTGACGACAATAACGACGAAGACGCAGCATGCGGACGAAATGATGACGAATCGACTCCGCCCTAGCAGCGCGGTAGTGGTTTCCTTACTGCCGTACGTCGCATACACTCAATACAATGCGCTCATCTATTGTATCGATTCGTATTCTCGTAGTCTTTCGGTGTACACAAGATTGATAGGCGCCAAATCCGTCTACAGAGAGTTGGACGTAGATCCGTTTTCTTCGCTTATCTCAACTGAACGCATAATCCAGTCCCCAAACATTGTCGCCACTAACATTTACTACGATCGGTCGGTACAATGAACAAGAAACAGGTCACAACAATGCAGCGCAACTGCTCTTAGGAGCTACCGGTATACATGTATTATCTTCGTGGTTTTAGATCCCTATATGGTCATTTTCATCGTCTACATTGTACGCCACTACAATTATAAAATAAATATGATTTTTACCGCGCGGCTGCATGTAATGCAACGCACGGCATTTCATCGGTCTTTCTGTCCGTCCGTCTGTCTGTCTATCTATCTGTTTGTCTGTCTGTCAAACGCGTGGATTGTGACAAAACGAAAGAAACTTTGCCTACATTCCTACACCAAATGAAAGATAATTCATCCTACTTTGCTGACAAGAAGAATAGTTGGCCTGAATAGTCTACCTGAAATTTTTGGCCAAACTGACCGTGATGTAGCGAAAACGCCGATTTTCAATCGACATTCGCTCGTAGCGACTCAGCCGTAATATCTAGCAAAAAAGTTCAATTAACACTAATAGTTAGTCCACTGCGCACTTTCAAATGAATCTATAAGATGAACATCGTATATACGTTGCCGTTAAGCCCCCAAAGGGGGCTCAAAAACGCAAAACGGCATATTTCCGTCTAAAATTACACTTCGCTTGAAGAAAGTCTGCTACAAAGTTTCTTTGTGTGAAAACTGTCAGCGGCAAAGTTATAAGGCATTCCCTGGCCTATCTATCGGCGCAAAAATGATTCGTAGGGAGGGACATGCCCTACTATGTGAAAATTTAGCCGAAACTGACCAAACCCCCTCAAAAACGCCGATTTCCAATCAATATTCGCCTCAGCCGTAATACCTAGCGAAAAAAGTTCAATTAACACCAATAAGAAGTCCACTACGCGCTTTCCAATGAGCCTAAGATAAACATCGTAAGTTGTTCCTAAGCTCCCCCCAAACGCGGCTCAAAAACGCAAAGTGTCCAAAATTTAAACAATCTACGACAACTTCGAAACAGTACGAGATAGGATGTCAGTTAGTATTAATCACTAATAGTAAGTCGCGATACGGGCTTTCGATTGGTACCGACCTCGATGACCTTGAATGACCTCAAACGGCGTAATAGCTCTTATTTTGCGTTTTTTCACTGAACTCGACAGAGTTTTTGGCCGATTATATCACAGTGGTTGAAGATAGAACTATAATGTCCCCCAAAATATGGTCTACCAAATATTCCCATATAACCCCTTCTCTCCGATCTTTACACTGGCTCAAAATTAAAGAACTTATAGACTATAAGATACTTTCTCTTACTTACAAAGTCCTTACTACTACCGAACCATCTTATCTCCATGATCTTATCTCTCTTCAATTACTTCGCAGCACTCGTTCCTCTGATCACCCTTGCTCGTCCACCTTCTTATTCCTCTTTGAAAGTCAACAACCGCTCTTTCCGCCATGCCCATCACCTCGTCTCTGGAATGAACTGCCCAAAGAACTTCGCCAACCTGTCGATGATGAGTCACTGTTATCTCATCCGTCTCTGTTCCACTCCAGACTCAAAAATTAACTTTTCCACAAATCCTTCTCTCCATAGTCTCCCTCACCTTTACTGACGGATCTCACAGATTTTTATGACCATTTCCGGACTTAATTGCTCATCGGTTTTTCTTCTGTTTTGCTCTTTTCACCTTTTTTGTTTGAGTCGTGTGAAAGACTAAGCTGATTTTATCAGCATTTGAATTGCACGTAAAATGACCGCACTTTCCTTTCCTTTCCTTGCCAAAACTGACCCAAACAGCAGTCGCACGGTCTCTTTGCGACAGCTAAGCTGCTTGTTGCACTCAGAAGTGTATTCCGGAAAATAGAAAATGTTGGGGATAAATTGCACAAAAGTATAGGGAACATTAATAATGCATTCCTTTAATCCTTTCCTGTAGAAAAGTGGGGGACGCCTCCCTCCGAATCCCCGCCTCACTCAACTGCTGTGCCTAATCATTGCTGGAACGAAGGCCATGTTGAAGAAGTTGAAAGCTACATGTAAGAGCAGCCACTCTGGAGAACATGCTCATGTACTCACGTACTCAACATGGTCAAGTAGGTCCACTTCATCCCTGGCGGGTGACCACCTACATACTGTATGTTGGCGAAGCCGGGGCGAAGTTTTGATCGTGTGTGCCATTAAGAATTCTCTCTCCGCCATTGCTTGAGCGCAGGCACGCCGCTCAATCCATTGACTCAGCACGCACTAGAGCAGTTCAGGAACAGCTCTCATCGATAGCGAGGCAAGCCAACGTGCGTGCTGTGGAAACTACGAGACGGAGTGGTACGTTGGGAGTACTTTGAACCGGGACAATTTGGCGACGAGGTGAAACAATTGTTAAGTGGACACTGCCGGTGCTAGTTTGCGGTTACCGTTTGTGTGATGAATGTCTTGAGTTCTGCAGCAGACATTTGGACACTGAGATAGAAAGACAACGACAAACCGCAAGCGTTCCAGATGAAATGTTTTTCAGATGTATTCTGAACATACGATGACAAAAGGAGATTAGTAATGGCGAAGTAATTATCGTGATCGGCATGACATGGAACATAGTTCAACAAATTACGCAGAAGCTGAATCGCTTCGTCACAATATGAATAAACGAATGAATGAATGAATGAATGAATGAATGAACTGTTTAACTGGTATAAAAAACAACTGGTACACAAAGGTATACAACACTTACACGTGTCCAAGCAGGCAACGAAAATAAGCGAAATTAGACTACATTACTTAGGCTACAAACATAAAACACAATGAAAAAAACATACACACACAAAATCAATATTTAGCTAGAATAAAAGGCGTCAAATCAACAGTGTTTAACTTTCTTCTGAATACAGCAATACTGGAGACGCTGACAATTTCAAATGGGAGATTATTCCAGATATCAACTATTTTATTTGCAAAACTATATACAGGGAGACACTTAGTCTGCACGATTGTACAATATGTATGTACAATGACAGATGAAAGATTGCTGAAACGTGTAGTGTTTGGAGTAGTGGATGATCAAACGGAAGAGAAAGGCCAAAGAGATGGACAGACGACGTGAAAGAATGGTTAGTGATATACACACACTCAGCATGGAGACAGACAGGACGAAATAGCATCAGTTGAACACCAACGGGCATTGATTGACCTCATGGAGCTTGACAAAAATGATGATGATGCTGATCTACGTTTGTCTACTTACTGTGGCGACGTATTGACCACTGTTCTAGGTCTATTTCCTATATTTTAGCACCTGGCAGTGCAGACCTTTCCATCTTGGTGAGTTGCTGTTCTTAGTGACAGTGCATTCTGCTTACGGCTCCGTTGATTGATTAAACAGCTTAACTAGTTATAGGTTTTTTTCGTGATATCTCAGGATGGTGCAACTTCGGAATAAAAGATAGAGACCAAGAACATAATGTGCAGTGGATACTTAATGGCATTCGGTGCGATAAAGCATTCGGTGAACGGCGCTATGCGATTGTATATACAATGGAGCGCGTGAAAGCTGATTAGCAGATAAAGTGGGCTTTTGTTAATGTCCCGAAGACCAGCGCAGTGCTGCACTTATCGATATCGTACGTGTGGCCACTGGCCAATGAATAGTCTTGACACTAACAATGACTAAAGAATGGCCGTTTTAACTCCAAACTGACAGACAGGCCCATCTATCGAGGCGGGCGTCTTGATGCCGCACTGCACGTGCTTGTCTGTCCGCCAACATCGATGTCTTTTCCAGCTCTTTAGGGCGAATGTAGTTTCTTTTCTGGACTGGGAGGGCACAAGCAAGGGCTTGGTCCCAAGTGGAGTCCAGAACATTTAATGTTTTATTCTGCTCAACGGCTGGATTTGTTTACATGGTGTGCTAGACTAAGCAGGCTCTGAGTCGGTTTTCGGACGCACTTAAAATCATTGCACTTTTTTTCATTTCATTATAGGCCACAGAATAGTAAACACAGACAGCTGAACATTGTAGGCCTACTAAAAAGGCCAATACAACTGAAATTTTACATACATCATTCGTCAAGTTTTAACGCTTTCGACTCTACGGTCCGATATTTTGGGCCATGACAACTCAAATCTTCCATGGACTGCAGATGTATCGGTCTTACTACGTATCGATAGTTCCTGTTAACCTATATTCCGGTTTGGTAAGTTACAATATTTTTATTACTTTGGTCACATGGTAGGTGGGTTATATTATCAACTGCGTGGGCAGCGAGGATTGAAAAGGTTAAAGGGTTCGGAACAGGTGCCCCACGCTCTCTGAATTCACCACAGTTTCAGGAGAAGTACCAAATCGTCTGAATTCAGAGCGACGAAGAAGGAACCAGAGTGTGTCAGCATCGCCGTGAAGCGACGTACATGTAGATCTGGAGTGGATGAATAACGAACGGGCGTGCGTGCGACAGAGAAAGACAGACTGAATGCACGGCACTACGTCATTAGTCTTCAATGCTGCTGCTGCTGCTGCTGTTGTGTGTGACGACAGACTCAACCGCATGACTATACCGCATTGTAACGCAAACAGTAGATTCTCGAACCGAAAAACTGCTCGCGTTTGGAAATGCGAAAAAAATGCGGCGGCACACAAACGGAAAAGACTTGACAAATGGCAGCGGTACATGTACATTCTGGAAATGCACGAGCGTGTTTTCCACTTCCT
>Ga0049105_1001442_pt1 | contig 10553 bp, 8 predicted proteins | sample WorMetvaBAHAMAS1_FD_61260 | JGI IMG/M metagenome (GOLD analysis project Ga0049105, IMG submission 61260) | Worm MetaG Olavius vacuus BAHAMAS.1 | ecosystem: Host-associated > Annelida > Digestive system > Unclassified | place: Germany: Marburg | collected 2013-04-09 | reverse complement strand
TAGGAAAATGGGAAATTCGACCCCCCGTAAAATCGTAACCCCTAAAAATTTCAACTTGAAACTTTGCATACGTGATTACGTCGGGGAGGCTACCCACCATGCAAATTCTGGTTCTAATCGGTACAGTGGGGGCTTCTCCCCATATAGCCGAAATATTACCACTTTGTGACTTTTTTGACTGTCCTGTCCTGTCCTGTCCTGTCCTTTCTTTTCTCGGGAATGCGCCCAGGTCGAACCGCCGAACCGATTTTCACGCTTTATGGCTCAAACGACGTGTTTCCGCGTAAGGAAGTGCCTTTTCGGGGTTAGAATGATGGGTGACGTCATTTGGGGGAAATATGCCTCCAAAACCCCAAAAATGGGCGTGAATAGGCAATTTCAAGCCAAAACGGCAAAATATAAAAATTACAATATCTCCGAAACTATCAATCCGATTAAGACCAAATTTGAGGACCAACCTCAGACCAACAATTGCACTTCGTGGGTGGTCTAATGTTATCCAGATCAAATCCAATATGGCTGCCGGCCGCCATCTTGAAAAATTGATATGACGTCATAACTCCGCCAAAGGTAGTTTGATTTTGACGAAATATGGTAGGCCAATGCAGAATGACACGCCAATGACGAAAATTAGGCAAAAATAGAAACCGGAAATAGAAATCCAAAATGGCCGCCGTCCGTTTTCCGGAACCGGAAGTTGTTTTATCTTAGCCGTGGATTGAGATATCACATCAAAATTTGGCAGACAAATAGATTTCAACCTTCTTAAACAGATGCCGTCACTAAACCTGAACCCGGAAATACATTTCCGACTCTATGGCCGCCATCTTGAAAAATGGATATGACGTCATAACTCCGACGCCGATCGTCCGATTACTACGAAATTTGGCAGGCTGATGTAAAATGACGTGCCGATGACTATACATACCTCAAAATCGAAACCGGAAATAGAATTCCAAAATGGCGGCCGTCCATTATCCGAAAACGGAAGTAAACAGATCCCGTCACAGAACCCGAAAGTACATTTCGGACTCTATGGCCGCCATCTTGAAAAATCGATATGACGTCATAACTCCTTATCTTTCACAATTACAAGTTTTGTCAGTTCACTGAACAGTTTAGATTTAAAATTTCGACCCTGATCTGAGTGGAGTTGGTTCGGCATCCCAAACCTAGAAAAGAAACTATTGTAAAGGGCGTTCATGCAAGTGCTCGCTTCTTCATTTGGAACAGCATACGCTTCAGCCGACTTGGTCATGTAGTCAACGGCGACTATCATACAAGTCGAGCCGTCATCAGACTGTGGTAGGCCGGAAAGAACATCTACTGCAACCAGATCCATGGGTGCAGCAGCTATGACCTTGACCATTTCCCCATGTACACGAGGAGCGGGACCTCTACTCCGCGCACATACGTCACAAGCATTACACCATGCTCGCACTTCTTTAGACATGCAAGGCCAGTAGTATCTGTCACGAAGCTGTGCCAGGGTTCTCTCAGAGCCCAAGTGAGCGGCTAGAGGGCCGGCGTGGGCCTGATCAAACAGGCGCCGTTTCAGCGCGTCAGGAACAATTAATTGGCAATTACCGTCATACTTTCGAACTAACACTTAGCTCCACAGTTTTTTTCCGTCCGGGGGCAATTGACGTGATTCGTCAAGTGACGGTTCATAATCTAAGTCTAACCAAGTTCGCAGAAGACTGATAACGGAGTCTTCCTGCTGTAAATCATTGACCTCATCATTGGACAGTTCTGGAAGCAGTTGTAGAGCGTGTAATCCTAAAGGATTGGCACACTTATTTGTACGTTGCAATTCGTCAACCCAGGGTTCTTTTGGAACTCTACCCCAGCACTGCTTACATTTTTGTCGACTCAGACCATCAGCATTCGAGTGGACTCGTCCTGGACGGTGTTGGATAGTAATTTCAAACTCTGAGAGAGTTTCTATCCACCGTGCAAGAATACCCTCGAACTTCTTAAATGTTCTCAACCACTTTAGGCTGTGGTAATCAATCCGTAGGATGACTGGTGCATTCAACAAATAGTGTCGGAAGTGTTGCAGAGATGCAATCACTGCCAACAACTCTCGACGGGTGGAACAATAGTTTTGTTGCGTGGGTGACATCACACGCGAGAAGAACGCGATGGGGCGCTCTTGTCCATCATCTAATTGACTCAGGACGGAACCGTAGTCAACGTCCGAGCTGTCCGTATACAGGATGCAAGGACGGTCGGGCAGGGAAATGCTAGGGTTGGGACCTCCAGCATTGAGGTTTTCAACCGGGCAAAAGCCTCATCTGCCTCAACTGTCCAGACAAATTTGGTACCCTTGCGCGTCAGGCGCGTCAAAGGTTCTGCCAGGGTCGCAAACCCTTCAATAAAACGGCGGTAGTACCCTACCAGGCCATAAAATGCCCGCACATCCCTCAAGCAACGGGGTGTGGGCCAGTCACTTATGGCTAAGACTTTGTCAGGCAGGGGCTGCACCCCGGCTGCACTGACCAAATATCCAAGGAATTTCATTTCCGTTTTAAAAAGAACGCATTTGGAGGGCTTAACCTTTAAGCCAAATTCATGGAGACGTTGGAAAACCTGATCCAATCTGTCAAGTAATTTTTTTTGTGTTCGGCCAAAGATGATCACGTCATCTAGGTAGCATAAGCAAATTTTGCCAAGAAAATCACCTAAAACATGTGCCATCACCCTACAAAACGTTGCAGGGGCTCCACAGAGCCCAAATGGCATTCGGCAAAATTGGAACAAACCGCGTCTTGTGCAGAACGCAGATCGTTCTTTGGCACGATCAGTCATCCCAGCTGCCAATACCCACTGAGGAGATATAGGGTAGCAAACCATTTAGCTCCCCGGAGACTGTCCAGGGCGTCCTGGATGTCAGGGATTGGGAATTCGTCCTTACTGGAAACTGTGTTGACACGTCGATAGTCAATACAAAACCGATAAGAGCCATCGGGTTTCTTTACCAAGCAAACAGGTGAAGCCCACTCAGAAGTGGAGGGTTCTATCACTCCCGTTTGTAACATATCGTTAAGAATTTCATCTTCCGCATTCCCCGCCGAAAGAGGAGGGCGTCGGGGGACTGTTTTATTGGAGGTGAGTCTCCCGTGTCTACATCATGTTGTAGTACGGAGCAAAATCCAATGTCAGTCGAGTCCTTTGCGAAAGTTGTGGCACGTCGCCGCAACACATCTCGAAACTGTCTGTCCACGTCGGCAGTCAGTCGAGTCTGTTTAACCGTTGTCTCATACAACAAGTTAATATGTGGCGGAATCTCATCATTATTCTGTTCTGTCGTTATCCCTTCCAGATGGATCAAAGGACGGTGCGAACGGGTTTAATCCGTTTGGGGCTGTACCACCAATGGCAGATGGTGTGACCTCCTGGACACAGAAAGTCGGGGCGAAAGGGCTACAACTGTATGACCCGTTGTCAGTGACAGTTAGCGAGGTATCCTTCTGGATACGCGAAGTTGTGTCAACCGTGACACGAGAACCTGGAGCGTTCTCATACGTCGAGAGGGGGATCTACCATTGGGGGTTGGATTAGGTTGCACCGTAGCAAAGATGCTTCGACCAAACCTCAGAGGACTGGAAATCAATTATGATATTTGCTGCACGCAGCAAATCATAGCCTCCTATCGCAGGTATTTCTGCATCCACATAGTAAAATGGATGTTCACTGTGTACTCCACAAATGGTAATACTTAAACTTACTGGTCCATCAAGGACAATTTCTTCTCCACCGAAGACTTTTACGTGCCGTTTGGCGTGACCTTCCAGTGGAAGTGAAATTTTTTTCCGTCATCATCTCTTTAGGAAGCACTGATACATGTGCTCCAGTGTCCAAAACATGGGAACGTTTCTATCCAAGATTTAACAATCAAAGTCGGATCAACATTATTTGTGAATGGATACACAAAATGTTGGGTCAAAATCGGACAAATCACAGAGTCAGTTTGCTTTACTGGTGTTTCATCTACATCAGTGACAGTAGGCATAAATGAAATGCCTTCTGGATCGTCTAATTTAAGACGCTTCGGGCTTACTGAATCGGACCTCGGTTGCCCGGACGCCGAGTCCCTGGGGCGTTTCCCGGATTCTGGTTCATCAGCGGTACGGGTGAGGTGGGTGGGCGTGGAGCGGTATGATACCAGGTTCTGCACCCTTGCGCACCACACGTCCAGCAGACGTCTGGGGATCTCTCCCGCAGTGGTGGGGGTGTGGGCTGACTCTCGGCCTCATGAAACCTGGAATGGCACCTTGGCTGCCTACATACCCAGCAGACACCAGGGGGTACTCCAGAGGGACGTTGGACATTTCTCCCACCAGACTGCCCTGCTCTCACCAGGTTTTCTTCAGTCCGTGGCGTCTGTCTCTGTCGGTTTACGTCTGTGTTGAATGGTTGAATAAACTGTCGTTTATTATTGCCTTTAGGTTGTCTTGGCTCATTGCTTCGCACTTCTCCCGTGGGTCGAGAGGTAGAGAATTGCATTCGGAGGCTGACTTTTAACCCTCGAATTGACCTGGAGTGACCTTATCATATCCTCCAACTTATCAATTCGTTTGTTCCATGAAGGATCTTCTTGGATCACCTGTACTGCCTCATGAGCTGGAGGGGTGGTTATTCTAACCGATTTACGTGTCCTGGGAACCTCTGTCGTGGCCGCAAATCTACGGGCTTTCTGTACCGTGTTGGCGAATGTGTCACCAATGGCGTGAAGTCTTAAGTACTGCTGCATATCGGGACTAAGTAGGCCCTCTTCAAACCTGGTCTTGAGCGCCACCTCCTTTTGCTCAGGACTGGCTTTCGACCAAGCCACCCGATACAGTGACCTATGAGCTTGCTCGAATTCCACAACCGACTCAGAATCCAGATGTTTCCTTTGTTCGAATTTTCTCATGGCCTCCCGGGCCTCATCAACTTCCCCGAACCTTCGGCGCAGGGCATCCCAGATGTCCTGGAGGACCGTGGGACTGGTATCGGAGATTTCCTTAAGTACCTCAGCGGCATTTCCCTCAAGGGCCAACATTAAGTGTTGCGCCTTAGTACTATCGTCATCCCATCGGTTCACTTTTGCCACCCTCTTAAAATGGTCCCGAAAACTTGTCCATCTCGTAGACCCGTTATACGAACGCACTGTTTGAGAGGTCTGAACCACAACTAATGGTTGATACGCAGGCAGTGATGATTACGCAAGTGACGATGATACACTTGTGCCAACCGGCAATGATGACGCAACGCATGAAGGTACTACCGAAGTACTAATGCTAGCCGATGGGGTTGTCACGACCGAAGGTGCTAGATTTGAAATCGTACCAGATTGTGGTAATGTTGCCAACGACACGGGAGGTATAATCGTACCAGTAGGGGGTACAACTAACGCAGTTGTGCCAACTAGCGGTGTCGACACCGATGAATTTACAAATACCGGCCCCGGGCCAGTCATAGCAGCAGTCGGTAACAAACTGCTTGATACCACAGGCATTGCCTGGGACTGAATCGTCCCCAAACTCGGGTTAAAAAAGGAAAGGGTTGACATCGATCCTTCCAAACCCGTGGACACTACGGGTGTCGCTAAACCTTGGGGCGGATACAGGGTGGTAGCTGGAACCAAGTTGATACTGCTCAACGTAGTAGCTGAAACGGTTGTGGGCAGTTGGACTGTTGGACACATCGGGCCCATCGATGACTGCTGTGGCCCACCGAAGGTCGTAATGCTCGCTCTCGGTTTAACAACCGACACAGTTATCGTGTCTAGCGACATTTCATGACAAACAGACATACTTATACCAGCATAAGAAGTGTCTTCTGACAATGATTGCGGTGATGTAAAACCAACATTATACCAATAACTTGTAGGTGCACCCGAAGGCACGTGAAATGGGTCAGTTTCACTGATCACTGGTGGCGGACACCATGGAATCTGTCTCGCTTGAGTATTATAATCCGGACAATAGGTTCGTTCTCGACGAACAAATGTATCACCCCGCGAATTTGGTGGAGGATAGGCCTTATCATTTAGCTGTTTCTCTAAGACAGCAACCCGGGCCTCACTAGCAGCGAGCTGCTTCATGTCTGCTCGGATCTCCTTTTCCCGTTCTAAGGCCATACTCCGAAGATCTTTTTCGCGTTGGCGGGCCTCACTCTCCCGTTGTCGTGCCTCTTCCACCATGCGTGCTTCCCCGCTACTGGCATCGTCGGCGTACTTTTTCATGAAGTCGCCCAGCCAGTCTAGATGGCTACCAGAAGCACGGCTTGCAGTTCTCGACGAACCACGTGACTTTGGCCTAGACTCCCTTGACCTGGGTGATTCACAAGGCATGTCCCAATGACCTTGACTTACGGAACGAAAAGCTCTGGGCCGGTCAAACACATAAGGCATGACGGGTGACGATACGGGTGGACGATGCACATTGTACTGTGGCCTATCACTATAACTAGGATGACCAACAGACATTTTATCAGCATACGGATTAACATTTTCATCATGATAATTATCATAATCATCATAATCCCAACGATCATGTACAACAGTTTTAGTTTTATCAAACTCTTGCGCACGTGGCGACCAGTTTTCAACTCCTACCGGAACTTCTGTCCCTGCGGAAAACAGTGTAGGAATTTGAGTGTCAAGTGCAACACCCGAAGGAGTGGCCCATACTTGTGCGTAGGTGGTGCTTAATTCCGTAATTGGTTCCCGGACGGGGGCCTGAGCCACGTCTACTGGGGCCTCTAGCTCAGTGGACGCTTTCCCTGGAGATCTAGTGGTGGCTCCCACTGTCACAAAACCCACTGTGACTTTGGTAACTATATATCGGGTCTTCCGTGTGCTATATTATGTCCCTTGTATGTGTAACAGCTGAGAGTGACAAAATCCAAACAAAACAAACGACAGCGTTTCAATAGTATGACAACGTGCTTTTAAAAATAGTGCAGAACGAACGATAAAGTGATGAACAATTAAGTGAGTGGTGACATAGTGGTAAAACAAACGTTCAAGATAAAACCATTGCATCAGATCAAAATAGCCTATGGTATAGCGTCACTCACGATTACAGCCTTACAGCACGATATCTCAGTTGACTAGTACAATTACTGAGTTGCTAGAATTACAGAGTCGCCTACTATACGTTCAGAATTTTAGCAGTTATATTAGCAGCGATACCCAATCACAAAGTCACTCTTAGCAACGCTGACATCACAAAAATTACACCCGTTCAACCGAACGCACACTCAAAAGTACAAAAATCTACGGACACAAACGCACCCACGCGGACTGACAACGGCCCAGAGATAGCAAAACTGGCCTCGCAGTCACTGGAATTGACCTCGATCGTCTAATCAGGTCCTCGGGAAGCTGGTGGGTGACGTTCACCTCGCGATGCTCTCTCGCACGAAACACCGAAAACGTCCGACAGCGTCTCGACACACAAGCAGTTCGACTCAACGCGGCACACTCCGAGCCCGACTTTTTCGCCCACTGTCAAACGTACAGAACTAATTAACTACCTCACAGGTCTACAGCACAAAACTACTGCCAGACAATTCCAACAATCAATACAGAAATGCACAAGCTATACGCCTCAAACGCGCCTTACCAGCTTACAATAACTCTCTCATAGCACGACTAAACTCACCATATAAACATTAATATTACAACTAGCAATATAGAGTGTTCACAAACTTCACCTAACGCAGTCCAACTATCCCGCATGTCTATAAGCACTAGTTTGCAAACCTATTCTCGCTTAATTGACACTATGAATGAATGAATGAAAGTGCAGTGATTTAAAGTGCATTCAAAAGCCGACCAGGAGTCGACTTAGTCTAACACACTTACCAGTACAGCCATTAAGCAAAGGAAAATCATTAGATGGTCCGAGAGTCCGTGTAATCAGTCCGGTAGTAAAAGAAAAGGCCTATAAAGGAAAGGATTTGCTGAAGAGCCAGGTCTTGAGTTCAGAATGAAAAACTGATCGAGTAAGAGAAGATGCTAGCGGTGACCGTGATAGTGAAAATGGTGAAGATGATGAACTGCCATGTGTGATAGGAGAGAGTGCAGGAGACTGTGTCTGACGAGGCTCGCGGAGATCAGTGGGGAGTTCATTCCATAGAGAAGGTGCAGCATACCTAAAGGAGCGATTTGTGATTTTCAAAGATGAGTGGCTAGGTGGGCGAGCAAGAGTGACCACAGATGAAGAACGTGTGTTATGACAAGGTTGAACAGAGATCGAGTCGTGGAGATAGTGAGGTTGGTTGGTTGTGAGAACCTTATAAGTTAGAGAAAGGAGTTTATATTTAATGCGTTCATTTATTTTCAGCCAGTGTAGAGATTTCAGAACAGGAGTGATGTGAGCAGATTTTGGTGTTCTGGTGACAGCACGAGCAAGAGAGTTCTGGATGTTCTGGAGTTTTTTAATCTGAGACTGTGGAAGATTATAGTACAGTGAGTTGCAGTAGTCAAGTTTAGAATGAACGATAGAAGTGGCGATGGTACTGGCAGTTTTGAAGTCAAGATAGGGACGAAGACAGCGAAGTTGACGAATATGATAATAGCAAGATTTAGAGAGAGCAGATATTTGGTCAGAGAAACTGAGGTGTTCATCAAAAATAAAACCAAGATTGCGAGCTGAGTGAGTAGTGATCAGTGAGCTGGTATTAATTTTGGCAAGTTGTTGTGGGAGGCCGACAAGAAGAAATTTAGTTTTAGAAGAGTTGAGTGTTAAAAGATTAGCAGTCATCCAAGAAGATATCTTCTGGAGAGAATCCTGGAGGTGAGTGATGCTAGAGTCAAAAACCGATGGATAGAAAGAGACGAAAAGTTGTGTGTCGTCAGCATAAAGGTGGTGGTTCAAGGAAAGTGACGAAATGAGAGTACTGAGAGGGGTGGTGTACAAGATAAACAGTAGAGGACCTAGGACTGATCCTTGAGGGACACCACATATACAGGTATGACAGGAAGAGAAGTTATTACTACATTTAACCCGGGAAGAGCGAGATGATAAGTATGATTTAAACCAGTCTAAAGCAGAGCCCTGAATGCCGAACCAGGATGACAGACGAGTGAGGAGTATGTTGTGATCGATGGTATCAAAAACTGCAGAGAGGTCGAGAAGACAAAGGCAAGATACTTTTTGTGAGCCTATAGCATTAATAAGATGATCGTGAATGTAGAGCAGAGCAGTTTCAGTGGAGTGGTGTTGGATGTAAGCAGACTGGTGAGGATTAAGGAGATTATTGGAAGTAATATGTTCAGTAAGCCGAGATTTAACTACACGTTCGATGATTTTAGACACAAGAGACAGATTAGAAATAGGACGATAGTTCGAGAGCTGATCCTTATCAAGATTGGGTTTTTTAAGCAGAGGAGATATTGTAGATTGCTTGAGAGTGGGATGGAACTGACCAGAGCTGAGAGACAGATTGACTATGTTAGTGATAGTGGGGACAAGCACTGAAGAACATTTCTTAAGAAGCCAGGTTGGGATAGGATCAGAATCAGATTGTTTGTTAGGAAAGTTGAGAAGGATCTTTGAGACTTCGCATTCAGTGGCAGGTTTGAAAGTAGAGAAACTCGGAGATGTGGTTAATGGCGCAGGTGAGTGAGGAGACATTGTAGTGGAGAGAGCACCAAGAGGTAGACGAAGTTTGGATATTTTATCATTAAAGAAGGAGGTAAAACTGTCAGCGAGTGAGGTGAATGATGTGGAGGTGGGCAGAGGTGATGCAGATTTACGACAAAGTAACTTATTTACCGTTTGCCAGAGACGACGGGGGTTGTCATTAGCAGAGAAGATAAGATTAGAGTAATACTTCTTTTTGGACGTGAGAATAAGGTTGTGGTAGCGGTTGCGAAGAGACTTAAAAGATGACCAGGAAAGAGCAGTGTGAGTGCGTTTGTAGAGATTTTCAGCACGACGGACGGTAGATCGCAGAGCATGCAGAGTGGAAGTAAACCATGGACTAGACTTAGAAGTGCGTTTGGAGAATTTGGTGATGACTGGGGCATGTTTATCTAGTAATGAAGACAGAGTGTTGTTGTAAGAGGACAGGAGAGAGTCGAGAGATTCCGCAGGGCTAATAATGAGGGGGGATGACAGCACATCTGAGAGGAAATCATCAATGTTAATAGAGTGAAGGCGGCGAAATGTATGTTGCGTAGGAGGGGGCAGTGGTGTAGAACTGATAGATAGTTTAGAGAAAATAAAGTAATGATCAGATGGAGAGCACAGTGAGGTGTATAGAGATGGGGAAGAGAGGAGTCTGCAGAAGTAATGACCAGGTCAAGAATGTTGTTTTTTCTGTGAGTTGGAAAATTTACATGCTGGATGAGATTAAAAGATGATAGAACAGAGAGAAACTGAGAAGTGGCATGGTCAGATGAGTTATCGAGATGTATATTGAAGTCACCGGTAATTACAAATTCATGAGGTGTGGTGGCAGCGACAGAAAGAAAGGAGTTAAATTCATCCAGAAAAAGAGAAAAAGGTTTAGAGAAGGAAGATGATGAGGGTGGACGATAGATATTCAAGAAA
>Ga0049105_1001441_pt1 | contig 10555 bp, 7 predicted proteins | sample WorMetvaBAHAMAS1_FD_61260 | JGI IMG/M metagenome (GOLD analysis project Ga0049105, IMG submission 61260) | Worm MetaG Olavius vacuus BAHAMAS.1 | ecosystem: Host-associated > Annelida > Digestive system > Unclassified | place: Germany: Marburg | collected 2013-04-09 | reverse complement strand
CCCCCCCCCCCGACCGGGAGGGTTCAGTGGGGTAAAAGGGCCCTATCATGTGGCATTGGTAGTGAAAGGCTGTATACGTTGGCATAAAGGAAGGGTCCGACTATAGAAAGGGCTACGTAAAGGGCCCATATCATACACAACTTTGTGGACAGTCACGACTAAAAGATGGCACGTTTAGGAGGGTGACGACTAAAAAAAGGTCGCCAGAAAATTGAGGGCCAACTGCTGTATTTCGGGGGCCTCATTCAGGCTTGTGCCGGCACTGGATACTACAGGTAGAACTAGACATTGCCCTACTGCTTGGTTTTGATGGTTACGCCTGTCTATCACTTCTATATTACATTCCAGCATGACATGGAATATATTCTGCTAATCCTTAACGCTGTTATTTCATTATCTTCTAGTTGAATTGCTTTCCTAGATAGCAAATCTATTCCTGATCTGTATTTTATTTATTCTCTGCCTTTTACTCCACAGAATACCTACTCTTACTGCGTGCTAATGTAATGCAGACTGCAGGGGATCTTGCCAAGTGCCAGGCATTAGGAATGTTCCAGCTTGAGATCTTGCAGAAACACCCTTGGTAGACTGCTTTTGTTATTTATAACACTAATAAATCACCACAAATCAGCTGTACACAAATATATACAGTAGTATATTGTATCTACAAATAAACCAAAAAAAATATCTACAGTATCACAGAACACATTAAACAAATATGGCAGAGAACACATATTAAATATTATCAAACACATGTTTGATAATACACTGCGAATCAAAAAAACTGCACTATTTTATTTTTGCAATAACTTTGTGAGGCCAAGCTATATTTTGATAATTTTTAGCACATGTGTACTCCAATCAAATTAAAAAAGAAGATATCAAAATTGTCAGTCTCTCTCGAATAGTGTCTATAATGCCTTGTGAAACACAGCATGCGTACATGTGTCATAACTGACATCAGTTAAGTCATGTAAGCTGAAACATCATCGTCTCCAGCACTTTAATGAAACATCATATAAAGTGTGAAAACAACGGAGTGCAATAGTAAAACACTGGACTATGTCAAAATGTCCATGTCTGGCCATAACTCATGCCCTCGGCCCAAATCATCACTCATCAGTCACTTGATCAATAACCATCTGTCTGTCAATCAGACGTTGCCTCAGCTTATCAACATCTCGCATAGGATGTTGACAGACCCACTCCTGTAGCAGTGCCAAGATTCTGTAATCAACAGGACTGAAATCAGACATGTTGAGAAGCCACAGGTTTGGTGCTGTGATGAAGTTTGGCATCTCCCAACAAAGCAGCTTGACGGTTGTGCACACACGCTGTGCTGGCACACTGCACTCTTGAATCTTAAGCTGGTTCTCTGCTTTCTACTTTATAAAGAATGTGAAATAAGGTTTTAGTAAGAAATTTATCAAGACATACGTTTGCCAAACATTATCAAAATATAGCTTGGTTTGACAAAGTTATTGCAAAAATAAAGTGGTGCAGTTTTTTTACTCACATGCGACACATCCATATAATATTTACTACAAATTGCCAAAAGTTCATTAACAGTTCTGGTCACACAATCTCTGTAACACATACACTTCGCTCAACAAATTTTTTTCAGTATGGTTAATTTACATTTATCAGGAGGCAATGTTAACCTTGTGCAAAGTACCAAGAGTCCATGCCTTGCAACCATACATTGAGTTCTGAAGATATTGTTCACACTGTGATCGCCAAACGTTATCTACAGATGCTCCAGTTGATTCAACTAAAGTCAAATTGCTACACAGTGCATGCAGACAGCAAGTTTTTGTATAAAGCACATAACACTATCAGCACAGAGAATGCTCAGCAAGCAATTAACCAACATAGATATGGTGACCAGGTTGTCTGAACTGGAAAATAAGATCACTGATATACTCTGTGAATAAATATGACAACAAAATACGTGGAAGCACAGTCACATCATCTTGTTCCACTCATACACAACACAGAAGACCATACTAGTTTTGTAATAGATGTACAAATACCACAGGAGCATCTCTTTGTAATTTTTAAGAAAAACCCATTATGAAAATGTCAAAGTGCCTTAAAAGCACTGCACAGTGCAGCTTACAACCCTTCTTTGTGAAATTTGAAAAAAAGAGATGCAGGTTGTAAACAAGCAATGCAATAAAACACTGCAGTGTGTTTCTCTGCAGTAAGTTATTTCAACAAATTATGCAGGGTTCTATGTAAGACATTGTAATTATGTTTACCCTGAATCATCTCGTATGAAGCAGTTTCTTTTGTACATCATTTGGCCTCATTATTCTAAATAAAGCAAGCTATACTATAACAGTTAATGACATTACAGGGACATTGCACAACAATTGCTCGTAGAAAAAAAATTGTCTATGGGAAATGATAACTAAAAACTAAGTTTAAGCTTCTATTACAAGAAAGGTAAGAAGCTTGTAGAAACTAGAAGCAAGCTAAGTGCAATGCATGAAGCTACAAGTATTCTGATGACAGAGGGTTCTGGACACCCGCAGCCACCAGAGTTATCAAGTTGACCAATGCCCAACACATGCAGGAGATTCTACACACCACTGATTATGGTCACATGGTGACATTATGGATGACTGTGTAACTGAAAAACAATTTGTCAGCAACAGTACTGGAAGTATGTTGCAAAACTGTACACTGGCGAAGCACTTTGTAGGCTATCAGCACATCGTACTGTAATGGTAAACATTGGCATAAATATTATTTGGCGTTGACTTTGACAACAATTCAAGGAAATGTAAATGATTCAGAATGTGTGAAGATTGCAAGCCGCTGGGATGAAAACACAAGATAGACCCCAACTGTGCGAGTAATGCCGAATGTATCAAGCTACCATTCTGGTCTGCTACCTGAATCACACGATCGCTGAGTATTTTAAACCAGGTACAACCAACATCGCCGACCACATACATCAGATGCGACTTGAACTGGAGATCTGTCGAGTCCTAACATGGGAACGCTGACTGGTGGCCATAGGTGGCACTGCATCGGCACCTACAACCAAGTAGTTCACAAAGTTTACAGTCACACTGCTGTCTGATTTCCTCGTCAAAAACATGAGTGTGACAGCATGGGGACTGTAAACTGCAAAGGAGATAGTTGCATCCATAGGCATGAACTGTGGGAGGGAGAATGAGGTATGTGTCGCCAATAACTTACAGTAATAAGAACGATTAAAGTATCACACACAAACTGAACTTGTACAGTTGGCACTGAACACTAACCTTGCATTTGCCAGCTACTGTGAGTGAGGAATGCAGGTTTTGGGCTCAAGTAGTATTAAGCAGCAGACAAAGACTGCATTTGAAGCATTCATGCATGATGTCCTACATTTACGCAATACTTTAGCAGCTCAAGGCACTGTTCTTCTTATAGGTAGGTACCACAGGTTTTCCGCAGCCTGTGGAATTTTGAGCCGAGCTGAGGAATTTGTTGTTTTGCCACAGAAATGAGCCAAGCTGTGCAATTTAGGTTTTTCTGTGGAAAATGTCCTATTTCTGAAAATTCACATCAAAACAAATGGATACATTTAGAAGTATAGTACCAGCCTTTTCGTTTTTCCTTTTACTTTTGGGATGACAGTGGATGCAGAGGCGGGTTTGACAGCCCACAGTCAGTGCTGACTGCTGAGGCCAGATACAGAGGCATGGTGTATGTGCTAAATTGTCTGTGAATGAGTGGTGTGATGCTAATGTCCAGCAGACAGGCGTGTGGTGTGTCATTGAGAGCATATAATATGGTAGTGTATATTATAATGTCCAGCACAGCTATGAGTTTCTCTAGCTGCTAGGCCACTACGCCCTATATCTGACAGACGCACCGAGCGAATCTACCCCACCTGCTATTTCAGCCACATCATGGCAGACTTGGTGCTATGGTGGCCTTGACACGGTGTATAGCCCTGCAGTTATCTGCTATCTAGACAGCCAACACTCATTACGGTCTCAGGCACTCTTATTCCTGAGCGTAATGGCCTGTCACAATTTAAAGAGGACACAGGCAAACTCTCTGTACCTATCTGAGAATTTAATTCATAGCATGCCCGCTAGTCCAACTGTGCTGAAAAACCCTCTTCCAGACCTGCTTTCAAACCCCGGCTGGCGAGAGTGCTCAGCCCAGCAGGCACTGTAGTCTATTAACAGTGGTATGAGCCTACTGAGCCACGGGGACAAGCATTTAGTACCAGCAACTCGGCTAAAAAGTAATTAGTAGTTCACTTAGTTATCGGTGATTAATCACTAACAGTTTTTGTTCACGTTATTTGACCGTGTGTTTATTTATCCATGTCATCCGTAGTTTGGTGTACAACCGGATTTTGTTTAGTCAGTAACTAAGCAACTAGTTCTTCACACTTAACTACACAGTTAATGCTGAGAAAGATGAACAAATAATAATTATATTTCTACAAATAATAATAATAAACAAATCTTAATTATATTAATTATATTTTCTTTGTAAAAATGTTTACTTTTACGTAAGTTTTCATTCTAAAAATAATTTCATTTTTTAAAATTTCAATTACAGTTAACCAAAAATAATGATTTTACTTATAATGTTCAGTTAACAAATATATCACTGTTGTACAAACCTATTTTGATTAGGCTAGCCAATAAGCGATGCTGGAATTTAAAAGCTGCCTTTTACCTGCATCATTCTGCTGTTGTTCACCATTACTGCCATTCAGTGAATCATCAGGCAGCAATTCTGTGCTGTTTCCAGGAACATCACTGGATCCTGTAATTGTCAGTAACAGTACCTGGATATTTTAGAAAGACCGTTACAACTACTGGCAAAGAAGTAATCAAGTAATAGTAGGGCTTAACATCCCACTCGACATAATTTATTATTATGTACAGGTCATTTCAGACATGATTATTACTCGAGATAAAGTTATAAAAATTAAATTATTTTGTGTAGATGGTTGGTAAATTTACGAGTCCCTGAGCATTTGGTTCGCATCTGCCTCCCCATCCATAAGAATAATAACTAGAAAACGTGGCAATTGTGAATGCATTGCAACTTGAGGCCGCCTGAGCCACGCCCATCCTTTTCCACTTTTGTCCCTTCTCCTCCAATAGACAACATCTGAGCTATGATGCTTGTCTGGACAAAGTAACATAATTTCAGCAACAAGCTCTAGTTTTGCTCGTGGTTTCCCAGTTGTCAGAGATTGCTGCATACCGTTAAATCCCCCTTAGCAAAACTCTAGATCTGCTACTGCATTTATAGCAAACAATTGCACAGTCTGATTGATTTGAGTATTCATCAAAGTACTTACTGCGGTGTTTCTTCTTGCAGTAATATTTCGTTGCAAAATACGCAATTGCAACATATCCAATAAGAAGGATTGCGGAAAAAATCCAGCCGGCATAGCATGCAAGATCTGTCGAGACAATGTCAACAGGCATCAGAGAGGACTCAGACTTCGTTGTCTCAGTTTGGTCGATTATACCTGCATGAAATCACCATACTGACGATACTGCTATTCCACTCATAGAGTCAACAACATCCACCATATCAAGGCAGGGTCACAAAATAAAGAAAGTAGCATGAAACCAAAATAAACAACTGGCATCAGAACAGAGCCAGCTTTCAGCAACAGATTCTGGACTGCTCATCACTGGCCTAAAGCGTGAATACCAAGGTTACAACCAGCGATATTTTAGTAGTTAATATTAAAACTAATACTGAAATGATTGGCATTTCAACTAAGACAAAAACTAACATGAATCCAAACACTAAAATTTTAGTTCGTTTGCAGTGAAATCAAAAATACTGTAGGTAAAAAATTGAAACAAGTCAGCATCGATGCTACACTATCGACTGGCATGCCTCCAACACATGCACAATGGATGTAGGCTACTGCCATAGCTTGATGGCTATCCCTCTACCAGAAAAGTGCATTTGGCGTCACTATGACTTTGATTGTGGACCTCTGACCTTGAAAACCTTTTCAGCAATGTCCATTCATATGAGAAATATTGGTGCCAAGTTTCATTAAAATCTGTCCACGAGATATTGTGTCGTGCAAAATATAGTCTAGCTGTTAACAGATGGAGAGACAATAGCTGGCTGCATGGATGACCTGAAAACAGAATGCTCGTTGGAGAGGCATAAAAATTACTGTATTCCAAAACCAGCACGTAGTATTTGCTAATATTCGCGGCCTAAGTATTGAGTATTTCTCTGGTAAGTGTAGTAAACTGCATTATCATTAATCCTGTTCAAGTTCACTATTAAACAGTGCCAATATTTCAAGTTCATACCAGTACTAATCTTACACTCCAAAGTTGGACACTCCACCTCTCTTTTAGTACAACTGCTCTTAAAGAGACTGTTGATTACAGTCTTGTTGTACTTGGTACTGGTACTGGTACTTAAGTTGTACTTAAGTACATTTTTCAGGTACTGGTACTGGTACTTGTACTTGCATGCAAAGTACTTTTACTTGTACTGGTACTTGAATCTTTAGTACTGGTACTGGTACTGGTACTTGTAACAAAGTACTTGTTGCCAAGAAAAAAATTTTCTTATGTTATTGAGATGCTGCAGGTGTAGCAACTAGCCAGCCAAAATCAAAAACTGACTGATTTCACCACACTTTGCGTTTGAAGTTCATTGGTTGTTTTTCAAATATGAAAGATACCACAACTTTTACTTTGTGCGACTGCAATCTACCGGAGTGCCGATAATTTATGCACAGTACTTGTACTGGTACTGGTACTTCAAGGTTAGGTACTGGTACTTGTACTGGTACTTGGACCACTGGTACTGGTACTGGTACTGGTACTTGTTTGTTGAGTACTTGATACAAGACTGGTTGATTACTATATTATCAATGTAAAAAAAACTTCTCAGTTTATAACACAGTGTAAGGGCGACATATAAGTCACGCCTTTAAAACAGCAAAAAATCATTGTGTTTGACCCCATTATGTGCAAAAGTCCAGATGTGTTCTTACAAGATGAGCTGCTGTGTTGATCATTTCTAGTAAATGTGATATGTGCCAAACTTGAATTGCAAGTATTGAAGGTTGGCTGGTTCTCAATTGGCTAGTTCATGTTAGCAGCTCATCTTGTAAGGGAACATCTGGACTTTTGCCCGGTGGCCACTGAGGACAAACCATTAGTACCCGTATGCCTTGCAAAAATCACTTTTCGTTATTAACAAGCAGTAACAACAATGTCACCTTTGGCCTACAGTAAACAATACTCGTGAGTAATGTAGTCAATAAAATACTCAGTGCCTACCAAGACATTGGTTCATGCATGGAACCAGATTATATGCATTTTTGCAAGCAGATATACATGTGGAACCATTGCCAACTGGTGCCATTTCTCGTCTGAAAGTAAAATAAACCACACTCAGTATTGTTCACAGTAAGCAATTAGTAGGCCAACTTCGCCACATAGTTCAGTCTCAAGACCACTGTTATGGAAACAAAGTATATAACACTGATATATCATACCAAAACCATATGCACCTGATTTGCACATCCAACACAAACGTTGAATTGTGCATATTGCATGTAAACATATTTTTCAAATGGCATGTATGTGAGCTATTACAGTAAACAATTAACTTTTTCAGTGCCTAAACTTGCTACTTAATGCCCCAAAATCCTCCCATATTAATCCTACTCAGTGCTCTCATGTCTTAACACTGCAGTGGCTTAAAACTAAGCAGTGCACAGGTTACAAGATTCTTTCTCTCACATGTAAGTCCTCAGCCTCACCACCACTCAACCTTAATGATCTATATAGACCTAATCTCATCTCTGTTCAACCCCATCGTAGCACTCGTTCTTCTGATGTAACCCTCGCTCATCCACCTTTCTATTCCTCTTTAAAGGTCAACAACCGCTCTTTCCGTCACACGTAATCACCCTGTCTCTGGAATCACATTCCTGAGGAACTCTGCTGCTGCTGATGTGATCATGATCATGACCTCGCACACGTCAGTTCGTTATTTCCTTCATCGCCAGTTCGCCACTGTCATCATTATCCATTAGTCTTCTCTTCCACTCCAGGCTTAAAACTCCTCTTTTGCACACATCCTTTCCTCCACAATTCTTCTACTTTTTGACCTCTAGCCAACTTTTAACTACACATTAAATCATAGCACGTCATGAATATCATCATCATCATCATAAACAGTCTTAATGCACAACTTCAGGATGCACCAAATATTGCCATTTTGAGTTTAAAAATTAAAAAAATTCATGGGGAGGGGGCCTGGAGTAGGCTGGGGATACCCCCTCCCCCCACACGCTACCCCTCGGCGCTTCGCCCTACGCAGCCTCCCTAGTCAAAATCTGTTTTAAAAGGCTCCGATTGTTCGTTGGGGGTTTTCAGTCTAGCAGCTGAACCCTGCTGTGAAGAGGAGGGGGTGGGCCTCTACCGACACGCTGCACACTTGTGCACAGGGGCTCCCCTGGGAAAAGCCGGGCCCAAGGTCTAGGCCAACGAGGTTTGGTTTAAAGGGTCTAGGTTACTTGAACAGTACTGCGCAGTTGACTGTTCAGTGTTAATGTCAGATTTTTAAGCCAAACTGCAGCTTATTCGGCTTCTCACACGAGCAAGTTTGCAGATGACATGAAACCACCTCACAAACCTTCTTCAGGGCCGTTTTTTTCGAATTTCTTTCAACTCTATCCTCTCTGCATCGAACACGCACATCGTAAAACCGCCTATAACCACGGACAGGTAAAAACCACAGTTAACCACCTTGGGAAAAACCGTGCAGGGTCTTGGAAAATTGCAAGGGCAAATGGCGGTCGACGGACGAACTAGTGCTGTTAATAATCGTAAATGGACGAGTGCTGCCTTCTGCTCTTCATCTTGTACACAACCCCACACAGTATCTTTATTTCATCTCTTTGTTAAACAATCACCGTAACTGACATGCTGCAGGCTGCAGCCTGCAATGCTGGCTGACGACACTAAACTTGTCTTACCTTTCTTACCTAGGCCTATCTATTCTTATCTTGAGCATTACTCACCTTCAGAACGTTCTACAACAGTTAAATACCTGCAATCATGTGTAAGTATTCACTGCATGATCAATCGTAAGTGGTCCTATTCTGCCTAAAAGTCATCCTTTTGGAGCAGCGGGGTGGAGATTGCACTCGCAGTGTCCATTCATCTGGCCCAGACTTATAGTCTTGGGTCGGTATACGGAACAAAAAAAGGACAGGAAAGTAAAGAACAAGAACAAGTCGCAAAGAGACCGTTCGACTGCTGCGTGGGCGAGTTTTGGCCAAATGTAACTGGAAGACGATATTTTGCGGACATTATTTAACGTTATTTATAGGTCTACCTTCAACCACTGTGACGTATAATCGGCCTGCGAAGCTATCGAATTCGGTTAAATAACGCAAAATAAGGGATATTACGCCGTTCAATGGTCATTCGAGGTCACGGATGTTGGTGTACCATGCGACTTCCTATTTTAGTGACTGACATCCAGATCTCGTACCGTTTCGAAGTTACCGCAGATTGTTGTTCACATTTTAGACGAAAACCGATCAATTTGCGTTTTTGAGCCCCCCTGGGGGCATAGGGGCAACGTACACTGTTCATCTTAGGCTCATTGGAAAGCCGCAAAGCTATAGTGGTCCACTGGTCCTCCTATTCGTGTTAATCGAAACAGCTAGGTGTTACGGCTGAGGCGCTACAAGCGATTGCAAATCGGCGTTTTTGAAGGGGGTGGATCAGTTTTAGCCAAATTTTCACGTAGTAGGGGGCGTCCCCCGCGAACCATTTTTGCATGGATAGATAGGCCAGTAAATGCCTTACAACTTTGTCACTGACAGTATTCACGTAAAGAAACTTTGTAGCAGACTTTCTTCAAGTAAAGTGCTATTTTAGACGGAAAATGGCCGTTTTATGTACATCAATTTTTTTTTCCGCTGTTCATAAACAATAACAGTATGAACGTGCAGTCATTCCATTCAATTCTGATCCTGTATGTATAAGCTTACAGAACAACTACATAGTAGTAACACCTGTTTATTTCAGTTCACCAGCCACTATCACGCACACAACTCTACGATGCATACATGTGCCACCCACACTATGGGTAACAGAAATGTGTATTAAATGCCAACAGTGACACAATACTCCCACTGAAACTTCATCGCATCTGTGACTCACTAAAATCTTATAACTAATAGGCTGTGTACAGCAAAATTGTCCCTTAAACGCATTGAACTCATATTACAAGCGCCACATAATGCATCGCTCAAGCTCAGCTTATCTGGCCAACCGGTCCTAAGCTGATTATTAAACATATAAAATGCACAATCGACTAATCATGCTCAAGACGGACATAACAATACAGTTACAGGAGACAGTGTGGCAAGAATCAACTACCGGTATGGTTTGATCATCATTACACAACTGACAAAATCTACTCAGCTACAAATAAACGGGCAACTGTATAACAACATAGAACTAAAGAAAAAATCACAAAACACTTTGTGACTTAAACACAAAAACGTATA
>Ga0049105_1001440_pt1 | contig 10557 bp, 5 predicted proteins | sample WorMetvaBAHAMAS1_FD_61260 | JGI IMG/M metagenome (GOLD analysis project Ga0049105, IMG submission 61260) | Worm MetaG Olavius vacuus BAHAMAS.1 | ecosystem: Host-associated > Annelida > Digestive system > Unclassified | place: Germany: Marburg | collected 2013-04-09 | reverse complement strand
AGCAGACTTTCTTCAAGCGAAGTGCATTTTTTAATGGAAATCGGCCGTTTTGCGTTTTTGAGGCCCCCTTTGGGGAACTTAGGGGCAACGTACGACGATCATCTTAGGCTCATTGGAAAGTGCGTAGTGGACTTCCTATTAGCATTAATTGAACTTTTTTCGCTAGGTGTTACGGCTCAGGAGCTACGAGCGATTACTGGTCGAAAATCGGCGATTTTGCTCCAACAGGGGTCGGTTGACCCAAAATTTCAGGTAGAAGGGGTCGCCCCCACCAACCATTCTTCTTCTCAGAAAACTAGGCTAAATGTTCTTTCGTATGGTGCAAAAATCTGGACGGATCTTTATTCCGTTTTGTCAGGGATCACGCGTGTGACAGACGGACAGACAGACAGACAGACACACGGACAGAATTATCATTGCTATACCGCGTCTGCATTACATGCAGCGCGGTAAAAAGACATGATCAGCCACTACAGCAATAATGCAGAAATTCTAACCAAGATTACTGGACTGAAACATAGCTAATGCTGTCTGTCCAAATATCAGCACAGCAAAACTGATCACTCTCAGTGCATCGATGAAAGGAAGGGACTTCACTGATCTCACTGACAACAGTTCTATGTTTCGAACCACACTGAAACACTGTGAAAGCTTCACCAGCAAACCTGCACAACCAACAACGAATCCAGCTAAACCAACTGTACACACATTTGTAGCAGTAACACTATTCATTAATCACAGACAAGTAAACTTGGATCAGATCCAACATAAGAATTACATATAGCAAAAACATAGCTGTTGCCAGTGGTCTGGCATAGTAATTAGTTAGCTGGCTTCAATCAATGAAGTTAATCTACGTCGGGCCCGGTTAGTACTAAGATGGGTGACCGTGTCCGGGTTCAATTCTGGTGCCGGATATTTATTTCAGTATGTAAGCAACCAGCCACCCAAGGCCAACTCAGCCTTCCATCCCTCGGGGGTCAGTAAATGAGTACCAGCTTTGGCTGGGAAAGTAAAAGGCAGGTATGGTTCATTCCGTTAGTGGATGAACGTGGGGTGTCCAGGTAAAACTGTGAGATCCATTCAGAATGTGTGCTATGCTTGAGTGCCTTAGAGGTGTGTTCACGACAAGGTGCTATACAAATCCATGTTTACCTTACCTTGCCGGACATTTAGCTACTTACTAACTCTACTCTTACTAACTCCAACTCCAGATATAAATAGCAGTATGCAAAAGAAAAGACCAAAAACTGTGCAAAAATATGTGAAAGTGAAAAACTCCACAGGGTGGCCCAACCTACGATAGCAGGGTACAGGCTGTATGCCATTCTTCTCCTGGGCACAGCCTGGTGTGTGTTGATCTCCAGCTCTTAGACCTCTATGTCTGTGAAATAAGACCAGTGTGGACACCAGAACTGCAGTTACCTTCTCAGCTGCAGGACATCAGTGCCCATCAACCAGTAACAATATGCTGCTACATGACTAAGGGACTTGCCCAAAGTCATCGCGCTGCTTTCTATACTTCAGACCCGGATTATGACTTTGAAGAATTGTGTAATGAGGCCAATCAACGGCTGTTCAACACGATTTTAGAGTCTCCATGCCATGTATTGGAACAAATGCTGCCACCTGCTCTTCCACAGAGCCACGATTTCAGAAAACGGCTGCACACTAAACAGATTCCAAACTGCTGTTCCTATCTAAATGACTGGAACTTTCTAATTAGAATGCTGTATGCAGACAGTTATTTATTCTGATTTTGTCGTATGCTTTCGTTTTATGCTGCATTATGTTTGTATTAGTCTTACTACTAGCATGCTTATCCTTTAAACTGTGGTTTGTCATTTTCAATAAACGATGTATATCATATGAATGGAATGGACAGTGATGCCAGAAAATAGGCCACTGTAAAAAATCAGCAATAGTGATTACAGGAAGTTTTGCACTAATTTTTTTACTGTCAATGGTGATGATGCCAATTATATAACGATGATGACCATAAAATCACAGTGATCAGACCTGGCTTAAAACTGAAAGCTTCGACAAGCAAGCGAGCATTTGGAGGCTGCTGTAAGCCGTGTGAGTCAACATCATCAGGTGCTTGTTCATCATTGGTCTGACTGTCGGCTGTGACTGGGTCACTACTTACTGCCGATTCGTCGACGGTCGTCCACATCATGTTACCATCTCGTGATCCAACTAAATGTCGGACATTCGTCGACACGTGATAGAGTAGGTCCCACTTCATGCTCGCAGCACGCTCGTGACGCAAGTCCATCAACGTGCCGAGTATCACAAACGTCACCAGCAGCAGCAGCACACAACTGTGTCACAGATGCACAAACATTACACACTGTCAACATGCTACCGACACATCCACGTCAACAGTATCGCACACAAACCATACGTGTACTACATATAGCAAACCTGTCAGTGCGAGCTGTGTAGCATTTTTATGTAAATTTTGTGTTGCTACAACCGTATTTAAACCTTCAACTTTTTAAATAATAATAATCATGATACTGTGTACTAAACAAGTGTGAATGTTGAAGTGCTCGCCTTGACACAAACACGCATCTTCGGCCTTGGCTGCCACTGACTGATGGCCTTATTGAAAACACTCGACTTCATTTCATTTCTAGGTTATAAAAATAATGTTCACAAACTTTATTGTCTGCTGTAGCCCTAATATTCATATTCATTATCCATAAAATCCATATTCTGCATTATCTGCTACCTCCCAAGCACAATACCTCATTACGATCAGTAAAAGCATGCAAGGACAATCACTTTTAAAATGCCCTCATTTCAGCAACATACTGTTATTCCTAGTGTGCACGTCTGTGTGCTGTGTGTGTTATTGCATCTCCATCCACTATCTGATCTGCCATATTCCAATAAATGTCACATTACGTCTTCACCCGTGTCACGGCTTATGCAACAGTCCACAAATACAGCATAATATTCACTGGCTGTTTAACTCGGTTATAATGTTCCATTATATAAGAGACTCACACAGAAGTCCAGAAGCCCCTGCCAACAGATAGACTTCTGGCACAGTTAATATCAACTGTCTGTGGCTCTATCCATGCTACTCCCAATACTCCTGAAACATTAACACGGTAACATCAATTTTACGACTTCACAGCTTCAAACATGCAAAAAATAAGCAAATGGGTAAACACAAAAAATACCTGTGATCACTAATAACTAAACAATCTGCTTGCAATAGAAACAAGAGATATGCAGTGTGTACTGAAACTGGCATCTTGTCCATAAAAGAAATTTAACCAGCAAAATTTAACCTCTCTGCAGCACGGTGTAAATGAATAAATGCCTGTTCTACAGTATTACAATTGAGACAAACATTTCAAATTTAAAAAAAATGAAAGCAACAGTAACTTTATCATCAAGTTACCACACCAATGTCTTAACAGTCACCTTGCAAACCTTTTAGGGACTACTGACCATCCAGGTGTACCTACCTGGATGGTCAGTCAGTAGTCCCTAAAAGATCTGCCAGAGTGGAATGTATACAGGCTGAATGCTCTTCCTGACGTCTGGCCAACAGTGTCAAAGTACTCAAGGCAACTACACTGATTTTATTTCATGTAAAATAAACCTGTCACTCACAATCTCAACACACACATAAACATACCTGCTGCATTAGACTGGCTATAACATCACTGTCACACTGTGCTGAACGCTATCTGTAAATGTGTCAATGCATCATGCTGATGATGCAGTTACAGAAACTAAGTTATACTACATTACTTACTTAAGACTTAGGTCCTCCTGTCCCTGCTGGGAAACTGGGCGACGAGTTGTCTCCATCGGGCACGATCACTGGCAACACTTCTGATTTCATCATGAGTGCCACTGCCACTGACACCCATTGCACTCATGTCTTCCATGAACGTGTCCCGCCACATCCGCTTTGGCCTGCCCCATATTCTGCATTCTCCCTCTGGAGTCCAGTCTATTACTAGGCTGGCTGGTCTTGACATCGGGAGGCGTAGTACATGCCCAATGAATCTTCTTCGCCTGGTTGCCACAATGTCCTGTAGATCTCCAATGCCGGCTCTTACTAGAAGTTCTTCGTTTGTCATATGATCCCTCCACGACACTCCCATTATGTCATACTACATACGTTATGTTATACTACATACACGACGAAAATGCACTGTATAACATACGTTCTATAAGCACATGAACATGGTCACGAAGCACCGTGCTGTTACATGTATTGACAACACACATGCCCCAGGTGATGTGCAGTGCAGTCTGCAACACATGACAACACAAAACGCTGATTTAAGATATAATAATTCTACCAGTATCCATTACAGAGTTGCCACTCTTTTGCAACCTTGAAATTCAAGTACATTTCTGCACATGACAATCAGTTACATCTTCTAGAATTAATGGCCCAACAATAACACAATACTAATGTAGAAAAAAAGAAAAAAAATATTAGCAAAAATGCAGGCTGTCTGAAAAGGCTATAATCCCATACATAAACTGGCTGCCAACGTAAACTACTATGCATGGCAGACTCACTAAGATGTCTATCTGTTTCTGAGAGCACAAAACGCCTGTCATTTACCATTCAAAGAGCAGTGCCTCACTTTCAGCAAAAAACACAACTGTTTTAACCAGAATATCAAAAAAAACTACATTATTTGTGCCACTACATTAAATCTAAGTTTCACACTGACATACAAGAGTAATGAATGTCAGATGGTTAGTTATAATATATTTGATCCATATTAAATAACTAATTACTACCACTACTACTACTATACTAGACATACAACGCTAACATGGCCTAAGTTTAATTGTTTTCATCATATCACATAGACCAAACACATACGTACAGCATTATTGGAACCAGGAAGATGCTGCACTGCACTTATATCTGCCAGACAATACAGTGACCGAGGCAACAGTTTACATCGGCCAAAGTCACCTAACGAAACGAGGCTACCATCGACAACTCCAGGTCCAAGCTTTCCCGTAACATCATAATCTAAACAAGTACACAGCCTCTGTCAGCCAGGTCTTCAACAGTCAATGTAATTTCTACCAAATGTCCATCGGCTGTCCGTTAATTTTCGTAGATTCTTACAACTGTACCTTATCCTTGGAGCTTCTGCTTGAGGTACACTAAATTTGTCATCTTTATTGTCTTTTACTTTAAGCTAAATGCTATTTAATGACAGAGCTGGCTTGTAGGCAAAATGTTTATTTTAATCCATGAATTTAAAGATGGGGTTGAACGATTGTGGACTTTACAAAATAAATAGCATAACTGCGTACATTTTAGCACCCTGATTCGTGAAAAATGTTTTGAAAAATATATGTTAGCGTCTAACTGATGTTTTTGACGCTGAATGTTTTCACAGTTAAACATGCTGAGACTCGACAAAACCGGAAGTCAGCTATTATGTCATAGCTGGGTGGCAAATTCAGGCAAAAACTCCGTAAACAGGACAATAACAAGCGAATGATCAATCAATCAATCAATCAGTCAGTTTTATTTGTCACATACAACACAATAAAAACAACAAAATGCACAAAAAGAAAACTTTTATATGGCGTGACAGGTTTTACCGAAGGAGCTTAATGCTTTGCTTATACGGGCTACCCATGTGCTATAAACACAATATATTGCATAGTACAGTTGTGAATGGTAAATATTTTCTGTAAATGTGTGCAGAATGCGTTAAGTGGTTTCTAATGATTGCAAAAATGGCATGGTTTTCGGATGTAAGTCTGAATAATCTGCTTAAAAGTCAGCTATATGTATCACTGCAAAGAATAATTGGGATATTTTCACTGATAACAACTACGCAATGGATTGATTATTTTTTATGTGCATGAAAATTAAATTAAACACCTACTAATTATAACACTGTTTTGGTTCAAAGTTTTCTTAACAATGCCAACTAGAAAAATGTCCCGTCTTTAAATGTTGTACAGAGATACATAAATCAATAAAAAGTCTACTATACACACATGCAGTATACTGATGAGAGCTATTCAGGAGAATACGTTCAACTTCTTGCCAACAATCACTACTAGTATTTGAAGTTTCCTTCGTGCTGTCTCTCATTCCCAGCACAAGGTACATGTCCGACAACATCAGAAGACACATCAAAGCAGCACACCAAGTCAAAGTCATTGCTGGATTCTGCAGTGTGGACAAATGTAATACACATCAACATTTTACCAACATCTCACCAACATCAATATTTTCATTCAAATGTCAACCCACGATTAGCTGCAGGTGAACAGAAAACATTGACAAACAAGTATAAGCATTGCAATTATGTACAAGCCAATAGGGTTATAAGGTGCAGTTGTTACAGATGACATTAGAAGAGTTACAAGTTAAATTTCCCACATCTGATCATACAAAAGTGCATCAATGTGACAGAAACATAGGCAACATGTACATGTATAAAATAACAGATGTGACTACATTTCATATAATAACGTAAAGAATATCTTAATAATTACTTGTATAATTACCTATACCAAGGAGTTCACTTTGCGTACATATGATGTTTAAGTAAGCAGGATTACTCAGAAGTTATGAATTTTTAAAATGAAATTCTGGGAAGCAGTAGACCCTGAGATAATTATCGCCGTCTTGCATCGTTTTCGAACGGATGGCGTGTTGGCCTGTGTGCGTTTGTGCAACTGTTGCAGTGAATTCGGTCTGTGCCGGTGAGCAATGCACAGTAAGGCATGCCACTGCACGACCAAGAAATGAGACTATGGCTAGACCCCAAAATCGATCGAATTATCGACAGCGATCGATCCATACCAATTTTTGGCCGACTTGATCGACTTGAGTCGACGCAAACTGTCAACTCAATTTTGACAAAAAGCGATTGACTTGATCAACTGACTCAACTCGTGCAACAAGGTATTTACAATCAACTAGGCCCTACTCACCATTTCCTTGATGTAGCTTAAATCCTGTCGATCTATAACAACATTATTTCCATGCTAAATTTTGTTTGGCCGTAATATGGTACTTATCCATAACCATAATAACTGCATTATCAGCAGATGTATGACTGTAGAATGAGGCAAAGTACAAATGAAACAACTCGGGCAGTGTCTGTAGTGACTGTTGTGACTGTGACGTGGAATTGGAGCTCGTATTCTAATGTTATCTGCATGAATTGGACGGCACGGCGACACCCTATCGCTCACATGAGATCTATTCAGGGCCTTTCAGGTGACAGAAAATGATCGTCCTTGAGATAATTATCGCCGTCTTGCATCGTTTTCGAACGGACGGCGTGTTGGCCTGTGTGCGTTTGTGCAACAGTTGCGGTGAATTCGGTCTGTGCCGGTGAGCAATGCACAGTAAGGCATGCCACTGCATGACCAAGAAATGAGAAACATCACTAGCATTGGTGTACGAAGTCCACTACTAGGCCTACTCAGTTACTTATTTTCATTCAGAAATACAAGACTGTCCATATATTGGGGCAGCAGACGTGAACGGCACTAGCCGACAGCCTACCAGTCGCCAAAACAGACGTCCAGAAACAGCCAACGACGCTGGAATTGCGAGAAAATGGCGGGCGACAGCACTCACGGCAGCACAGGGAGGGTATGCACGAGTGCACGCAGATAACGGTCAAACTCTGCCGTTGGCGTTGCCTGGGTCGTGTCGACGAGACATGCGATAAATTTGATAACCAGTTATACGTCCCGAAAACCAGTTACCGGTTGGAAACCGGTTTAGTGGTTACCGTTTTAACAAGCCTAGTCTTGAGTCCCTCAGGGATTAGTTTTGGGACCACTCCTGTTCTTGATTTATATCAATGGGGCAGCAGATGTCTTCCGAATCGGTACAGTGCGTTATAACTGGCCCATGTCTGCGCATGCGTCACAGGCCTTCAGCATAGCGCACTGTACCGATTCGAAAGATTTGCTTATCAATGATATTGATGAATCTGCAGGTGGTAAAATTTTGAAATTTGCACGTCAGTGGAAACCAAGTGAAATGTTATAATTCAGATAGAGAGGGTTATATGGCGAAAGCCTGTACTTGTTTATGCCATCAGTGTTATCAGTCATTGACAGGTTCGGTGAATTCGGTGAAAGACATCTGTAGGTGTTTTTGTTTGGTGTCGTCTAAGCACTTAAATAGAACTAATACTCATGGGAATTATCAGCTACAACAGCCATTTCCGTCTTACATTACATTACATTACAAAACCCTAATAAATCTCGGTGAAGCCCATTTTCCAACTTGAGATGTCTGCAAAAATCACGGCATCTGAAATCGACACAAGGAACAGCTGATTCGTGTTGTTGGAAGCCAGACAGTGTGCATAGCAGCTTAAAATATCACCATAAATTGACTGTTGGTATTGTAACAATGCACAGTGTAATTTGTCGTTAGCAAGTACGCTCAAATGTAAGTATAACTGTACCAAACGTGCGTATAAAACCTATATTTTACATAACATATTTCACGATGACAAACAACAACATTAGCGTATGTTTATGCAAGTAGTGAAGGGCAAGTCGTTATGTTTGTTAAACGTTTAAACTTAAAACCGAATTCAACTACTTTTAATTATTTAGTCTGTTTACAAGAAAACGAGAATAAGTGTGCGTGTGTGTAACACCGTCGATGGAGTTGAAGGATAGGGACTGGATTCACAAGCTTGAAACATGAGTACCGGCAGCAATTATAGCTATACGTACGCTAGTTTTAGCCTAAACTTGCGCTATTGTCCTTATTACTGCTATTACCTAGTACCGCATGTGCAGGTTATGTGCAAATAACAATCGTTGTTGTTTCTTATTGTAATCAACAAGAAGGATCCGGCGTTGCGCCAGTATGACGTGGCAGTAGCCGGCGATCAATGATGCGCTCCTGCTGCTGAGGATGTTAATGTGGGATGCGGTGAAACACAGCCGGGCGCTGACTGAGCGAGTCACGCCTGCCGCTGTCGACAGACGCCGTGCAGGAAGTAGCAATCACTTGTCGTTGATGAACGACGCAAGCTAGCTTGCTAGCACTCACATGAATATAACATACAATGTTGCGTAAGATGCATCCACGCATTATGAGCTTACGCGAAAAGAGCTGAGACAACTGTGACGTCATTTGGATTAACGTTCAGGTGTGATTGGCAGCCGCGTGTCGAATACCTGGATTAGCTTTCATCATCATCCGCTGGCGCGCCTATTTCATATAGCTATTTGCCACAGCCGTCTCCACGTCTTGAACGTTCCTGCGTACGCCGTCACGCTGAATTGGAACGATGACTGCTGTACGACAATTATTGACGACCGCTCGGAGGACATTTTAAACGTTGTATTGTAATCGCTCTATTTCGACGATGTCGCGGAATGAGATCTTCTATAAAGACGACATATTGGGCTACGTGACGTCATCAAACAGCATACCGTGGTTGTATGATTTGGACACCTGCTGTTCTGATGACGTCACGACAGTGTCATCGCTTGTAAACGAACAATATGTGTGCGACAGCGATTGCAAAATGCGCGCAGAGGATTCCATGTTTTCGGTCACGCCTACGTGCCCTCCTGATCCACCAGCGTCTGAACCCGTTACTCTGTCAAAAGACCCAATACAGAATGGCAAAGTGTCCAGAGATGTTGGCTTCATAACAAGCTTCATGCAGTCTTTGAGTTCTTCCGTTATGCACGATGCCCACGACGTCGACGAGTGGAAGTCACTGGTCGAGGTCAGCTCGGCTGTCTCCAAACTGACCAAGCTGTACGTGCGCAACGTGGCCGTCCTCGGTGTCACGATGATGCTCAGTCACGCGCCGTTCTATGGCATCCGCAGCTTCCAGTCCAGTCTTCACGGCTCGTACGGCCGCTGGGTGCTAGTTGCCTATCACGTAGTTCTGATCGGCGTCGTTCCGTTTGTCCGTTCCATTGCCCTGTCCGCACGCATCCGCCCCAAGACAGCTGTCGTGCTCTCCGTCGTTGCCGGTCTACCATTCGCCGTCGTGGCCGCACTTCCTGTCAGCTTGGAGACTTCTGTGCTGCTTCCAGTTGCGGCAGCCGCCGCCGGAGCAGCAACGTCGTGGATGTCCGAGATGCATGACACGTATGTTACAAGCCTCGGTGTGTTGTGCGCCGCACTGTCCGATGACCATCGTGATAGCGGCAAAGCTGCGGCCAGGCATTTCATCAAGGTCTTCACTCAGTATCTGCTCGTTATGCAACAGTTATCTCTACTCGTCGGCAACTTTGCAACTTCTTCCGTTTACCTAATGACACACGATCTTCCACCTGCGCTTTCAACTTCCCTGGGTGAGTATCATTGCGATGAAATCAATATGCTTATAATCGTATACGTGTTAATGGACAGCTCATCAGAGAAAATTTTCTCTGATGAATTGTCGGCAGTCGTGCCTTTCCGACTGCTGGTGCTAAGGTCTGGAACAGCTTACCAGACGATGTCACTTCCGCTCCGTCCCTGTCAACCTTTCGGCGCCATTTGAAGACATACTTATTCCGCTGCTGTTACAACACTGTCTGATA
>Ga0049105_1001439_pt1 | contig 10560 bp, 3 predicted proteins | sample WorMetvaBAHAMAS1_FD_61260 | JGI IMG/M metagenome (GOLD analysis project Ga0049105, IMG submission 61260) | Worm MetaG Olavius vacuus BAHAMAS.1 | ecosystem: Host-associated > Annelida > Digestive system > Unclassified | place: Germany: Marburg | collected 2013-04-09 | reverse complement strand
CACTTTTGTCAGTTTTTTTCTGCACCACTCTGTATGGCTGTGTCAGGTTGCCAGCAGTACAATGACTACTACGGATACAGCTCTCGCTTTAAATGGGCCGCAGATTTCGTTGATAAAACTCCAAGGTTGGCAAATTGGCTCATTTTTTTCTGGTACATATTACAAGGTGGTGCAGAAATGAGGCCTGCTTAATCTTCTAGTTTACAGCGAATACATCAGTCTATATTAGTGGTTCCAGGGGGGGATGGCTTAAACTTGGCAGCTACTAATCAAAGTCGTTAAAATGGCTATAAAGTGGAATTGTCTTTATAAAGACTATTTTGGCAGAAGCTACATCATACACTATTGGCGTCAAGTGGACCCCCAGTAGGGGGGGGGGAGTAAAGCCCCTGGAAAATTTGAAAGTTGTGTTAAAATATGTGCCATTTGACACATTCTAGCCAGCTGAAAATAGTGCTTTTAGGTGAGTAAATTGGCTGAACTAAGTTGTGTATCCCTCCATGGATTGCCCCCAATTTTTGTCATTTTGACAAGAAGAAAAAGAAGAAGCTATGGCATAGACCGAGGTCTGTTGTAGCACGTTAAGCCATTAAGGGTTAAACCCAGTTAAGCTAGACTATGTGATTAAGCTATCATATTATCCAACATTGGCTGAATGGTCAGTGCAGTTAACAGCCAGGGCCTTTAACCGACCAGGTCAGTATGCCGGCAGTACTTGTCACTTGGCCTACTGCTATGTACTTCCTCCCTAGCAGTGGTCATGACCATCACCAGTACTCATTTTGCCTGTCCACAAGGAATGGCCAGGCTGAGTTGGCCGGGGTGGCTGGTTAAATACCAGGACGGTATGCCTACAAGTGGTCACTCATCCCAGTACTAACCCGTCCCGTCGTAGAGTAACTTTGTTAATGTGTGCAATGTCATTACCAATAAGCTACACTCCCATCTCGAGATATTTGGGGTTGAAAACCCCACACAGCCTTTATACGGCTGTTTCACAGTTTTGCCCATCTGGATATAGTCGTGGCTATAACTAATTTTTGATTGACTGATTGATTGATTGATCATTTGATTGATTCATTCTTTGATTGATTGACTGATTGATCATTTGATTGATTGATTGACTGACTGATTGATCATTTAATTGAGTGATTTATTTATTTATTCATTTATTCGACTGATTGATTGATTGACTGGTTGATCATTTGAGTGATTGATGATTGATTGATTTATTCATTCATTCATTCATTCATTGACTTGTTGATTGATTGATTGATTGATTGATTGCCTGATTGATCAGTCGAATGATTCATTGATTCATTGATTGATTTATTGGATGACTGACTGATTGATTGATTGATTTATTGATTGACTGATTGATTGATTTATTTATTCATTCATTCACAGCAGCTACAGCACTTGTGAACTCAAATGAAAATTGATCAATTTTTGGTTGATTAATGTGGCATAGATAGCTGTAGTGTAACCATACTCTGTGTTCTCTGTGTGTAATAACAGTGACCACCATTGCCGAAGGCTGGCACAAGTTGTCGTCATGGATGCAAAGAAATATTTTGTTCCATCTTTACAGTTTAACAGTGACGATATTAAACGGGAACTCAACAAGGTACGGCATAGTAAATTAGTCCAGTGTTTGGATAATACAATATTATGTATTTATCTGCACTTCTAGTGAACCCATCAAATATGGAATTTTATTTTTTGTTGATTTGTATGGGTGCATTCGTTTACTGGCTCAGATTTGTCTGACACTGATAACATTGTACCATTCAAAAATACTACTCCAATTAATCAAAATATAAACTGTAACTGTTACTGAGGCACTTGTATTGCGCCCCCTATCAGAGGACCGGGGGTGCATCACAGAGTCAATCCGTATCCTGGTGCCCGTAGACAGAATGAAACAGAAATGTCTTGAGATCATGACGAAACGAGTCCGTCGATCGCAGCAGTTTCATCTCTGTGCAGAGCAGATTGATCAGATTAATCGAAGTGGTATTTTAGAATTGTACAATGTTGTCAGTGTCAAACAAATCCAAATGACTCTTGAATAAATTATTCAGTTGAAACAAAGCATAACTGTTAACGATTAAGTCAGTAAATGAACGCGGGTAGCCGAGTGGTTAAGTCACTCGGCTGTGGTGCCAGAGGTCTTGGGTTTGATTCCCGGTGACGCCGAAAGTGTTGGGCAGTGATGGAATTATTTGTAAATATTTACCTTTATGAGTTTATCCTGTGTTTAGAATGCGTGCGTATTCGTTGTTTCGGTTTGTATTAATTAAGTTACGGCATTGAGGTGAAGCTAGCGCTTGTATATAGCAGCTTAAGATACCCGTGCTAAACCTTGTGTTATGTTTCATTGTATATACTTGCTTTGTGTTCTATTGTATCGGTGCTGTCCTGCGTGACAGATGTTGGTTCGGTTGTAGCGTATGACTGCAACTATAATAAACAAAGATTATTATTATTAGATTATTAATTAACAAAAAAATAACATTACATATTATAGAGGGTGCCAGAAGTGCTGATGAATTAATTACGCAATTTGCTAATTACCTCCACCAAGGAGGTTACATATTGCCGGTTGTTTATCTGTCATTCTGTCTGTCTGTTTGCAACTTGGTGTAAAAACTACTGATTGGAGCTTTGTGGAAATTTTACCAGAGATTTATCTGTAGAACTGCTTTAGTTAGGAAGTCACCACATCTTGATCCAGATCCAAGAATTTTTTAAAGGATTCATTAACAGTGCGAGAGAGGGCATTTTTCCACAGTTTGACTATATCTTGGGGGAAAACTGATCGGATCTTCGTGAAAATTTTATCATAGATTTATCTTTGGACACGGAAATCTATGTAAAGTTTTGGAGGTCATCCACATCCAGACTCCGGATACAGGCACCAGGTCTGTACTGGATTCACCTTGATGGAGTTCTGTACTCTCTTGAGTGCTTGTCTTGCTTTATCAGTTAAAATTTTTCAGTTATGTAAGCAATTCCGTTACCCTAACTATGTTACTTGTTTTTCGCATTTATCGTAGCTAAATAGCCTTCACCTTTACTCTTTTATCACATCTTCCACACCATTGTCAGGCACGGAATAGCCTAATATGTGCTGATGTGTCGTTATGAAACTACTCACTCACTCGTAAGTAATTCCTGACATCTGCATCCCTGCTGTTGGCTGTATTAATTAACTAATTTCATAGTTATTCGTTGCGTTTTATTTTTTACACATTCTTTGCAGGCATACTGTGGTTTCTATCGTGAAACAACCCCGGCCATGGGACCTCTACCTGCCGTCGCCACCGGCAACTGGGGCTGTGGAGATTTCGGTGGAGATCGTCAACTGAAATGTAAGCATTTCCAGATAAATATTCTTTGTACACAGTTTGTTAGCCATTATGCAGTTCACCGTTATTTATTAGCAATACCTTTGTTGCATAGTTCAGAGACTTAAGTTGAACTTCAGAATTTAAAAAAAAAGTTTTAAGAACTAATGAAGTTGGCTGTTCAGAAGAAATTTGATAGATGCCATTTTTGATGAGGTTATTTCGAAAACTATTTCTTGAAATCTGCGGTAACCACGTGGAATCAGTTGCTTCAGACCTGCTAGCTGACACGCCTGAAGTGTGTCAGACCCGCATTTGAGTACAAAACCATATGACCTGCTTGCCACCAGACCACCCAGTTTGTGGTCTGGCATAGTGGTTATCGCGTTGGCTTCGATCAACGAAGTTAATCTACGTCGGGCCCAGTTAGTACTGAGATGAGCGATCGTCTCCGGGTTCAATTCCCGTTGCCGGACACTCATTTCGGTATGTAACCAACCAGCCACCCAAGGCCAACTCAGCCTTCCATACCTCCGGGGTCGGTAAATGAGTACCAGCTTCGGCTGGGAAGGTAAAGGCAGGTATGGTTCATTCCATTAGCGGATGAACGCGGGGTGTGCAGGTAAAGCTGTGAGATCCCTTGAGAATGCATGCCATACCTGAGCGCCTTAGAGGTGTGATCACGACAAGGCACTATACAAATCCACGTTTACCTTATCTTACCTTGCCGACTCAAAACCCGCGTGGAAGCCGATTCATTCCGAGTTGACACTTTTTGTCAGGAGAGGCCTTCTCCAGTGACCAAAACGAGATCATTGACCACCTAGCTGGTGGGGAAGCGGCTCGCTGTCACCTTCCCAATATCTCCACCTCCACCTTGGTCTTTGGCCTTGCATTTCTGTGCTTCCAGCTTTGCTCCGGCTGCCGCTACTTTGCCCTGGGAATGACCCCTTAGAAATTGCTCAGTGTTGGCAGGTCTGTTTCTTAAATAAACTCCATGAGCAAACTAGTGGTCATATGTAGAGCTCGCGAATTAATGTGTAAGTGAACGTGTTAACGGGTTAAGGAATTAATCGCGATTAAAAAAATTAACTCCATTAAAAATTTAACGCAGTGCCATAAAAGTAGCACGATGTCGCAACAAAAACCTCTTTTGATTTTCAAAATTAGTCCAGGTCTTAGCGCTGCAGTTTTTGACTGTGGAATTTTTTGTAACTGACAAATGATTGTTTGTTGAGCGTCAGCTGTCAAGTTTCGGTGAGATTTCAGAGTGAAAACCCTGCGTTCAACACCAGCGATTAAAAAAATTAATTGCTTTCGAGTTTTAGTTATGTACATGTATGATTCGTTTTAGCGTTGCATTAAGAAAAAATAATTAATGAGCATATGGATGGTTGAATCTAGCGCTGATCCAGCTGATGGCGGCTGCGGAGGCGAGACGAGATGTGTGTTACTTCACATTCAAAGACTCGCAGTTCGTCGATGACCTCTGCGATATTCACGACTTCATCTGCAACGTACAGCTATCTGTCGGTTAGTACTCACTCACATGTAAGTAAGTAAGTAAGTAAGTAAGTAAGCAAATGTTGAGTTATATAGTGCAGTTACGTAAACACGTCTAATGCGCTAACGCTTCAAATGTTCAGCAAACAGATACATCTTCAAGTCTCACTTAATTTGTTCAGAGTCACAGCTGGATCGCGCAGATGATCAAGCAGTGAATTCCATACTATTGGTGCGGCGACAGAAAATGCACGGATCCCTCGGTGTACTTACTTATTTGTGAAAGCATTCTCGTATTGGCTTCGCCAATTCTCATCTGGCTGAGCTTGGCTTGTGGTATATAACCATTCAAAAGCCATCTGTCTGTCTGTCTGTGTGTGTGTGAGTGTTAACCAGGGTGGTTCAGACTGTAACCGCTGCATGTAGAGGCTTGTTATCCTGCATGGGGATCTGGACACCAACCCTGGAAAATTCCTTCCAGGCATTACCCTGAACATTTTACGGGTGAAATATTAACTCCTCCGAAAATTTACACCCCGACTGCAAATGGACATTTCAACTGGAGAAATTCCACTCTCCAGAAAATTGCACTCTCCAGATATTCCTCTGAACATATCCGCATGAAAAGTTAACTTCCAGAAATCCGCTCACCAAAACCTGCAGAATTTTCTTTCTGGAAACTCCCCTAACATTCTCAGCAGCAATAAGTGCTTTGACATTGTTGTTTGAGTCATTTGACTTGTAAAAACCTGTCTCTGATATGACCTGTGATGTGTTTGGTGGGACATTAAACCTTGATCAATCAGTGCTCAGCAACAACAACAACAACAAGTACTGGTGATTGAGGTGGTAGTGATAGTAGTAGTAGTACTGATAGTGGTAGTAGTAGTAACAGTAGTAGTATTGTTGGTAGTCGGTTATAGCAGTAGTGGTTTATCGTAGCATGAACTGGTGATTTTCAGGTGATGTGTGGAAGATTATCGAGCAGTATTGTCAGAAGGTGCACAGATCGACTTCACACGAGTTACCAGATGGAGGACTGTTTGGTTATATTCGGACTACTTATGGACCGATACCTGCATGAACTGATTGGCTTACCTGATGCCATCATTACTGATTGGCTCACCTGAGGCCATTATTACCTGCACAACTGATTGGCTTACCTGATGCCATCATTACTGCTGAGGCCATTATTACCTACGTAACTGATTGTCTTACCTGATACCATCATTACTTATTGGCTCACCTGAGGCCATTATTACCTGCATAACTGATTGGCTTACCTGATACCATCATTACTGAATGGTTCACCTGATGCCAGTGTCACCTGCATAGCTGATTGTCTTACCTGATGCCATTATTACTGAATGGTTCACGTGATGCCATTATTATCTACACAACTGATTCCGTTATTACTTTCCTGTCATCATTAACGTTTACAGAGTGCAAACCACCGGAAATTTTCCAAACCTGGGTTTAAGGGTTTGATGGCTATAAACCTAGGTGCTATGTTAGTGATAAAAAGCTGGTCAGTTGTTACTTCATTAAATAAGCAACCAAGCAGAATCAGTCTAGCACTCTCAGCGGTGCGGAAATATTGTATTTTCTGTGGCTAAACGTCTGGCAGTGCTGATGCTAATAGTTACAGCTAATGCAGTCATCCATCTCCATTGTGCCAATCAATATTAATGTTCTTAATGTGCTGTGGCTGAAATTTGTTCCTTCCAAACAACCTGGTTTTTTTAGCTGTGCACGCAGGGTTTCAAGGTTCGAAAATTGGAAGGTTACCCAGCCAGAACCCCTTGGCAAGGTAAATTTGTGTCACATTCACTCTTGAGAAATCTGAGGAGTTTAAAATTCCGATACCTAGTTATGTTTCTCGTGATCTGTCAGCTCTGAAAAGCATTTGCTCACATGACTGCCTACTTAGTTGACCACTAGTGACTGGTCAATGGGTCATTGCCGTTTCATAAATATTTTGTTGTAATTATTTCGGAATACAGTACAATACGGTGTGATATGATATCATAATATGATCATGTTGTTATTACCACAGCCAAGAGGTTATGTTTTATCTGGCGTTTGTCTGTGTGTGTGTCTGTCTGTTAGTTACCTCACATAAACACTGCTGGTTGCATCTTTGTGAAAAGTTTACTACTGATTTATCTGTGATTAAATTTTGGAAGTCTACTGCATTTGGATCCAGATCTAGGAATTTTTTGAAGGATTCTTTAACCTTGTGAGATCGGGCTTCTTTTCCACAGTTTGGCTCGCGTCTCTTGAAACCTGATCGGATCTTCATCAAAATGAAGAAAAATAGGCCTTTGATGAGTGGTGACAGTGGCATTGATGAGGTTTACAGGCAACGAACTTTGGTTACTGTCACAAGGTAGACCGAAAGTTTGGGTTGTCGGAACCTGAATTTTTGCTAGTGTCATTGAGAGCCACAATGTATAAGCAGTTAACGAAGAATGCCAGTGGCTGTCCTATCTGCAGGTCTTATTACGACAACTTTAATAGCGCACTGTCTGGCCAACTGTGTCTATTCCTGCCTTTGTAGAATTGTAGAAGAGTATGATCTCATGCCTTTCAGTGGTCAAGATATCTTTGGCGCACACCATGTACCGTGACGTGCAGCTACATTGCTACAAAACACCCAGCTGCTGGCAGAATCGTACAAAAAATAGCGAAAAGTATGGAAAGTAATGCCAATGATAGACAGAAATGTAGTTTTCTATCAGAACATGACAGAAATACCTCGGTATCATACTTTACACACCTTTAATAGGAGTTGGAACAATGCCGCTTCAGTTCGGTCAGTTTATCTATATTTGTCTGATATGTTCCACAACCAACCACACGTGACCCAGAGGCATACCAGCAATGCAATTTTCAGCAAACTATGTGTTTTCCATCTGTTTAGGAATACGTAAAAGGGCGATTTTGAAGGCAAAAAATATGAAGCCTCTACTCCCCCGTTAGGCAGAAGAGGGTTAAGACATGAGAAAAGTGATTAGAGCAATATCTCGTTCGTGATGTATGTGTTTTAAAATCGGTTTGTCGATCAAGTAACCATTTTGGGTGCAGTTTTGCTCTGCGTGTACAGCCTGCCTCTGAAAATGAAATTGTTAGTTTAGAGTACATCGCAATTCGCAAAGTGCGATACTAAATTACTTACTTATTGTCCCTTGTTTACGTCATTTAGGTAAGCACGTAAATTTGAGGGAGAAGAAAGTTGATTTTTTTCTTACAAAGTGACCAAGAAGCAGGGAAAAGTGGGTTTATATAATTTGTCTGAAATTTATCGCTGTGTTTGTCGTACATTGCATTGCTTGTGTTCATACGTTTGATTACTTTTGTCGTTTTCTGTTCTCTTCCGCCTATTATCGTTCACGTAAACAGCTGTCGTAGCTTGACAGGAACTTTACGTTAGGAAATTCATAACGGGCTGCAAAGATGCCTAATGCGACAACACACGTAAAGGCATTCTTTAAATTTAGTCGTTTAGTTGTGTAAGGGAACCACAGAGCTGCCCAGTTAGGGCGCAGAGCAAATAAATACACCGTGAGCATTAAAAGATGCTCACGGTGAGCATCTTTTTATCTTTAAAAAGATAAAAAAAACACATCTGACAGTTTTACCAAGAGTGAACCTAATTAAGCATTTACATATGTAGTTAAGCCCACTGGCTTAGAATGGTAGACTTTACGGAAAGTCTTCCGAATCGGTACAGTGCGCTATAACTGGCCCATGTCTGTGCATGCATCACAGGCCTTCAGCATAGCGCACTGTACCGATTCGGAAGATTTGCCGACTTTCCTCACTTTGGTCAGGTCTTTACCTGACTTGTCGTGGAATTGTTACTGTGCTGTGGCATATTAAAAAGTATAGTTACCTCCGCCAAGGAGGTAGTGTTCTAATTGGCATTCGTATGTCTGTCTGTCTGTTTGACTGTTAGTGTTGGCAACTTCACGTAAATACGAATAGATCTTCAAGAAAATTTTTGCCATGGATGCATCTTGTCCAAATTTGGGAACTCGTCCGCTTCTGTATCATGAGATACGAAAACTGAAAAATGTCAACATTACAATAGTGGCAGTTCAGCGACCAAGCCCTTTTTGTTTACAGTGGACTAGAAGTAGAGCCATAAGGACAGTAAACAAGTAAAACAGCGTGCCATTCAGTGTTATAAAATATGACAATTTTTGCCATAATATGGCCTTTGCGGAGGTATGCGGTCTCTGACTGCTCTTGTTTTACATTGAGTTAGTAATTAGCAGAAATCAAATTAAGTTGTGCAAATCTCTGCTGTCAGAATGGTTTTGCATATGTAATTCTGCAGGCATAGCTGGTCTACTGCCATGCCCAGTAGAGGTATGATCCGACTTGCTTTTATCGCGGCAGTCATCGCCACTGCCGTAGTGATTCTGGTCATTATCGCATTCTCGTTTTTTCCACAGATTGAAACGATGCTGTCGTCCAAATCCAGTGACAGTGCCGACGTGATTGTGGTTGGCGGTGGTTTAGCGGGACTGAGTGCAACGATTGAGGCAGCCCGTCATGGAGCACGAGTCACCATTGTAGAAAAAGAGAAATCTCTGGGTGGAAATTCGGCGAAAGCGACATCGGGCATGAACGGAGCCGGAACTACGGCGCAGAAAAATCTGGAGATAGAAGATACCCCGGAAGCTCTTGTCGCCGATACAATTAAATCGGGTGGCGGTCTGTCTAAGTCTGAGCTTGTCTCGATCCTAGCCACCAACAGTGCCAATGCCGTGGAATTTATCACCGAGTTCAGCGTTGGTCTCACTAATGTGGTTCAGCTCGGCGGACATTCGGCTCCGCGAACGCACCGCATTCCGCCGACCAAAGACGGAAAGCCAGTAGCCGTCGGATTCACAATCATTTCCATGCTCAAGAAGTATGTGGAGAACGACTTGTCGGGGAGCGTTCGTGTCCTGACCAACTCCGTGTTTCGGAGCCTGCTCTGGGATGGAGATCGGGTTGTTGGTGTTGTGTATAAAGCAGAGGATGGCACGGAGCACCAGCTGCATGGAAATGTAATCTTCACTGCCGGTGGTTTTGCAAATGACCGCACAGCGGCTGATTCTCTTTTGGCAAAGTACGTTCCGCAGCTGTCGAAATTGCCGACGACTAATGGTGCCTGGGCGACCGGAGACATAATAAAGGCTACTGCTTCTGATGGTTTGTCCCTAGTTGACATGGATCAGGTCCAGATACATCCAACAGGATTTATCGAGCCGTCTCGACCCGATGCCGAGACCAAATTCCTTGCTCCGGAAGCACTCCGTGGCTGTGGTGCCTTACTTCTAGATTCATCTGGTCACCGGTTTGTCAACGAGCTGGGTCGACGGGACTACGTGACCCATGCTATATTTGACCACTGCAACCACTACCAGAACAATAGCGAGCTGCCGATTGCTTCTACGATGCTTATGAATGAGCAGGTATTGCACGATTTGTTAAATGCATTTGTTCACTTTGTGTTGTTATTAGTGATCTGCCCGCCACTGTTCCGGGACCGAATCAGTAACTGCACTAATTTGTTCCGGCCGGAACCGAACCGAGCCTTTCGGTTAGCCTAAAATGCGAGTTGGACCGACGGCGCCATAATTACATGCAGCTATAAGACGCAGGCATGTAGGCCTATTTACTAGAGTAGGGCTGATTCGCACATTGGACAATG
>Ga0049105_1001438_pt1 | contig 10560 bp, 6 predicted proteins | sample WorMetvaBAHAMAS1_FD_61260 | JGI IMG/M metagenome (GOLD analysis project Ga0049105, IMG submission 61260) | Worm MetaG Olavius vacuus BAHAMAS.1 | ecosystem: Host-associated > Annelida > Digestive system > Unclassified | place: Germany: Marburg | collected 2013-04-09 | reverse complement strand
GGCTTCACAGTGTAAGCTGGTGCTGAGAGCTTTAGAAACGGAGATCAGCGTGGCTTGGGAAGGACTTTTTATACATTATTTTCAATATTTAACACCAAAACCGCCACAAATCGTTTCTTTCGCATTATATTTTATTAAATAGGCATATTCTGTCTTGGTGACTGCATGTGGCATGTAAGTGGCGCTACTCGCCATTTGTCACGTTGATTTTAAATAAATGCAAATTTTAGCTCGTAATGGTAACTGTCTCAGTTTAGTCAGTTGGCCTTGATGTTGGCCTCGAAAAATTTTTATGTCCTTGGCCTTGAGAAAAAAGTCTTGGCCTTGGCCTTGAAAAATTTTCATGTCCTTGGCCTTGACCTTGAGAAAAAAGTCTTGGCCTTGGCCTTGGTCTCGTAAACTAAGTCCTTGATAACAAGACTGTTGGAAAGACTTCCTATTAGTGTTAATTCAACTTTTTCGCTAGGTGTTACGGCTGAATCACAACGAGCGAAAATAGATTGAAAATCGGCGATTTCGCTCCCACGCGATCAGTAATTTGACCTAAAATTTCAAGTAGAAGGGCCACCAATCGTTTTTCCACGGATAGTTAGGCCAATGAATTCCTTACAACTTTGTCGCTGACAGTTTTCACACAAAGAAACTTTGTAGCAATGTTTCTTCAAGCGAAGTGCGATTTTACACCGAAAACGGCCGTTTTGCGTTTTCAGCCCTCCTTTGGGGGAGCTTAGGGGCAACGTACGATGATCATCTTAGGCGCATTGGAATGCGCGTATATAGTGGACTTCCTGTTAGTGTTAATTGATCTTTTTTTCGCTAGGTGTTACGGCTGACTCGCTACGAGCGAATATCGGTTCAAAATCGGCGGTTTCACTTAAACGGTGGCCGGTTGACCCAGAATTTCAGGTATAGGAGTCGACCCCACCAACCACTCTTCTTCTCAGAAAACTAGGCTAAATGAGCTTCGTATGATGTAAAAATCTGGACAGATCTTTATTCCGTTTTGTCACAATGCACGCGTTTGACAGACAGACGAACAGACAGACAGATAGAATTCTCATCGCTAGACCGCGCGTCTGCATTCCATGCAGCGCGGTAAAAACTGATGAATGGAAAGAGAATAGAAGTTGTGTGTCGTCAGCATAAAGTTGGTGGTTCAAGGAAATTGGCGAAATAAGAGTACTGAGAGGGGTGGTGAGGCGCTACGAGCGAAAATAGAGCGAAAATTGACGATTTCGCACCAACGCGGTCACTTTGATCCAAAATTTCAAGTACAAGGGGTAGCCCTCCACCAATCATTTTTGCACGGTTAGTTAGGCCAATGAATGCCTTACAACTTTGCCGCTGACAGTTTTCACACAAAGAAACTTTGTAGCAGACATTCTTCAAGCGAAGTGCGATTTTTTACGAAAATTGGCCGTTTTGCGTTTTTCAGACCCCCTTTGGGGGACTTAGGGGCAACGTACGACGATCATCTTAGGCTCATTGGAAAGCGCGGACTTCCTATTAGCATTAACTGTACTTTTTTCGCTAGGTGTTACGGCTGAGGCGCTACGAGCGATTATCAGTTCAAAATCGGCGACTTTGCTCCAACGGGGGCGGTTGATCCAAAATTTCAGGTAGAAGGGGTCGCCCTCCCACCAACCATTCTTCTTCTCAGAAAACTAGGCTAAATGTTCTTTCATATGGTATATAAATCTGGACGGATCTTTCTATCGTTTTGTCACAATTCACGCGTGACGGACAGACAGACGGACAGACAGAATTCTCATCGCTAGACCGCGTCTGCGGTAATAAAAAGTGCACTATTCAGAGTTGTCACAGAAACATATCAGTGATGCAGCACACCTTTTGTCCAGACTCGAATGTCTCAAATTCTGGAAAGTGGTGAATGCATAGTTTCTTAATGTTTCATTTATTAAATTCCATGACACGTTAAGTTTCTCACATACCTTAAGTTTTCATTGACAGAATCCCATAATTGCATACACAGATAACGATATTGAAATATAATTCAACCATAAGTGAGTATAATAATATCACAAGTAATTAATAAAAAAACAAACTGCACGTACATATTCCGACAAACAAAGAAGAAAACAGCCTGCATGCACTAAAAACTTGTTTTTGATACTAGTGTTGGAGTCCTATGTGTATTGTACCCCTGACTCCAACAATGTTTTGTACTAGACGCTAGTTAGATGACATTAAACTTGTGTTCGCATGTGTTTTTCTACATAGGCACATTCATAATAAATCGGTTAAGGTTAAGCACGATAACACAAACGTGTTTCAAATACAAATACAGTTGCAATGGACGTTTATATAAGCACATAAAACTTCTGTAAATGCATTTATATTAAAGTCTGTAAACGTTAATAAAAACATTGCTAGCTGAAGGCTGAAGCATGGGTGCACGGATGGATGGACGTTACCAAGAGTCGTGCATGTCGTGAACACTATTGTCAATACCAATAACAATACTTTAGCGACAAAGTATTGCTGATACCAATACAAATACGTTTGTGACAACAACTCATTGTTTATTACTTTCAGCAAGGTTGCTTTCTTTCCCACGGTCATCTGTTAATAACGTTAATACAAAGACTGTTGTCGAGAAATGGCAAAATCACTATAGTTTACAATGACATAATGTTAAAAAGTAAGCACTGTAGCAGTATTTAGTTTAGATGCAACATACTGTCCTAGTGTTTACTCTTTCAGGCTGACAGAATTAAGCAGTGCATCTGACGACAAAAGTATTGGTATAAAAATGACAATAAAATTGACGTTTTTGTGTTTATTTCAAATAAATCATGTAAGTCCTGGTAGATTTGTTTAAAGACATCGACACATTACCACACTGCATTTGCGGCTGGTAACAAAAGACACAAGATGCAAAGCAAGAGGCAACAAAATAGGTTAAGCAATTAAAACTAAGTAGTAAATAATATATACAATATAATGTCGGTATTTAACAGCGGCGCACAACTTCTTTAAGAGGGTAGGCCACACCAAAGATAAGAGGCTGATGACAGGGTGGCATAGCTCCTGGCTGCCAATGTGCTTCACAAGTCTTGTACAATTTTGTACTCAAATTTAGTGCCTTGAAGTGGACATAAGCACACACTGGATGAAACCAGAAAGTAAAACTGTTAACAAATTGTCAAGAAAGACATTTTCTAAAGCACAATTAGCAAGACAAAACTGGTAAGCATGAATAGTTCTTACAGACAACCTACATGGCATTAGCAGTAAATTTTGTTACATTTGTAGTTCTACATAATCATGAAGAACATGACAACGATGCAGCCAATGAAAACCATTACATTTCCCAAAGACAACTCTGTAAGCATGCAACATGCATTGAAGAATGCAAATGTCATCAGTTAGCAAAGTGACCTTCATGTTTGTACTTGGTTCAACTTCACAACGAAGAATGCTTGCTTGTGAGTCTGTGAAATGCAAACAGGTTTAAGCACATTTGCACGATAACTGTCTCTCTCCATCAAACTTTTCATGCAGCAAAACATGCAATGAAACTTAACTCTGGATTTCAATGACTGCAGTTCGTCTGGTAGTCTGCTAATAGTACTGTTGTACAAAGCTGATCAGAAACAAACACTGTAAAGTTCCTTCTTTGAAATGAAAAAGTCCAGTGTTGCAGAAAACTCATATATTAACTGTACAAACTCTATACAACCAGCATCACTTAGTACAGACAACAGTTTCAGACAGACAGTGAAATGACAGCAATTACACTGAAATACATGCTCGTCTAATGTGTCTGCAACGGTAGCTATTCTTAACTGATCTTTATAATTTTTCCACAGTTTTAATCATGAATAAATGACACATGCAACCATAATAAAACTGCCCACAGCCCCTTAAATGTGTAAACGTTACTTAATTTTAATTGATGGACCAATTGCCTAAGTCACGAGTGTGATGATCTTACTGCCTCTTGCTTTGCAGCTGGTGTCACCAGCTAGGCCTACTATAGAGAAATGACACTTTGGCAATTTGCAAACGTCGTCAGTAATAATGATGCTTTGACAACATTCTTAGCAAGATGCCATTAAAATAATAAATCAGCAAATATATACTTTATTTTCTGCATTTATGGTCAGTTAGGACAATTCACAAATTATTGAAATCGATGTTCATTTGACAGAGTCAGAATGAAATACAAACTGTACACTTTCATGGGCCACAGAAAAGAGCAGTTTTTTTCTGTATTTTTATCAATGTCTGCAAACATTTAAGGCAATTTTAGTATAGTTACATGTAACCCTCATTTACGAATAAAATGATACACAGATTATAAAAAAATAATGGTTGAGATTAGCAAGAGTTTCTCTCAAATATTGATGAGCAGTGTAGATGCGTTCAGTTATACTGTGAATAGCTGCAGCAGTCAGTACAATGAATATGAGTCACATAGAAGCTTGTCATTTCTCTGCTGCTTCTAATTCACATCACTGAAGTGTTAAAATGCTGCCAACTACAACTGCTCATAGCGACCACCTACTGACAGAAATGTGTGGATGGGCCGGAGTTCATTTCTTAGGGCCATGCCACACTACCTGTCATTGTCGACCAACAATGTTGGCCGACAAGCCATGCCATACTTTTGGCTGGTGTGACTGTTGGTGCTCCTTGTTGGCCGACATTGTCGGTTGTCACAATAACGACGACATTGTCAGCCAACAATGCCAGGCAGTGTGCTGTGATCTGAAGTGCTACAAACAGTTTCAAGACACGCCCATCTGAATCAGTGTGCATGGTGAAGAGTGTTGACTGCCATAGTCTGCTATTTCTTTAAGAAATGGCTCATATATCGTTTTGACTGAATGAAGTTCACATTATGGAAACAAAGTCCATCACATGTTTGAATCTTAGAGTCTTGGCACAAAGAGACTGACAGCTGGCGGATGACGCCGTGATGCTCAGCAGTACATGTATCTCAGCATGTCTAACGCTACTTGAATCATCGTCATAAAGACACTAGAAGATCCAATCATTGCCGTCTAAACATCAGTCATTAACAAATTTAGTGAAATGTCTAGCAAAATTCTTTGAAACGGGGCATTTTTACATCTCCACAGCAAACTAGGCGAGCCACATACTGAGCCTCAGCAGACTACACGTGGCCTCTCACATCTATGTTGTGCACCACTTTTATAGAACAATTTACATGTATATACTGTACAGTGTGTCCACAAAAAATCAAAGTCACTAATTTCTAAGCATAAGTTTAGACAGGACTGATACAATTTTGTAAAATTTGGAAGACTTATGCCCGAGACCATTCAGGACATGTCAGTTACATTTTCCACTAAGCCTGTGTAACACTCTTACTTAAGATGCAATAAACGATGTCACTGTAAAATGCTATTATTGCAACAGGAAGTGCCAGATGTCATACCACCCACCTGGTGAATTTAACGTATTTGAATCCTGCAGATTATTGTGAGGGGAAGTACTACAGGACTGTGTGTATTGCATGCAGGTGAGCAGTCTTGCAAAACTGTAACAGAGAGTGTTAGTCAAAAGACCGCTGGAGTTCATTGCATTGTCGTTGCAGCCATCAGTCAGTGGTGTCGCCGTCTCTTTACATGTGACATGTCTCATGCTCGACATTTTGAACACAGTTTTGTGATGGATTCATGGTTTAGTGTGTTGACGTAATACAGAGTACAATTCTGCATCTGTGTTTTACTGTTTTTGTGCTAGAACAATGAATATCATATGACTCGATCTTCGAAACTGGCGCTATATAAATCATGTAATAATAATAATAATAAAATACTCGCCTGACTGCTTCATTTAATGTCAAAATATAACACGCCTGGGACGTTTTACCAGGTACAGGCATTACACAGGCAAGGTGAACAACATAATCACAGCCAGAATCTACATTGTTTGCTAAATCATTGAGCCAAAAGTACAGCATTTCTCTGTGGTCTGAAGATGCTAGACCGTGTAGCTGGCTTTGTCTTTTTTTTTGTGGACAGAGTCTATAATAAAATATATGGTTATAAGCTCATGTTTAACATTATTGGATCATTATAACATACACAGACATATTACATGCAACACACAACAAGCTCAATTATCACAGACATTATACCATTACTATTATTTTGATAACAATAAATATAATATGGCTAAAAATTTAAACATGCCTGCTGCACTATACCACTGCAACATGACAAATGTACATTGTGTCCACATAAAAAGGTGCCACTGATTTTTGTGCTGTAACTTTTACATATATAGACGGATTTTCATAATCTTTCTAGTACAACTTTGCAAGAGAATGCCAAAGTACTTAGTGTAAAAAATTTCCTGCCAAACATTCGTTTCGTTGCAACTCTACCGTGTAGAAGTCTTAGACACAAAAGTAACACATTTCATGCAATATTAGCACTTTGCACAGGTTCATAACTTTATACCAATCAAATTTACGGAAACCAGTATCAATAAAATTAACAAAATACAGCAGAAGTCATCGATTCAAAATTTTTGTTGAAAATATCCACCATCTGCGGCCTTCTTAGCGCATTTGCGGCCTTCTTGAGGGAATCTTGCACGTTACAAATAGCCTTAATAATAATAATAATAATAATAATTCACGTGAACATATGCACTCAAACGACTATGGTCTCTCCTTCTGACTCTGTACCAGATTAGCAAGAGCATTGATGCTGTCATCGTGACGTGCAATTCGCAGTCTGCCACTTCCCGACTTTCACACAATCGAATCAGATTCGTCAATCTTCTTAATCAGGTGGTCTAAACCACGGCGATTCCAGTTTTTGTTAGGAAATTCACTAATCAATTTACGGTAGCTGTAAACGTTTTTCCTTAAGCAACAATTTTAATGAAATGTTTATCTTCGTCGGTGAACAGCATGATTTCATTGACGTCACCTGGTAAGGTACATACGTGATACGTAACATCGTAAATTCACCAGTATGATTAGTGTTCACTTGCAAAGTTGCATACCAAAAGTCATGAAGATCTGTGCACATTTGTAAAAGTTATTGTGAAAAAATGAGTGGCATCTTTTTTATTTAGACACAGTGTATGTTTACAATACACATAATGCACGATAGGTAAAAGCCCAGTGTTGTTCACAGCACTAAAGTGTCTGTTAACGGTCACCGGCTGAGCTTCACCAGCTAACTGCACACGTCTTAGTGACACGTCTCAACCAGGTAACATTCACTTCTATACTTGTGACCAGCAACACTTGCAAACAAAACTTACACTTACAATTTGACTGCTCTCTGCTGCTAACACTGCCAATTTGCCGAAGCACTTCTACTTGTCATACTCATACCTCCGTGAAAGAGCTAACATTTTCACCCACGTCTGTCTGTCTGTCATTCTTACTGTTAGCAGAACTACTCAACAGCTTTGGATAACTTTCATTACATTCTGGAAAGTGCTTGCCCAGTGCCGGATTAACCACTGTGCCGGTTGCACCATGGGAGAGCCCCCCCCCGTCAGGATCCCCTGACCAACTGCCAATTTTTTACCACTCCGTTTTGACGTCTGCACGGTGACAAAAATGTTCACAAACCATGCGTTTCGTGTAGGCCTACACATAACGTTTGGTTCAAACGACAGGGGCATTCCTATTCAGTAACCTAGCTGGTCAGCCATAGGTTTTGGTCAAGCTATCGAGCTATTAACAGCTCGATGGGTGAAGCTACTGGACTCTGGCGTATGGCTTTTTTTGTTTTGACACACTATGCCAGCTGCCGCCTACATGATCTACATTACAGACGCAAATGCAAGAATTAATGTAACAGCAGGCTGTAGGGAATAGAGGCTATTTGTTGCTCACCATTCATAGGAGAGTGTTACAACGCTTCCAAGTTGGCTGGGGAGGGCTGGAATTTGGGCAGTTGATTCTCAGGAAAATCATTAAAAATGTTGTCATCATATGTCAGATTTAAAGGCTAAAATGCACCAAAATTGATTTCGGCTGGGGGGCTTACAGTGTTCCTCCAGACTCCCTAGCTGGATTTACGGCGGCCTACCTCTAAGAGGAGGGGAGGGAAAGGGAAGGAGAGAATGGGATGGGAAAGGAGGGGAGGAGACAGGAGGGCCCCCGACTTGCGTTGGTATGGGGCCCCCAAATGGTTAATCCGGCCCTGTGCTTGCCCTCAAGACAATGAACAATCAATTGGATGTTGGATGATCCAGGACTATGTTTAACACTATGTGTGTGTGATCTTTATAATCCACTGGACGACCATGCCCGCAATGCACCATAGCTTAAGTGTAAATAACAGAGGGAATTTTTTGAGATTGGTGTATCAAATTTGAACTTTGTGTGATCACTGTACTTAGTTACGAGCAGACGTGTGTCAGATGGAGAGACAGGGACCAACAGCAACGTGCCTCATTCACTTGTGACTTATGTCACTATGTTTTGATTGATTGACTGACTGATTGATTGATTGACAAATGAGCAGCAATGCTCAATGTCTCTCTCCCATATGGGAAGGAGAACAATGAATAAATGTAAATTTTCGATCAGTATCTGTTCTGTGAGTCAAGGGTTGGTTGATTATAGAAGGATGTCTCAGTGACGAAGCAATGACCTTCATGATCAGTGTTAACTGTGTTACATGATGCTGTCATCTCTGTCGAGTGACGAGCATTCAGACGCAACAAACGAGGAATCATGTAGACCCAGTGATAACTACGCACTGACTGATGTGGTCTGTGTCGGTTACACTCCAGCGCAGGACCCCAGTCAGAACTGGGGCTGACCACATCACGGAGATTTAGAGCCACCACATTCGCAGGGCCTCGTATGAGCCAGCACAATGCCTGGCATGAACCTATTGACCTATAGATAGTAACGAGAGCCCAGACAGGGATCACAGCTATGACGGTAGCAGCCAGCAGCCAGCCAATATCTTCAGCCCACGCAGGAAACTGATAGCCGTCATATTCCAAATGCACGCCCTCCACACATGAGAAGAGCAGCACAAACTGCACACAAATAGCACACATTTCACTCATTCACACTACACCTCAACTACACAACACATTCAACACATTACGACACATTTGTTTTATAATAATCATCTTTATTCACCGGATAATGGTAACGTTTTGTCATATGATGAATTCAGCAAAGTACAAGTCATCAGAATTCGACTGCAGAATTAAGCCACAACAATGGCTGTCGTTGATGTCATTATAACACTGCAACTTGCTGTAACAATGCTGAGCACAAAATGGATAAACAACTCAGTTTGCAATTTTCACAAAAAAGGTAAACAAGAAGTTCATAACACGGGCCCACTTTTTCGGCCCGCCCGGCCCGTTGCCATTCCCGAAAATTCAAGCCCTGTCAAGCCTGGCCCGTCTTTAGTTGAGCCTGGCCCTGCCCGGCAGGCTGAAGACGGACATGGCCCGGCCTGACTTTAGACTACTTTAAATACTATTTCACTTCATTTCAAGCCCTGTCAAGCCTGGCCCGTCTTTAGTTGAGCCTGGCCCTGCCTGGCAGGCTGAAGACGGACGTGGCCCGGCCTGTCTTTAGACTACTTTAAATACTATTTCACTTCTGGGTGTAGTCCTAAAAGAAAACTGAACTCATCAGAAGAATCCAAACATAATTTACATATCGAAATAGTCAGAACTAGAAACATAGCAATTATAAATGCATTGCAACTTGAGGCCGCCCAATGCCACGCCAGTCCTTCTGCTTTAAGTACAACGCCATGCCAAGTTTGAAGTCGCTGAACGTATCCATTGCCGTGTTATATCGTATCTGCTGCTGATACATTACTTTACGCTGTGACATTGACCTCTGACCGCTGATCTTGAACATTTGCAGTGTATCGCCTGTGACGTGACGTGTAGGATGCCATCCCCCCACCTCCCTGCATCTCCATCCCACAACACAGCTCATTTTGGATAATATTTTGCTAGCAGCCCAGCCTGGTCCGTAAGACTCTAGCCCATAGGCCGCCTGGCCCATGCAGACCTTCAACATGTTTGTCTATGTATTTTTTCAAAAAGTTTGTGAAACTGACAGAGCAAGCACGAACAATTTATATATTATGGCTAGGTTGGCTGCACTGTAAACTCCTATGTGTGAGAGTTACATGGGTTTGGACTGTGGAACAATCAATTCTATAGAGAGGCAGGTGACCATATCACGACAAATCACAATCAATAGACATCATTGTTATATATCAAGAAGTACAGCTGAATGGACAATCCTTGCAATAACATCATCAACATGAAACTACGACTGAGTGAACTGATGTGGAGATGTGGCTGAGCTTCAGGACCTCATTTACACAGTCATTGGGCTACTGTCCAGCCAAAGTTTTTATTATATCAGCAATATGTGCTGCTAATACTAGAAAACTCCAACTAAGTCCCAGTGGTACATATGAACCAAACAGAACACATAGATACAAAAGTTATATACAGTTCCTGCTTACGGTTACAATACAAGCTTTATCATAATCATTAAGTAAAATAATGTCATACTAATTTATTAATGTGTAGAATCTG
>Ga0049105_1001437_pt1 | contig 10563 bp, 8 predicted proteins | sample WorMetvaBAHAMAS1_FD_61260 | JGI IMG/M metagenome (GOLD analysis project Ga0049105, IMG submission 61260) | Worm MetaG Olavius vacuus BAHAMAS.1 | ecosystem: Host-associated > Annelida > Digestive system > Unclassified | place: Germany: Marburg | collected 2013-04-09 | reverse complement strand
ACTCCGAAACGGTACGAGATAGGATGCCAGTTACTATTAATCACTAATAGGAAATCGCATACGGGCTTTCGATTGGTACCGACCTCGATGACCTTGAATGACCTTGAACGCCGTAATAGCTCTTATTTTGCTTTTTTCACGGAATTCGACATATTTTCAGGCCGATTATATGACAGTGGTTGAAAATAGACCTATAATGTATGTAAAATATTGTCTCCCAGTTCCAGTCTTCTACTTTTGGCGAAAACTATAACGCACCCTGCAGCGCGGTCTCTCTGCGATAGCTGAGCATCTTGTTTATGCTGATACGTAATGTTACGCTTTGACCTTGACATTTGATTCTTTGACCTTGAATTTTTTTAGGCACTTCGACTGTCATGTGGTTTTGGATCTCTATCTCAAGATGACGTATTTGGGATTTGGTGGCGCATTCTAAGTTGTTTTTTTACAGTTTATGTACCTGTTCTTACCTGTTCTTCCAGTGACGTAGGCTTAGTTCCTAAGACTCCAAGTACCGCTTTTCATTACAATTTTTCATTATAATAGGCTACACTGCAAACTCCCACAACCAAATTATTGCTAGGGTCCGCACCCCATGACCATCGCAGGACACATGCCTCTGGCGCACAATAGGCAGCAAGAAGCATTATGTTTTCCGGGTTGTCCGTCTGTCCGTCAGTCCGTCCGTTGTCCCGTTTACATCTATTTCGTGTGTCGTGCGATATCTCTGTACTTCGTGGACGGATTTGAGTGAAACTTGTCACAAATATTCATCACGTGAGTGTACATCGCCGAAAAGGTTTTCAAGGTCAGAGGTCAAAGGTGAAGTTACAACGAGACCAAAACACTTTTCCGGCGGACGCATACGTTTCGACGGTGCCGTCGAAACGTCGGTGACTCATAACTTGTTCTAACTGCGCCTCCCAGGCAACTCGAGCGCCGTATTACTTCAGATATGCCATGCTCGTCGCTGCATAACGAGTTAAATTTATTAATATAGCGCTATCGATTAGCGTCCGGCTAGCGTCCGGCAATCCGCAAACTATCCCCATTACAACCAGTGGTTAAAGTGTACTGGGACGCAAGGGAACGCCGTTCCCCCACCTCCAATTTATGGGTCAAAGCGTTCCCCCACCTCAGATTGTTATGCTAGGGACAGCCACACGACCATTGCCAGGGGCCCAAACCTGAATGTAGCGTTTCCCCACCTCTAATTTTGCACTTTAACCACTGATTACAACACATAGTCTCGCACTACAACAGGGCTGCCACCCGGCGCCGATAGAGTCGAATTTAGCGACCTGACTGCATCCTATGTTTGAGAATACGAAAGTGAAAGTAGACCCTACCTGGGCTATGTTAGAAACCCACGTGAAGAAAAACCCCAGAGTCATGCCAGCTAATGGCGAACAGGAAGTTGTTACGTGTATTTTGTTCTTCGGTTTATGATAAGCGGACATTTGGTGTGTGCTCGAAAACTGGTGTGTGTAGCCAGCCTAAGATAATTGCGCTAGATTACAAACTGTATCGCAAAGTAGTCTAAGTAGGCCTCCTACAACAGTGCACACTGCACAGGTGAGCGTGAGAAATGCGGAATGTAGGCAGCGGCTAACGTCGGTGACTCATAGTGCAGCTATCGTGAAGGAAACGTTAGCACTAGGTTCACTGCAGTTGGCATTTTGTCCCAAAATGAAGTGGAGAAACGCCTGGAACTAGAGCTGTGCGAATCGAGCTTTTTTACGGTTGAAGTACTCTGTCGAGTTTCTTATCGAATACTCGAGTATAGTAGCTAAGAAAAGCTGTCCACAAACAGGGTCCTTTCTAAACTGTGCACATTTTTAGGTACTAGTAGTTGACTGATACCGGAATTGGCTATTAGCTATATAAGGTGGGTCAAAATAAACGAACAACATTAATACAACAACGGTTCGAAATGGCTACAAACAGCGAAAATCCAGACAAGTTCCAGAAACCGACCAGCAGTTTTTCTGTATGTTTTACATCCATTCCGGAGACGTACGCTGTAGGCGCAGATGTCCAGTGCAATTACATCGTCGCCGAAAACCTGAACATTAATTCACATGACTGGCTCGGCATCTACAAAGTCGGCTGGCGAACGTCTAAAGAATACTTTGTCTACGAGTGGTCTCCGGTGCCTTTGAACTATGTCTGCGGGAAAGAAGTTACCTGTCGTGTTTCATTTCCAGGTAACGTGATTGCTTGTGTACGCAAACAGTAGCCTAAATATCTGTACAGAATCAACTTACATATTTAAAATGTTTATTTTAATACTTCTGATATACAACATATGATAATCTTTATTCACCAGAAACACAACATCCGGTAGCATAGAGAAAGAAACTTAACTAACTTAACTACAGAATATAATAACATAATCAGTAACTTCAACATTTCATACAATTAGGCTTAATATGATAATAAAAACACACGTTTATTCGTCTAAAAACGACAGAAAGGTTATAAACAAGAATAAAAAATTAAAATTAGAAATGATAGGCTATTGGGAGAAAAATGCAATGAATCAATTGGAATAAACTTACTGTATAAAATAGGTATTGGATTTTAAAAGTTAATATGTTATGCACTGCTTTCTAGTTTAGGTTATTTTTGTTAATACTGTATTTTTTTCTCTTTGTTATGTGTTCTCTATCATTCTGGTGAATAAAGATGATCAAAATATAGCCAGTTTTCCTGCTCATGGAAATATGATTTATGGCTAAAACATCTGAAGTGTTTTGTTTTGTTTCGCTGAGACCAGCAAAAGACCGAAATGTAATTTTTATGCTCAATTTGCAGGCAGCAAATTGCCGCAAGATGATGGAGAGTTCTACCAGTTCTGCTACGTAGCTGAATCTGGGCGCGTGCACGGCGCCAGCACACCGTTCCAGTTCGAACACGCAGTGACAGATGATGACGCCGCAGAGAATGAAGATGAGAACGGAGAGCCGCCTGTCGTCTCAGCTGAAACTGCTGTGCTCGAAGACCAGTTGAGACGTTTGGTATAACAGCGAACATGTACCACTTCGATAAAACTGAGCGTTTGTAGGCCTAAACTATCAGACTGTTATAATGGATAGGCCTATTTCTACAATCTGTAGCCATTTTGATAATTTAGTTAGTAGATCAGCCGTCTAATAGTAGAGACAGATGATTTTATTTTTAGCAACATCAGCACTCTCCATAACCCTAACCTTAACCTAACCATAACCCCCTGATCTGTCGCTATGTTTAGCCGTTTCTCACTACCGTTTCTTTCTCTGTTATTTTACGGCGCATTTCATGACGTTTTAGGTTTTTTTTGCGCTATACAAATACTCTTACTTACTTACTTGCTTACTTACTTATTGCTCCGTGTTCCAGTGTTTAGTACGCCACTGTGTTGCATTTAATAGGTAATACAGTCACTGTATAATGACTGTGGTACAATGCTAAGCTACCCGGTTCTGCAGTAGTGCGATTCTGTTATTAAAAGCCTGGTACCGATCGGATTTGAAGTTGGCCAAGATACATACACGCAGTCTGTTGGTCGTTTTCGGTCTTTCTTTAATGCAGCTACAAAAACTAGATCAAATAAACTGCTAACTATACGCAGGTGAAGCTGGGCTGTCGGACTAAATTGAACTGTAAACTATTGCATGTCCTGCGCTCGGCCTGCAGCCGACGGGTGACCACTGTGTGGGTAAAACCGTCCGCTACAGGTCAGCCAACTAGGCCAACTCAGCCTATCATCCTTCCGGGGTCGATAAATGAGTAGTAGGCCTGTTTATCGATGTTTGCTCAGGTGGCGCCATCTGGTGAATGCCTACCGGATTATAAGCCTGGTGCGGTTGTTTCCAGCCGCTTGGTGCCGCGTGTGGCAGCTTCTTGCCTGTGTTAAACTCTGTTGTTATACCTGGCCTGCGTGCCGGTATTTGTTGTGCTGTCCTGCGTGGCAGCTTGTATGTATCCTATGTAACCAGTGTGCGATTGTCAAGCTGGATTGATAAAGGCGATTATTATTATTATTGTGTTGTTACAGGATCGTATCGAAGTTGCCGAGAGGAGTCATCGGGCAGTTATTAGTGATTATCTGAACGTGATTCAGCAGCTGAGTACGTGTGAGGGTAGTAGTCACACTGAGCTACGTCGACAGGTTAAACAACTAACTCAGCAGGTCGATGAATATCGCGATACAATCCGGCAGCATGTTACTGAGGCTGCATCGGCAAAGGTGAGGAACTTGAAGAAACGCTTTCTTTCGTATTTTGTAGAAATTTGTTTTGACTGCGGATAATTTCCTCGTTGTGACCAGCACGTAAGCTGTATAGTGCAAAGTAGTTGTTTGTCCGATATCTGTTTTTGTCTTATTCAGTCAGGAACGATATCTGTCAGTCTGTGCGTAAGATAAGGTAAACGTGGATTTGTATAGCGTCTCGTCGTGAACATACCTTTAAGGCGCTCAGGTATGGCAGGCGTTCTCAAGGTATCTCACAGTTTTACCTGCACACCCCGCGTTCATCTGCTAACCGAATGAACCACGGTGGTTAAAGTGTAATGGGACGCAAGGGAACGCCGTTCCCCCACGTCCAAGACATGGCTCAAAGCGTTCCCCCACCTCAGATAGTTACAATGCTACGGAAAGGCACACGACCATTGTCAAGGGCCCAAACCTAAACGTACCGTTCTCCCACCTATAATTTTGCATTTTAATTGCTGCTGAACCATACCTGCTTTTGCCTTTTTAGCCGAAACTGGTCCTCATTTACCGACACCGGAAGGATGGAAGGCTGAGTTGATGTCTGTCTGTTTCTTTCTCTGTCTGTCTGTATGCCTCTCTGCGCAAAAAAAACTGGAAAACTCCTGAACCCAATATGTTAAGATTTTGTAAAACATTTACGCTATTATGGTCAACAATAGAAGTTATTAGATTTTGGTGAAATTTGACTTTGGGAGCTATTTCAGTAGTTCGGCCCGACACCGCCCCCTGTGTGAGAGATATCGACTCGCCACAAAGCAAACAGACACTGTGAGGATGAGTCCATATCTCTCAGACAGGGGAAAGGAAAGGAAAAAAGGAAAAGTGCAGGGATTTAACGTGCAATATAAAAGCGGATTAAATAAGCTTAGTCCATCACACGAATCAAATGAAAAAAGATGTAAAGAAAAAAAATAAAACAAAAAACCGATGAGCAATTAAGTCCGGAAATGGTCATAAAATCCATGAGATATCTCCGAAAAGGTGAGGGAGACTATGGCGGGAAGAATTTATGGAAAAGGTAAGTTTTGAGTCTGGAGTGGAACAAAGATGGAGTGATGCATAGTGAAAGTGGTGATAATGATGGTGACGATGATGAACCGGTGAGAGAAAGATGAGATGACAGTGACAGGGACTCATCATCGACAGGTTGGCGAAGTTCTTCGGAAGTTCATTCCAGAGACGAGGTGAGGCATGGCGGAAAGAGCGATTGTTGACTTTCAAAGAGGAATAAGAAGGTGGACGAGCAAGAGTGACAACATCACAGGAACGAGTGCTGCGATGTGGTTGAAGAGAGATAAGATAATAGAGATAAGACGGTTCGGTAGTAGTAAGGACTTTGTAATAAGAGAAAGAAACTTATCATCTATTCGTTCTTTAATTTTGAGCCAGGGTAAAGATCGGAGATAAAGGGTTATATGGGAGGATTTGGGGCTCTGACAACGGCACGAGCTATTTTGGATGAGTTGAAGACGATTTAGCTGATATTCAAATATGTCATAGTAACAGCGTTGAGAGCTAAACTTAGGCTAATAATGCCAATAGATTTGTGTTCCCCTGAGACATAATTTAATTAAGTTTGTGTCAGTCGCTAAAAAATTCTATAACTTATTCCCAACTTTGCAGTGGGTCAACGCAGTTTCTAAGCTTGTTGTGACACCGATAAGATTAATGTTATTCCACGTTATTACAAAACATGGACATAACATTGTTGTCACTGGATTGTTCAACTTTGCTCGTCTTTTCTATTAAATGGCAAGTTCTGTCCGTTAGTGTTTTCCAAAAGCCAGATACATTCTCAGCGAACATGAACTCACGTTCACGTTCGCTATCTGTCGTCTGTCTGTCTGTAACGTTCGTGTGTCCTACTCAGGCGATTGAAATTTTTGGCAATGTTTCTACGCCATTTGGTGCGGTGGCCATCTGCTGACATACAGGTAAAATTTTCGGGAGATCGTCCCAGGAAAACCCTGCCGTCGGGGGAGTTAAACACTAGAGCGATTTTGGACCTATCGAACGCTATATCTCGGAAACGGTGCAAGATAGGAGCTAAGTTAGTATAATATAAAGTTGTATATATAATAGGAAGTCGTATATGAGTTTTCGATTGGTACCAAAATCGGTGATCTTGAATGACCTTGAACGGCGTAATGACCGTTACATTGCGTTATTTCATTGACTTTTATGGTAAACATGCGTTTCAGCACATAGTCATGTCGATCTGTGGCAGAATTTATGCACGAGTCTATTGTATTTTGTACTACGTGTATACGATGTCATCATGATCATCATCATCATCCACAAATTTCATCGCTACGCAAGTCTTGAAACAAAACTTCGTTGTAAAGAAAGTTCACGTTCGCTATCTCATCTCCTGATGAGTCTCTTGTATGTTGTGTTATAACAAGCAGGACAATGAAACATATGCTGCTTAAGAGAAGACGTGGTTAATGTAACTTTTGCTGTTGTTATGTTCGATGACTGGGATTTTTCTTTGTTTTGGGAAATTAGGAGAACGTTGCAGATCTCCAAGAAAGACTTCGCAGCGTCGAGGATAAGCTGACTGCGGCGGAGACTTGTAAGACCAGATTGAACGAAGAAGTGTTGGCACTGCGTCAAGATTGCGTCACGTTGTCGTCAGATTTGGAGGTCAGCTCTGAATCTGCAGATCTTTCCTCAGTAAAATGTACATGCGCATAGTAGTAGTAGTAGTAGTAGTTAGTACTTTATTCGCCAAATACAAACAGATACATAACAGATACATGCAAAACTAACAATAGTATTAAACATATTTGGCAGGTTGCCAGAGAGGCACTAGTCCTATCGCAGATGGCCACCTATAGTTAATAATTAATGTTCGTGAAATATCAAGCAGACAGACAGACAGAGAAATAATACACACATAAAACAAAAAAGATACAATCCATGCAATGCAATACAACAGACATGTACACTGTGTTTTAAAAACAACGTGGTGTCGAATTTTTTTGCAATAACTTTATTAACTGTTAACCGATTTTGAAAATTCTTTCACTGTTAAAAACAGCAATGAATTATCTACAAAATTAGTACTAGAAAATGTCATATGCATTCGCTAGAAGGCAATGCATCACCGGCCGGGCGTATTTTGGTTGCTTCTCAAGGCTAGGGGACTCCGAAAAGTTTTGAGGAAAATGCCCATCGCGTTTTTTGCCTGTAAATTCCTAATTTACCAACCGAATCGCACCAAATGTTAACAACTTCTGTAGACCGACTACCCGCATAAACCCTACGGATTTCGCCAACATCGGACAAGAGGCGAAAAAGGTTGGCAATTTTTCGTTTTTCTTGGGCCCCAAACCCTCAAACCTTTTTAAAACATTGGCCAATATTTCTGACGCAGCATATGACTTATTTACAATGCTTGTGTTTGCTTGCAGAAGTCGAAGACGGAAACGGCTGAGTACAAGGACCAAATGACTGAGCTGGAGAAAAGAATTGCAGATGAAAGAAGAGAGAAAGAAAGCGAGAAAGAGGCGTTGGTCACAGAGTTAATGCATAAGACCAAGGTATCCTGTAATGTCGTCGTTGCGCTCCTAGACTTCCTAGACTTCCCTCGGTTCAACATGTCAAATTATGGCCGACGTGCGTTCTCGTTCGCTGGCCCTCGTACCTGGAACTCGCTGCCGGAATACTTCCGCCAAGCTCCATCCCTTTCCGTCTTCAAGCACTCTCTGAAGACATACTTGTTCGAGTAGCAAAACGCATCTAGCGCATTAGAGACAATTTGTGATTGCATTATGGGCTATATAAGTGTACTTTTTACTTACTTACTTACTTACATTTGTCAGTGCACAAAATATTCGTGGGCCATGCCCAAGGCTGTAACATTGTTGCTGTTGTTGTTGTTGTTGCTATGTAACAGTGATTCGGCTACAGTGACTGTCTTAATTTTGTTTCAAACCAGGTTCAACAGGAAAACGTGCAACAACAGCAGCAGCAGCAAGATGAGGCGCCAGTTAGTCCATCACCAGAATCCATCTCCAGTCCACCTCCTGTGGTACCACTTGCAGCGATTGCAGGCAACAGCGACGATCCAATTTCACCAACACAGCGATATCATAATGACCCCCATCAGAGAGACGTCGCCATGCAGGAACCCGACGAGACATTCATCGATGAGATGGATGTTGATAAATACGTCTGGTATTTCATGCTCTTTAAGTGTGCAGAGTTAATGGAAGATCTCTCATCCGAGTATTCCAGCAGCTTAAGTCTGACACGTTCTTTCGTTGACGTGCACGGCAAAACTCAGCACAGGCTTCGAGTGACAGCTTCCACTCAAACTGGTCTGAGTTCGGCGTACGACGTGCTCACCGGAATAATTGCCAACTTCACAGACGCAAACATCACGCGGCAGAAGGTCGAGCTGTGTCCGAGAGAATACTTTGACGAGCTGAAACAGGAACTGCAGAAGAAGGACATGCTTCTGATGTCATCAGGATGTTACGTGGTTGGTCCAGCGAGTGCTCTGGATGCTGCACAGTCTGCCGTTAGAGCTGCCGTCGACGAGATATATGCCAGAAAGTCGCCTCCGTTCGCTATATCCATTGACGATCACAGCAGAGACATCTACCTGTTTCACATTCCACTCGCTGGTCTTACCGTTCACGTCCGTCAAGGTATGTAGCAGTTATTACGAAAGGATTTTGGTCAAATCATAATATGAATGACGTGTACGTTTCTTACATAGATTTACCCATTTCGCCTATCCCTCTCATTATTTTATAGGGGTGATGAGGTGCGAAATTTGGCCTTAATTTTCGACCCAAAGTCACCTTTCAGTCGCTCTGGTATCGAAAGGGAGCAACCTGTCGGAAATGTACAACATGCCTTGGGGGCGGTGATGATTGGCCTATGCTCCAAATATCATGTAGTTCAGTCCGCTCAGTTTTTGAACTAAGGTCTAAAACTTGCCCCCCCCCTCCAGAAATAAACGAGACGGGAAATTGGCTGAATCATCAATCACTCAGCCATACATCGCCCGATTTTGCTGATCTTTGGACTGTGGGTGCAATATTGGCCTCTTGGTAAAAGCCGAGAACGACTAGCCAAATGGTGTGCTTCAGGCAATGCATCGCTAAATGCCACTTTTTTTAGTTCTGTAAGTTTGCTATAGAAATTAATGTTTCACCTTTCTAACAGTTCTTACAGCGCGTCCGCTCACAATGCAGAACGTTGTAATAGCCAGAGCAATTCTGTCCGTCCGTCCGTCTGTCTGTCCGTCACGTTCCGGCATTGTCTTCAGACAAATGAAGATACGATCGTGTAGTTTTCAGCCTCTGGTAGCACAATCCCTCTAGTTTCTGAAGAGGTAAAGTTTATCCGGATATTCGCAGGGGATCACCCTCAGCGAAGGCGTTAAAGTGAGGCTGTCGCTAGCGAAAATTTGACCAATAATCGGCCATAACTCGGAAACGGTGCAAGATAGGAGGTAAGTTACGATTAATGACTAATAGGAAGTCGCATATGGGCTTTCGATTGGTACCAAAATCGGTGACCTTGAATGACTTGAATGGCCATTATTTCGCGTTATTCTGTGGAATTGAGTAGCTTTCGTGACCACGTGAAAGTGGTTAATTAGCCGTCACAGATTTTCTTCCGAGAAATGTCATAAAGTACACCAACTAAGCACGACGGACGCGCTGTGCTCATCGCGGTGGCGGAGCTTCTTGTTTATGTCCTTTCTGCTTGCATGTTAAATCGAAAGTGTAACATTGCAGGCGACCTGGTGGATCAGAGGACTGAAGCGATAGTGAATCCAACCAACATATTGCTGCAACATGACGGCGGAGCGGCAAAAACAATCGGTGACACCGCCGGACGTGATCTTAAAGACGAGTGTCGTGATTATATCAAGCGACACGGACAGTTGAAAGTGGCCGAACCCATGCACACAACAGCCGGAGACCTTCCACTTCCAGTTATCTGCGTGATACACGTCGCCGGACCCGACTCCGCTCAATATCGGGACAAGGAACAGTGTTATCAGCATCTCAAATGCGCTTTCAGAAACTGTCTGCAGTACGCCAACGAAGTTGTTGAAGTCCACTCGGTATCAATACCAGCTATTAGTTCAGGTGAGTGGGTTCACTGTCCGGTACCATAGTTCAGCCATTAGTTCAGGTTGAAAGTCTACTATGGTAAGATAAAGGTAAACGTGGATTTGTATAGCGCCTCGTCGTGAACGCACCTCTAAGGCGCTCAGGTATGGCACGCGTTCTCAAGGGATCTCACAGTTTTACCTGCACACCCCGCGTTCATCCGCT
>Ga0049105_1001436_pt1 | contig 10565 bp, 7 predicted proteins | sample WorMetvaBAHAMAS1_FD_61260 | JGI IMG/M metagenome (GOLD analysis project Ga0049105, IMG submission 61260) | Worm MetaG Olavius vacuus BAHAMAS.1 | ecosystem: Host-associated > Annelida > Digestive system > Unclassified | place: Germany: Marburg | collected 2013-04-09 | reverse complement strand
CCCCCCCCCCCCAAAAAAAAAGTGGGCTGAAAAACGCAAAACGGCCGTTTCTCAACTAAAATCGCACTTTGCTTGAACAATGTCTGCTACAATGTGTCTTTGTGCAAAACCTGCCAGCGACAATGTTGTAACACAACAATGGCCTATCTATCCGTGCGAAAATGGTCGGTGGAAGACGTCCCCTTCTACTTGAAAATTTAGCGACCCACTCCGTTGCAAAACGCGGATTTTCAATCTATTTTTTTTGCTCGTAGCGCCTCAGCCGTAAGACCTAGCAAAAAGTCCAGTTAACACTAATAAGATGTAAACTAGGCGCTTTGCAACGAGCCTAAGATGAACATCGTACTTTGCCCCTAAGCCCCCAAAAAGTGGTTCTAAACGCCAAACGACTGTTTTCCGTGTAAAATCGCACTTCGCTTGAAGAAAGTCTGCACTGTCTGCTACAAAGTTCATTTTTTGTGAAAACTATCAGCGGCAAAGTTGTAAGGCATTCATTGGCCTAACTATCCGTGCAAAAATGATTGGCGGGGGCGACCCCTTCTACCTGAAATTTTGGATCAAACTGACCGCGTTGGAGCAAAATCGCCGATTTTCGATCTCTTATCGTTCGTAGCGACTCAGCCGCAACACCTGGCGAAAAAGTTCAATTAACACTAATAGGAAGTCCACTACGCGCTTTCCAATGAGCCCAAGATAAACATCGTAAGTTGTTCCTAAGTTCCCCAAGGGGGCTGAAAAACGCAATGTCCAAAATTTGAGCAGTAAGCTGCGATAACTCCGAAACAGTACGAGATAGGATGTCAGTATTAATCACTAGTAGGAAGTCACATACGGGCTTTCGACTGGTTCCGATCTCAGTGACCTTGAATGACCTTGAACGGCATAATAGCCTTTATTTTGCGTTTTTCACCGAATTCGATAGCTTTTTAGGTCGATTATGTCAGAGTGGTTGAAGATGTCCTGAAGATGAAACCTATGATGTCCTCAAAATATTGTTACTCAGTCCCATTCTTCCACTTTTGGTCAAAACTAACGCAGCCTACAGCGCGGTCTCTCTGCGATAGCTGAGCTTCTTGTTTCCATAAAAACGCAATAGGCTGCACGACGACGAAGCCAAGTGAAACCAACATTTGCGCGTATGGTACTCCTCGGGACGTAGTTACGTGTGCAAAGTTTCAAAATGAAATTTTCATGGGTTACAATTTGACAGGGCGTCGAAGTTCCTATTTTAAATTTTCCTACTGATTTTTTTGCATGAGCCTTACAACAGTACAGCGCTACTGCGCTGCCTGTGAGTTTCCGAGTAACAATGTCTGCAACTTACATATTTGTGTAGTTCGCGGACACTATGCCAACATGCTTTCCACTGACGCTCGACTGAGCTATGTGGCGCATCTGCGAACTCCGTACATGGACACGACAGACATGTGTCTCGAGCTGTACTATCAGCTGAAGTCAACGGCCAGATTCAACAAACCGGTGATTGGGGTCTTTGTCATTGACGAACAGAGACAACACTTACCCTACCTGGCGTCAAGCATCGGAGTAAACCGCACTTCCTGGGACCGGATGTTTGCCAAGCTGCCGAGTGGATTTCATCAGATCGTCATAGAGGGACGTCGAAGTAATACCAGCTACTGTGGCATGTCCGTCGATGACGTCGTTGTGCAACCTTGTCACTTATTCGGTGAGTTTTTTTGTGCGCGCAAGACTATATCTCTCGATTTAAATTTGTGTACATCCAGCTTTTTTGTTTGTCCAACAGCAACGTAACTCGAGAAAGTATCGACTCATTCTTACGAAACTCGATACACCCATATACCTGTATTGGTTGGTTCTGGCTTTTAAATACTGCTTAAAATATTTATAATGTGTTTAGTATTTATTACTTTAAATACTTTAAAAAAAGTATCTAGCAATTAAAATATTTTAGTAGTTATTTAGTATTTTATGCACCTTTATATGCCAAAATACTCTTCTGATATACTATCGTAGCATTCAAGTCATTAACTGAACGATTTCGCATCGTTTACTTTTAGTTAATCAAGAAGATACAAGTTGTTATTCAGTTTGAAGTTGTTCCATTTTTCCCCTATTTTTGGCATCGCTTGTAGCCTAAACCTGTTTCCCTCAGTTAAGCAGTTGTTCCATAAACTAAACGCACCCGTTTCATCATCGGGTGAGAAATTGTTCTCATATCTTTGATATGCATATCATGTAGAAATAGTCTGACACAACATGATAGATTCAAACAACTGTTATTTCTGAAGACGAAAAACGCTGTGTAACTAGTAGATTTGAATTGAACTGTTTTTGTTAGGCTAAGCTCTGTGGGTGGCAATTCACTTGTTGCTAAAGACAGTTTTTCTGTGCTACTTTTGGATTATGACTCGTAATTGAATTTCATCATTTTTTCTTTTACAACGTAAATGAAAATGAATGAATGTATGCACTCGCTACAGTAACAACGTAACTATTATACACAAAGCTCTTACATTGACTACACTTTATTTTAGTATATAAATATTTATCAGATATTTTGACTTTTAAAAAGTATTTTAAATACTTTTGTTACAAAGTATTTAGACTTGTACATAATATTATTTTAAATACTTTTTACAGCAAGTATTGTACTTGTACTCCATATACTTTTACAACGTATTTTACCCCACACTGGAAACAAAATGCTAAGAGTTATCAGCTGTAATAGGTTCGAAATCATGGCATCATATACTTCGAATGTACGCGAATTTAAAACTTGGTGGAGTAGCAGAGAAAAAATTCCTTTAAAAATTTTGAGCACATTCTAAAAATTGCCATTCGTCTTTCATTAAGCCTACTACAAAAATAATGAAACTAGAAAACGTGGCAATTGCGAATGCATTGCAACTTGAGGCCACTCGAGCCATGCCAGCCCATTCCCGCTTTAATTATGACGCCATGCCAAGTTTGAAGTCGCTGAACCTATCCATTACCGTATTATAGCGTTTTTGCTGCTGATGCACTACTTTACGCCGTGACCTTGACCTTTGACCTTTGACCTTTGACCTTGAACATTTGCAGCGTATCGTCTGGGACGTGATGAAATGCTGTACCAAATTTTAACGTAATCGTAATCCACGGCGTAGTTATTGCGATTTTATTGTTTTACGTTATGACGTTGAACTTTGCGTTACGTGTTACGCTCAGCTCTCGGATAATTTTCACCAAGTTTGACCTTCGACAACTTATCCGTGCCTGAATTATAGCGTTGTCTGATGCTGATACATTATGTCAAGCTGTGGCCTTGACCTTTGACCAACTGACCTTGAAAGCTCGTGATACATCAAACGTCACGTGATAAAAGTTTGTACGAAATTTGAATGTGAATGAAATCGAGCAATCCCTGGCTAAATATTTGCGAATTTTTGCACATGCTATCTCACACTGTGACTTTGACCTTTGACCTCTTGACCTTGAACTTTTACAGCACTTCTGGTGACATGCTCTTAAACTCTGTACAAAATTTGAGCGAAATCGAATAATCCAAGGCTGAGTTATCGACGATTTAGCGCGTTTTCGTGTACTATTTTAGAGAGTGGGTCAGATCTGACAGAGCTCTCTCAGGGATGCGTGGACCTAACTTCACCAAAGTTGGCCACTATGTAAGGCGATCATCGCAGCATTGTACTTGTGTTTCAGAATGTGGATTTCTTGCTGCATTTGCAAACGCGGGCGGCTCAAATTTGAGTGATGTTTTAAACGACGCCAAATTTCTCACTTTTTGACCCTCTGTAAAAATTAGGGGAGGGGTGGGCGAGATCCCTATACCAATTGTCGAAGCTTTACCTACGACGAACCTCCGAAATTAATTTGATGGCCGTCCTCTGCGTGGCTGCTGAACACGGTAAATTGATAAAAGAAGAAATAAATAAAAAGTTTATGGGTAAAACTTAAGGCTTTCCCGACTAACTATACCCAACCTTTGTTCCAATACTATTATTATTATTATTATTATAGAAAGAAAAGATTTAAGTGGCGTAATGTCAAAAGACTGCAAGGACACCTTACAAACGCTAAAAACAGTGACAAAACGCGAGTGCGACGCAAAGTGAAAACAGAGTATCTGTCAGATGCGGTCGTAGGCAGAGCTGTCGAGATCAGGAAAGCTTCGGACGAACAGTTCCGTCTTCAACTGACGTCTAAAGGACGCCAGTGAAGATAACGATGTAAGAGATCTCGACAAGCTGTTTCATGTCCCCGCCGCAGCCACGGGGAAAGCGCGGTCTCCGGCGGTGGAAAGGCGTGTCGGCGGGACGACAAGCGTCGACGTTGACGACGAACGCAGACGTTGACGAGCCGTCATACCCCATATTCAAGCTGTCCAAACGGCTTGAGCGCCTTGTTGCTCGGCAGCTATAGTGTACTATCTGAGTGCGTTTAGTCTGCTGCCTGAACTACAGTACAGTCGGTGTACCGGGCTCATCATTCCACAAAGACCTCAGTCATCAAGGTTCTGACTGATACACTGCGGATCTGTGTATATCCGACAATTATCTGGCTTCATTGGCCCTATTGGATTTGTCAGCAGCATTTGACACGGTCGATCACCATACAGACTGACTGACTACCACGACTGAAACCATCATTATGGCCTTGCTGGCTGTGTCTAAAGCTTGTTCACATCGTACGGCGACACTCACCTCTTCTGCTGTGGTAGGTCAACATCGCATCACACGTTTCTACCCTCGTGTAAAAATTACGGGAGAGATGAGCAAGACGTCTGACTCAAAACGGATCTTAATGCGGATTCTTCATTCCAAACCAGCGCACGTTAAAGGTGAATGTGGTCGAAAATCAAGGCCAAACTTCAGATATTTTGTACCCCTGTAAAATTTGGTTGAGGAGGCAAAATGTATGAGTCAGTTTTTCGTGCCACCCTAAGACCCAATCACTAATATACTTTTGACGGGGCGCCGCTGAACCGTTTCGAAGATTAGAATCTAATGGCAAAAAAGTTCAGCGGTAAACCGTAATACTAAGACCTACAGATTATCATCGGGCGGACTAAACATATGACAAGTATTTTCAACGAGCGCTAGAAAAATTCAGACAAAAAAATTGACCACCACTGGCTGAAGTTGACGTTGTAAAATACGCCGGTTGTTTAGATGCGGAGAAAGAGTGTATGACGAATCCAGCGGGCCACGGATATCGCGGGACGATGAGCATAGCGGCCAGTGGACGTCCGTGTATGAACTGGGTGAACGTGGAAAACTACGAAATAGCGGCGTCGTTGACCGTCGACGACATCAGCAAGGCAAAGAACTACTGCCGGCGTGTCCCATTCACCGAGTGGAATGGACCTTCGTGCGTCACCGTCGATGAAGCCGGAATGGTTCGACTGGAACGATGCGACGTTCCCTATTGCGGTACTACTTTCTAGACCTCTTTACGTCACAACTATCGGTAAACCATACATACTTGTTGAAAATTTTATAAGAAATATTATTACTTGCTGCAACAGCTGATATGTTGAGAGGACCGTACAAAGATCAACAGGCATCCGTCAGAGTAGATTCACACAGAAAAGGCGGAAATTGCGATGCACTGCAACTTGTTCCAGTTCCACCCGACCTCGCGCCAGTCGTTCTACAGGTCTTTACGCGGCCAATAATGCATCAATTATGCAACATCTGCAGACTACACTGACGATTTAAAAAATTCCCTTATGGGGATATTGCGGGTTTTTGGCTAAATTTGTACTGCGCATTGTCAAAATTAGGATATACACAGCGACCGCGATTTCCTGATAGACAGCAATAATTTGGCGAACATCTCCAATATTTCCAATTCATGTTCGGTCTATTTGACATAATGACCTTAAACATGTAACACATGTAGCGCGCAGCACTGGGTCAATTTTACCAAGTTTGAAGTCAGTCAACCTATCCGTACATGACTTATAACGTATTTGCTGGTGATGCGTTACGTCAAACTGTCACGTGACCTTTGGCCCTTTGACCTTGAACGTTTTAGTGTATAGGTTGCCACGTGATCACACTCTGCGCCAAATTTGTCGTAATCGAACAATCCGCAGCGGAATTATTGCGATTTAGATAAGTCCCATTTGGTCGCGTCCGCCGTCTTCGATTAGATCTGATATGAATTTCGACAATTTTGCGTCCTTAGAGACCCCTAACGCACTATATAGTGTATCAAATTTCAACACAGTCGAACAATTTTGTGGCCGAACTATTGATGATTCGGTCAATCTTCCCGTCTCGCTTTTCAGGGGACATTTAGTTCGTAGAGTTAGGGAACGACACCAAATTTGAAGACATATGACAATCGTCAGCGTTCCCAACCTGAGTTTTACATTTCAAGCATGCTGCTTCAACAACGTGTCGAAGTTGACTGGTCGAAAATCGAGACAGTTTTTACCCCTGTAAAAATTAGGGTAGGGGTGGGCGAAATGTCTTAGCCAGTGTTTCAAGTTTAGCCTGGCCCAACTGTTGGTGTACTTCTGCTGGCGGCCGCTGTGCGGGCTGGAGGATTAAGCTACAACTCCCAATTTCGGCACATTTGGGTGCCTCCTGCCGTCTTGGATTTGATGGGAAGTGGATTTTAACCATTCTGTCGCTTTTGCGGACCTATAGTGCACCCACATACCAAATTTCGGCAAAATCCAACGATCTGCAGCTGAGTAAGTGGTGACAATCTATTTTCCGTCCGTTTTTCGGTGGAGGGGCGATTTATTACACGTAGTTCTTATAGTTGCGGGCAACTTACACCAAATGTGGGGAGGACATGGACAGTTATCAGCGCTTCCAAAATTCATTTCACATCTCCGGTACTTTGTTTCATTTCGAAACCAGAGCACCTCAAAGGCGATCGGATAGAAACCAGATTTCGCACGTTTTCATCCTGTATAAAAATTAAAGCTACATGTAGAGTTGGACGAAATATCTGAGTCAGTATGTCAAGTTCAGCCATTGATCCAACCTTTGACTTTTGGTAGAGAGGGGACTCTGCGCGCTTGGGAGGTAAAATTAAAATTCGAGTTTGGCCGCATTTGGTTGCAGTCCGCCATGTTGGATTTGAACGGAAGTAAATGCTAGCCATTTCAGCCCTTCGAGGGACCTATAACGCACCATATAGAAATTTCAGCGAAATCTCGCAATTCGCTGCTGAGTTATTGATGGTCTAGCAATTTCTTCCGCCAGTTTTCGGAGAGGATATTGTACTGCTTCTCAGAATTGAGGAGAGCGACCCACACCAAATCGGGGGAGAATATTGGCCGGTAATTAGTGCTCGCAATGCACGTTATAGATTTTCTAGCTGTTGCTTCGTTTAGACATCACAGCGTTACAGTTGGACTGCGGTCGAAAATCGAGGACAAATTTCGTCCTTTTTGACCGCTTTAAAATTTAGGAGAGGGCTGGGTAAAATGTATGAGTCAGCTTTACGTTTTCCGCCTCGAGGAGTACGACGAGGGTGCCTTAGGCCTATGTCCCCTATGTTTGTTTAGACGTTTCTCAGAACAGGTGGTTCATTTTTCAAAATTATTTTAAAAAAATAATATCGAGTAGACAGTGGGACATCCAGACCAGAGATGGAACTGGGTGTCCGAGTCACCGAGTTATCCGGTCGCCGGGTCAACAATTCGCCCGGGTCGGATCGTGCCAATGTCGCAAAATGCGATTTTAGATGGGAAAAACGGCCGTTTTGCGTCGAGTCCCTTTTTGGAGCTTAGAGGCAACGTACGAATGTTCATCTTAGGCTCATTGGAAAACGCGTAGTGGACTGTTAGTGTTAATTGAACTTTCATTGCTAGTTGCTACCACCGTTACGAGCAAATATCGACTGAAAATCGGCGATTTCGATCCAACGAGAACCAGTTGACCCAAAATTTGGGGTAGAAGGGGTCGCTCCCACCAATCATTCTTCTTCTCAGAAAACTTGGCTAAATGATCTTTCGCATGGTATAAAAATCCTTCCTTCGGTCCTGCGTTTTCCTCCCAGATCGCATATCGACCCTTTCAATTCAGTTATGCAGTTGGGAGCCCTATAGGCTCCCATCGGACTTTGAACGTAGCACAAGGCCTAGCAACCAGTAGTTATGGCTGTCACATTATTAGATGTAATTGTTTCAGAATGTCGAACGGCGACTGATTTCAAATGTGACAACAATCTGTGTCTGCCAAAGAGCGTCAAGTGTGATGGCTACGATCAATGTGGCGACGGATCTGACGAGAATGAGCTCTGTGGTGCGTTTTGGTGTTTTCTGCTAAGTGCTACGTATGCGGACCATACTTCTTATTCTGTCGGAAAAAATGTAGTGTACTGCAGAGTTACCATTGCACTGAAAGATGATTAGCTCTTGTTATTTCAAACAAATATGGCTCACTTAAGTTCTACATTACAATTAGTACAGTAAAGCAAGTTTTATTAAGTGTAAGTTACAACATAGTCTAGTGTAAAGGGTGCAATGTAAGCAGCAAAGAGAGCTTAGAGAGCAACTGCGTCTTGTGAGAGTTCTTGCTCCACCCTGCTACAGGATCAAACATCGGTTCATTATTGTCGTAAGCAGGCGAAGACTTAAGAGCGGCAAGTTTGAAAGAAACCTCTCAAATAATCATACTTTGTTATTTCGTGATACTTCGCTATTTCGTGACAAAAGGCAGTTTTGAGTCGGACCGATTACGTGGCAAGTTCACAACAATCGACACATGGTCAAAAACTCGGGCCAGGGTTTTACTACATTGACCCAATCCGACCCGGCCCAAATTGTTGACCCGGCGACTGGATAACTCGGTGACTCAGAAACCCGGTTCCATCTCTGGTCTGAATGTCCCACTGTCTCCTCGATATTATTGAAAAATGATTTTAATTTTAAAAACTGAACATCAATTTAACACTTCAGTGTAAGGGTCTAGTTATCTATCACACGTAGGAAAGAGCAAAAATCATTTTGTTATGAAAATTGTGATGTGAATCCGTGTGCACCCTTACAAGGCGACTCACTTTGTGCGCATAGTATGCCTTACGGCCAATCCGCATGCAAATTGAGAGATTTGTATCTTCAGCGTTCCAGAGATATTAGGGGGTCCCAAAATTTAAAAGTAGGTCAGGCAACGCTTCCTCGTGAGCTAATTTTGTATTTTTTAATTATTAGCACCTCGTGGTCCCCGGTTGAGCTTGAAATTTCAACTTGATTGGTCTTACTTTTTTGGAGATATTCCGTTGTAAGATTTCGGCATTTTGGCCGGAAAATGCCTATTCGTGCCTATTTTCTTTAGCAGTTTTTGGGGATTTTGACCGCTAGAATTGTGATATCGTTGTTCTAACCCCCAAAGAAATGCAACGGTCACATAAACACACGTTTTGAGATATTACTCGTCAAAATCGGTCCAGCAGTTTGACCCCTAGCTGTGCTAAAGAACAAATAAAAAAGCACAGACCATTAACATTTCACCCCTTCGTGGGGGTCACCCCCCTGAACCGATCGACATGCCATTTGGAGTACTGAGTGGAGTCTCCGACTAATCACCCGTGCCAAATTTTGTGTCAATCGGTTAAGGGGTTTCTCGGCGGCCGCACCCCAAAAGTGCTATTTCCTATACTTATTCGAACGACCCTTACAACAGTTTTGCACTACCGTGTAGACTGTGATTTGCATGAATTATATTGCATATTGGAGCACTTTGGTTTTCGCTTGGTGTCTTTATGAAGTATGAGATAGCATTACATGTACTTGTAGTAGTTTTTTAAAGTTTGCAACATTGCCATAATAAAATGTTGAATGTATATTTCGATGTCTATTTCGTTTGATGCTTGAATTGCAAACTAATCAAAGAAAGATACTGTTGCGCTATTGCAGGCAAGTTCATAAGTATTCCTTGCACTTTTGACGAATCCGCTTTCATCTGCGGTTATGTGACAACCAAACTTGGTGAATGGAAATGGTCGTGGAAAACCGGCAAAGACAACAACCCGTTAACTGGACCAGAATCAGATGCTCGTGGGAATTTATATGGTTCGTTTTAAAGCCTTTAACATTTCAAACATACATCGTTAATTTGCAGGAAAATTATTGCGCAGTGCAATATGCCTTAGTATCACGCAGCTTACGCACTGTCGTTTACGCTTTCGTTCAGTTGCGTTTAACACGCACACATGCCACATATTAACAAACAGTTGAAGAGAACGAGAAGGCAGGCACCCGTGTGCATTAACAGTGGCTCGTCGTATAAAATGACCACAAGAAATTACAGGAAATTACACACACACACAAAATAAAAACCATAATAGTACACGCGGCTAATATTGTAAGTATCTAAGAAAATTTGCAAAATCACGACACGCTAAGTATAAATCTTGCTTTGTTGATTTACTTGTCTAATACATTTCAGTTATTTGTGATTTTAATACCTGTTGTGTGCATGTAGGTTCCTACGTAACGATTTTTTCGAACATCGGTAATGTGGGAGATCAAGTAACTTTGTGGTCTCCGATGAAAACATATATCGGAAGCACTTTACTGACGTTCCGTTATCACATGATGATCAGCGATGAAGATACAG
>Ga0049105_1001435_pt1 | contig 10566 bp, 11 predicted proteins | sample WorMetvaBAHAMAS1_FD_61260 | JGI IMG/M metagenome (GOLD analysis project Ga0049105, IMG submission 61260) | Worm MetaG Olavius vacuus BAHAMAS.1 | ecosystem: Host-associated > Annelida > Digestive system > Unclassified | place: Germany: Marburg | collected 2013-04-09 | reverse complement strand
GAGCACCTGCCCTTGTATCTGGGCTTTTTCGAGTTCGTCCACAACGCCAAAAACCGCGGCATAGGACTCATGGATTCCCTTCTCGGTTTGCTGCTACGTTAGCAGTCTGGAATCCATAAACGGTTCCGTACCCGGACTGATCGGCCAACTGGCCGGTCCGGGCAGCACGGCCTACTGGAGCAAGTACGGCTGGGCGAATAACTCCCAGCAGGCTGGCACGACCCAGGCCGGACTCGATGAACCACCGCGGTACGTTATCGAGGCGCTTGCGGCCCCCTTGCGGCCCCCTTGCGGCCGACGAGAGCCGGAAATTCGGCCCACTACCGGAGCTGGATCTGTTCCGGGTGACCTCCCGCTCGACGGGAGGCAGCGGTACGGCCCTAGTGATCTTACAGAGTACGGTGCAGCGGCGGTTCACCTTTACCGGCGGCACGATCAGGAGATCCTGGCGGCAGTTGCGTTGAGCTCGGCGCAACAGACCCCTTTCCCCCCGAGGGTGTCGCAAAATTCAGATTTTACCCGATAGCCGGAAGGGCCGACAAAGGGTCAGATTCTTGCTTTCCATGGGTTTTCCATTCGGGAGCCCTGGCAAAACCATGATCCAAAACCATGATCCCCGTCGACGCCGGTTGGCGGCGGGAGATCGACGCCGCCCTTGCCCGCTGCGATTTCGGTCTGCTGTTCCTCTCCCCCGGCTTCTTTGCCAGCCGGTTCATCTCCGGCCAGGAGCTCCCCCACTTCCTGGGCCTGAGCCTGGGTCCCGACGGCGGCATCGGAATCCGCAAGCCCATCGTCCCGGTCGGACTCAAAGCCGTCCCTCTGGACGGTAGTGCCGACTTCAAGGGCCTGGACCGGATCTAGATCTTCCGCGACTCCCAGAACAGATGGTTCAACCGGACCCGCGGCCAGGTCAGCGAGACCTTCGCCGACCAACTGGTAGCGGCTATCGCCGCCAAACTAAAGGCCCATCCATGACCCAGCTGCTCGCCCCCGCGCCCAAGACACTGGTCGAAGATCTGGCGCGCCGATTGTCCGGTCCCGGCGGGCTCGCGCCCCTGAGCGCACGCCGCTTGGCCCTCCTGATCGAACTCATGGACGAGGCCGGCTACATCGGCTACGCCGCAGCCTACGCCCAGCTGTTTCCCGCCGGTAGTCAGGACCCGGCGGAGAAGACCAAGGCCGACAAGGCCTTTCACAAATTCCGCCACACCCTCAGAGAGGCCGCAGCCGTGCAAAAGATCCAGCTAGAGCTGCAACCGGACGCCAACCGCAATGCAGACCCGGAACGGCGCCGATTCTGGTTCATCGCCGCGGACAACGCCGAAGACCGCCTGACCGAGTTCAATCTGGGCGCCACCGGCGGCCTGGTCGAACACCCCCAGGAGCAGACCCTACGGATACGGGGCGAGCAGCCCAGTTACCTGCTGCTCTACGCGGAGCAGGAGCAGGCCGATGCCCGCGCGCTGCACCGGCAACTGAAGACCCGGATCCAGGCCTACGGAGAGGACTGGACCGATCTTGATTTCCACCGGATCCCGGTGGGGGAAGACAAGGGATCTACCCGTGCCCGCTATCTGGAACAGGCCGATCTGATCCTGATCCTGGTCAACGTGGCCCTGATTGCCGAGATCAAAAAAAAGGACATACCACCACTACCCAGGGAGCGGCTGATCCCCCTGGCGTTCAAAGGGTTCGACGACGACCAGCTCACGGGCACATCGCTCGCCGACCTCCAAATCTTCCGCGACACCGGCGGCAAGGCCTGGAATCAGAGAAAGAACCGCGAGACCTGGGTCGCCGCAGCGGCACAAACCATCCTCGCCCGGATGGACCGGCCACGCGACCCAGCGGCCATCATGCAGAAACGCCTTGCCGCCATCACCGGATTCTCCGACGACCATCTCGCTGATTGCCCGGTATCCCATTTTGTCGATCCGCACCTGCGTAAGCAGGGCGACACCGAAGGCCGGGAGGCCCTGCCCTTCCTGCTCGACTGGCTGCGGCGCTCCCACGACGGGTTGCCCTACTGCGCCATCTTCGGCGAGCTGGGCATGGGCAGGACCACCCGAGCCAACGCCTGACCCGCAAGCTCCTGAAGCTGCGCCAGACCGAGCCCGAGTACCCCTTACCCGTCTATCTGGATCTGCGCGCGGTCAATACCATGAGCTGGGACTGGCGGACCCAAGGCGTCCCGCCTCTGGAAGACATGATCGCCCACCTGTTGGAAGCGGCCTACAACCTCCCGGTCGATCAGGCCCGGCCCAGTGTCGAGGACATCAAGCGCCTAGCCCAGGAGCAGGGCGGCCTGGTGATCTTCGACGGCCTGGACGAGATCATGAACCAGCTGCCCCCGGACCAGTGCCGGCACTTCATCCAACGCCTGTGGGAGATCCTGCCGCCCCGGGTCTGGTTTTCCACCGATTCGCCCGACCCATCCGACCCGGACCGGTCGGCGGCGGACCGGCAGGTCGGGCGCCTGATCATGACCTGCCGCAGCCACTTCTTCCAAACCCTGCGGGACCAGCTCAACGCCCTGGGCGGGCAACAGCGGGAGGCCGTCGGCGCCAAGGACTACCTCTGGGTCACCCTGCTGCCCTTCGGTCGCGAGCAAGTCGAGACCTATTTCCGCCAGGTCTTCGCCGCCGAGCCCCAGCGCGCCGGGCTGATACTGGAGATGCTGGACCGGGTCCATGACCTGCGCGGGCTCAGCAAGCGCCCCTACAACCTGCGCCTGATCCAGGACCAGGTCGAGAATCTGGAAGCCATCCACCGTGGCGGCGGCCGGATCAGCGTCGCCGACCTCTACGAGAATATGGTCGACCAATGGACCGACCGCGACAGCCCCAAGCACCGATTGAACCGGAACCACAAACTGCTGCTCATGGAACAACTGGCCCACCGCCTCTGGTCCCGCAAACAAAAGAGCCTGGATTACCGGGCGCTGGAAGACTGGCTGCTGGACCAACTGGTCGCCGACCCGAAGCGCCGGCTCGCCTACCGGGCCTATCTGGACCGGGAGAAGGGCACCGATATCCTGCAGGAAGATCTGCGCAATGCGACCTTTCTGGTGCGGGAGGGAGAAGACAGATTTCGCTTCGCCCATACCTCCATCATGGAATTCTTCCTCGCCCGCGCCCTGTTGCGGGCCCTGGTAGCGCAGGCGTCCTCGCCTGCAAGACTGCTGGAGGCCGGGGAACAGGCCGGCGACCCGGCCCCGGACGTCGACCTGGAGCGGAATCTGGCCGCTTAGAAGATCCCCGTCCCCAGCCCTGAAACCCTGGATTTCCTGGGCGACCTGCTGCGCAAAACAGACGCGACCCGCTGGCAACCGGCCTTCCGTACTATCCGCAAGCGCTACCGGGAAGGGGTCAGCGAGCTGGCTCTGGCCTATGACCTGCACGCGCACCGACAGGGTTTGCCCGCCCCCAGCCTGGCCGGCATGGATCTGGCCGGCGCGGATCTCAAGGACTGGCGCTTCGACGGCCCGCCATTGAATCTTTCCCGCGTCCGCCTCACCGGCAGCCGCCTGATGAACGCCCGCTTCCGCCGGGTGGATCTGAGCGGTGCGGATCTGACTGGCGCCGAGCTGACCCGCGCCGAGCTCTGGGTCGGCAGCGCCCGTAATGCCTGCCTGCGGGATGCCGATCTCACCGGTACCCGCTTCCGTGGCCTGGATCTCACCGGCGCAGATCTGCGCGCCGGGCGATGCTATCGCACCCAACTCCTGGCCTGCACCCTGGACCGGACCCTGGGTCCGGACACGGAAGGCATCCTGATCGCCAACTGTCGATTAGACCGGCACCTGCCTCCGCCCCAGCCCCAAGCCCCGGCGGTCGGCACCTTGGCCCGAGTACTGGAAGGGCACCAGGGTTCGGTCCTGGCCTGCGGCTGGTCGCCGGACGGTGGCCGCTTGGTCTCCGCCGGGAATAACGGCACCCTGCGCCTGTGGGACACCGCGAGTGGGGAGTGTCTGGCGATACTGGAAGATCACCAGGGCCCGGTCCTGGCCTGCGGCTGGTCGCCGGACGGGGACCGCCTGGTTTCGGCCGGCGATGACGGCACCCTGCGCCTGTGGGACGCCGCTACCGGGGAGCCAATTACTATCATCCACATGTTCGAGGACCGGGAGTATGCCATCCTGGAGCCCGACGGCAGCGGCTTCCGCTCCGCCAGTCCCGGCGCCTGGCGCTGGCTCGGCTGGCAGACCAAAGACCCCACAACCGGCCGCCTCGAACGCCTCCCCGCCGAGACCTTCGGCCCCATCCCCGGCATGACGTAGGGTGGGCTGCGTCCACCAATTCGGCTACCGGCTACCGGCTACCAAGAAACTACGAATCGCGCAAATCTGCGCGAATCCATTCGTGAGGATTCGCGTGATTCGTAGTTCTTTTCTTACTTTGCCGACCGGTAACGCTTAACTTGATGGCATTGAGCCGGTGACCGGATGAACCCCAAAGACGCATATTGAGCATAGGAAAATACGGGTAGGGTGGACTGTGCCCACCAACTCACCCGGTTCCGATTAAAGCCCGTGAGCAGTTGTCAGTTGTCAGGGGGAAGCAGGCCGCCCCTGCCTCCTACCCCCTGACAACTGCTGCCTCGATTGCCGTTCATGCGCGCGATGATGTCCGTGGTGCTGCGGTCCTCTACCAGGGGTACGAGCACGATCCGGCCGCCCCGGGATTTGACCTCCGTGGCCCCGATCACTTGCTCCTCCCGGTAGTCCGCACCTTTGGCCAGCACGTCGGGACCGAGATGCTCGATGAGTGTCAGCGGCGTGTCCTGGTCGAACAGGACGACCGCATCGACGGCGGCCAGGGCCGCCAGCACGCGCGCCCGGTCCGCCTGACCGATGAGGGGGCGTTCGGGTCCCTTCAGGCGGCGCACCGAGGCGTCGGTATTGAGCCCGACTACCAACCGATGACCGTAGCGGCGGGCCTGTTCCAGGTAGGTCACATGACCTACGTGCAGCAGGTCGAAGCAGCCGTTGGTAAAGACCACCCGCTCGCCGGCGGCCTGCCAGCGGCGGACCTGGGCCTGGGTCGCCTCGAGATCACGGATCTTCGCCGCCTGCCCGCAGACGGTCTCCTCATGGAGTGCCGCCAGCAGTTCCCGCGTCGTGATGGGTGCGGTGCCTGTCTTGCCGACTACGATCCCGGCCGCGAGATTCGCTAGGCGGGCAGTGTCGATCCGTCTCAGCCCGGCGGCGAGACCGGCCGCGAAGGTGGCGATGACGGTGTCTCCGGCCCCGGAGACGTCGTACACCTCCCGGGCCGTAGCCGGTATTCGGTGGTTGCCGTCCGCCTCGATGAGCACCATGCCCTGTTCGCCCAGCGTCAGTACCAGGGATTCCAGATTCAGGGTGTCGCGCATCACGGAGCCTGCCGCCACCAGGGCCTCCAGGTCCCGCGCGGCCACGCCGGTGGCGAGGGCCAGCTCGCGGCGATTGGGGGTGATCAGGGTGGCCCCGGCATAGCGGCCGAAATCCTTGGCCTTGGGATCGATCAGTACCGGCAGGCCGTGGCCGCGGGCGGCCGTGATCAGCCTTCGGCACAGGTCTTCGGTGAGGATCCCCTTGGCGTAATCCGAGAGGAGTAGGGCATCGGCCTGCGCCAGACGTGCGGTGGTGGCGGCGAACAGGCGTTCCCGGTCGCTTTCCGGCAAGGGGGTGCTTTGTTCCTCGTCGATTCGGATCATCTGCTGGCGGTCGCCCAGCACGCGGGTCTTGGTGGTGGTCCCCCGATCCCGCGCGATCTGTATCCCGTCGCTGTCCAGATTGGCCGTGGTCAGCTCCGCCAGCAGCAGGTCGCGGCCCGGATCCGCGCCGGTCACCCCCACCAGAGCGACCTGAAGACCCAGCCCCGACAGGTTCCGCGCTACATTGGCCGCGCCGCCCGCGGAATGCGTCTCTCGTTCCAGATCGACGACCGGCACGGGGGCTTCCGGCGAGACCCGCCGGACCCGTCCCCACAAAAAGCGGTCCAGCATCAGGTCGCCAACCACGACCACCTTGCGGTCAGTCAGGTCCTCGAAGATCTCGGTGGGTGCTGATGTCATGTGGTGGTATCCGGTATCAAAAGTAGCGCAGGCGTTCTCGCCTGCACCGAAAAATGCAGACGGGGACGCCTGCGCTACGCCTCACGGATGGGCTTTTGCGACACCCTCCCGGTGGGAGAGAGCGTGCAGCCCGTGCAGGGCGGGAAAGTGTAGCGCAACCCGCCGGAAGGCTTCCGGCGGGTTGCGACCGTCCCTGGTCTTACCCGCCCTGCGAGTTCTGTCATCCCGAGTATAGCCAGGGATCTTCAAACCCAATGCCATTGAGTCGACTGTTGGCCGCTTGTCGTGGCGGGTCGGTGTGGGACGCCGCTACCGGGGAGCCAAATAGAAAAGAGAAAATGACGAATCGCGCGAATCGGCGCGAATCCATTCGTGAGGATTCGCGTGATTCGTCGTTTTATTATTCGGCCGCCCTGATATGTCCCGGCCGTAGCTTGCCCCCAGGCCCGGCGGTATCATCGGCGGCCAAGGCAACAGGTGCGGGAAGGCGAATCATGTGGACGGTACAGGGGAACGGGGGCATCTCGAAGGACTCCTATCTCGATCGGGCGCGGCGGGTATTGCGGATCGAGGCCACCGCCGTCACCACCCTGATCGAGCAGGTGGATGCGAATCTGGCCGCTGCCGTGGACGCAATTCTCGCCAGCCGGGGGCGGGTGATCGTCTGCGGTATGGGTAAATCGGGCCTGATCGGGAACAAAATCGCGGCAACCCTGGCGAGCACGGGTACGCCCGCGTTCTCCGTGCATCCGGGGGAGGCCTCTCACGGCGATCTGGGCATGGTGCATTCGGAAGACATCTTCCTTGCCATCTCGAACTCCGGGGAGACGGATGAGGTCATCCGCCTGATCCCCTTTCTCCAAGACAACGGGAACCGGCTCGTCGCGATCACGGGTCGGCCCGATTCAACGCTGGCACGGCATGCGGATTTTCACCTGAATGCCGCCGTGCCCAAGGAGGCCTGTCCTCTCCAGCTCGCCCCTACTGCCTCCACCACCGCGGCCCTGGCGCTGGGTGATGCCCTCGCCATCGTGTTGATGGAGGCCCGCGGTTTTCGTCCCGAGCACTTTGCCCGTTTCCATCCCGGCGGAGATCTGGGGCGGCGTCTGCTGACCCGGGTGGAGCATGTGATGCACACCGGGCAGCTGCCCATCGTCCGCCCGGACGCCCCCGCCGCTCACGTCGTCCAGACCATCAGCGCGGGGCGCATGGGCGTCGCGGTGGTCTGCGTGGACCGGGAGCTGACCGGTATCATCACCGATGGTGATCTGCGTCGGGCCATGGAGCACTACCGCAGGGATTTTTCGGAGCTGCTGGCCGGCGATATGATGACGGCGAATCCCGTCCGCGTCGACCGGAAGGTGCGTTTGCAGGAGGCCGTCGACCTGATGACGGAGCACAGCATCACCAGCCTGGTGATCGCCGATGACCGACGTCTGATCGGACTGGTTCACCTGTTCGATTGCACCGTGTAGGGTGGGTCGTCCGATCTCTCCGTGGATGAGGTGTTCGATCACACTGACGTGTCCCTTTTGACTACAACGAGAAATCCCAGGTGTCTGAATGTCGAAACCTCAACATCTTGTGTTTTGATGGTCAAAAGCGCACTATATCATGTATCTGCACACTTAATCCTCGCTCCTTGGTCCAGCCTCCAGTTAAGATACGATCTCAAATGTGCGCAGCAGAATGTGGTTGTGGTACGGTACTGCGACATTCTCACGGACGCCATCGACAAAGCTGCGAGCCAAAGAGAGAACCTGAATCCATGCCGAAGAATGTCCACGAGATCAGGGATCCGATCCACGTCTTCATACGGCTTTCCAACGACGAACGCAAGGTATTGGATTCACGCCCCTTTCAACGCCTACGCCAGATCCACCAATTAGGGTTGACTTACCTGGTCTATCCGGGTGCTACCCACCGCCGGTTCGAGCACTCTCTCGGTGTCATGGAGCTCGCCGGACGGGTATACGACGTTGTAACGAACAAGCTGACCGATGACGTTCGTGACGAATTCCCCGATGTCGGCGATGACAGGAAGCGGGAATACTAGCGTTGCGTTTTACGCATGGCGGCCCTCTGTCACGATATCGGACACCTGCCGTTTTCCCATGCCGCCGAGAAGGAACTTCTGCCCGAGGGCCGGAATCACGAGGCATTGACCGCGAAGCTCATCCGCTCTGACGAAATGCGTCCGATATGGGAGGGTATAAAGATCGACTCGGAGGATGTGGTCAAGCTGGCACTTGGCCGCAAGGAGCTGCCGGACGTCGGTTTCACGCCTTGGGAGATGATCCTCACTGAAATCATCGTCGGCGATGCCTTCGGCGTGGACCGGATGGATTACCTGCTCCGGGATTCGCATCACGCGGGGGCCGCGTACGGCAAGTTTGACCAGTACCGACTGATCGACACCCTGCACATACTGCCGCAGGTCTCCACTGATGTCGAGGAGGATGCCAGGATCGGCTTTGCTTTGGGTGTCGACGAAGGCGGTATCCAATCCGCCGAGGCGCTGATGCTGGCGCGTTACTTCATGTATTCGCAAATATACTTCCATCCGATAAGGCGCATCTACGATATCCATTTGCAGGAGTTCATCCTCGAATGGCTGGATGATGACGGCTACCCGACCGACGTGGAAGGCCATCTCAGGCATACCGATGCCGAGGTAATGGCCGCCCTGCGCAAAACGGAACGTGACAAAACCCTGCCGGGTCACCGGCATGCCTGTCGGATCGATCAGAGGCGGCATTTCAAGCTGATCTACTCGCGCAACCCCGACGATGCCGCTATCGACACCGAAGCGGGTGAGACGGTATTCCAGACGCTCAGCGAGGAGTTCGGCGCCGATCATTTCCGCCACGACCGCTACCGTCAGAAGGGTAACGCGCCCGAGTTTCCGGTGCGCATGCGTGACGGCAGAGTCTCACTGTCATCCACGATTTCCATCGTCCTGACCCACCTGCCGGTGGTCGATCTGGACTCTGTGTTTGCCGATAGGAAGATTGTGGGCAAGGCAGAACGCTGGCTAAAAAACCATCGCAACGAAATTATCCGATCAAGACCAGAGGAGGACACCGAATGGATAGACGTCGAAAAAATGCCGTGCTGACGCGGTTCGTGCAGGTCTTGCGGGACAGGGGAAGCTGGGCGGGAGAGACCCACATCCAGAAGGCGGCGTATTTCCTGCAGGAATTGTTGGGCGTACCGCTGGGTTTCCGGTTCATGCTTTATGTATGGACCCTTTTCCTTCGATCTGCGCGATGAATTGACAGGGTTGCGGGGCGATGGGCTGTTGCGCCTCCAAACCCGGCGGCCATACGGGTTTCGCTATGAGCCCACGGACCTTGCCGAGTATGTCCAAAAGTCTTTTCCCAAGACGCTCGCAAAATACCATCGCCAGATCGATTTTATCGCCGATCAGCTCGGAACCAAGAACGTGAAGGGCACCTTGAAAAATTCAAGGTGTCTTTGCAGAACAAGGAAGCCCCGTTATATCCGTGTGCGTAACTCCATGATAATCAAGGCATTCGAAAAGCGCGATTTATGAGCATCACCATGAAAAGTATTGAGCATGGGATTTTTCAAGGTTCCCTGAAAGAGTTGGAACGTCTGGCGACCGGCTATTATGTCACCAGGAAGTTGCCTGATGGGACCATTGAGGAGCGGGCAGACGAGTTGATGGAAATCAAGCCGCATGTCGACTTGAGTAGCGCGGTAGCGGCTGTTCGTGAAGTGGATGAGATTACCGACCAGGCGCAGGCCCTCGTGCATTGACAAGCCTAAGGGGGAAAACGGTACGCACCAATTCCGGTCGGGTTCCCGGTTACCTGCGTGATCGGAAAAAGTCCCGCAGCAGCCGGCCGCACTCGTCGCCAAGGAGACCGCCCGTGCAGTCGGTGCGGTGATTGAAGCGGGTGTCCGCGGGCAACAGATCGAAGACGCTGCCGCAGGCACCGATCTTGGGGTCGGCCGCCGCGAACAGGACCCGCTCCACCCGCGCCTGGATGATGGCGCCCGCGCACATGGGACAGGGCTCGAGGGTGACATAGAGACGAGTGCCGGGCAGTCGGTAATTGCCGAGACGCCGCCCGGCGTCGCGCAGGGCCAGGATCTCGGCATGGGCGCTCGGGTCGTTGTCGGCAATCGGGCGATTCCAGCCCGCACCCACCAGCTCGTCTCCCCGCACCAGGACCGCCCCTACCGGCACCTCGCCCGCCGCGGCCGCCTGCTCGGCAAGTGCCAAGGCGCGACGCATCCACTCCTCGTCACTCGGCATGAGACTTACTAAGCGAAACACCCCGCTCTGTCAGGTCCCGGATGATTACGTGGAATTTTATTGTCCCAGCACGCTAGTCCAAAACTATGCATTTTAGTGCAAGGCTTTAGCTGCTACACAGGAATTCTCTCAAGCAATTCATGAGTGGTGGAAGAAGTGGTCATCATACCGTCTCTTCAAAGCGAATGTCCGGGGTTAAAAAAACGATCCGGGTGAAAACCTGT
>Ga0049105_1001434_pt1 | contig 10567 bp, 11 predicted proteins | sample WorMetvaBAHAMAS1_FD_61260 | JGI IMG/M metagenome (GOLD analysis project Ga0049105, IMG submission 61260) | Worm MetaG Olavius vacuus BAHAMAS.1 | ecosystem: Host-associated > Annelida > Digestive system > Unclassified | place: Germany: Marburg | collected 2013-04-09 | reverse complement strand
TTCTGTGTAACTGTGTTATGCTTTGTTTAAATATTCGATCGTTGAGTAAAACAACGCTGTTGTAACGTTCATATTCATACTAGTGTTAGTTTTACAAGGTAATGCAGCAACAAAGTTAAGATGTGGTGGAAAATATTACTTGTACCTTTTCCGCAAATGGTTTCTGGTTACAATGCAAAAAAAAATTATTAAAATCGGCCAACATTTGACAAAGTTACAGTAAAAATAAAAGTGTCCCAGTTTTTTTGACTCACAGTGTACAATTAAACATTATGATTTGTTTGAAAGAGACTGCGGCGAGTAGTGACTTTCTGTTTTTTAAAACAACCAGTGTACAAAGTCTAGTACTTAGGTACTTATGTTTACTTACTTAACAGGTTTTGGTTTTGGTGATTAGTGCTATTCGCTGTAACTGCTCATTCCCAAGAACCGAATCATGACTATATATAGTCGGTAAACGCGATTATGGAACACTGGGACAGTCTCCCATTTCTACTAACCTATCTATTAGACAGATCAGTGCGCTGCACATTTCCACTAATATTACTACTACTACTACTACTACCACCACCACCGTCGCCGCCACCACCACCACTATCACCACTACCACCACCACCACCACCACCACTGCCACCACCACCACTATCACCACTACTACTACTACTACTAATACTAAGTAATTAGCATACTAACTGTGGTTTTAACAGGTGCCCGAGGAGTAGACATTAAGCCAGGCAACCAGGTCGTTGTTGCTGGCAGCCAGATTGAGTTTATATGTACATCGTCTCCATGGAACCAGGCGTGGTATTTTTACCGCCTAGGAAACCGAACCTTTTCATGTCGCATCTACTCCTATCGTCCACATTACCTCAACGCTTCCAGCTGTGAGAATATTTCCAGGTACAGCATCAGCCGGAATGAAGACAACCTCAGCCTCAGCATTTCCAGTGCGGTGACGTCAGACGCCGGCACGTACGTCTGTGGAGATCCGTTATCACCGACATCAGTACGCTTAGCCGTCTTGGGCGTCCTCAGTATGTCAAGTTAAAATGTACGACCATATAATACTACACGGTGGGCCATAATTAGCGGACCCTTTGGCTTTTATCGCCATAACTCTGGTAATAGGTGCTATTTCTAAGCTAAAATCTGTGTCATGATACTTAAAATAATGCTACATGAAAATCACCGGAAATTCACCACATCTGTTCAAAGCTGAATTAAAGACATTGATGAGTTGCGCGAGCGCATCAAAGCAGCGTGGGAAGAACTGGACCAGTGGATTATCGATACTGCAGTCAGGCAGTGGTGCACTCGCCTTCATGCATGTGTCAAGGCAAAAGGCGACCACTTTGAGCACAACGACGAAATGCCAGACAAACTTTTTAATCGCAGCATTTTGACAGTTGGCTTTTATCATGATTTCCGAATTTCTGATCAAATGCGTCGTTAGCCATATTGCGCGCGACATACGTGACAGAACTGAACTCGTCAAGCACCGTTTTAGTCAGAACTGTGACTCAACGGTGTGAAATTTATGTTGCATGTGATGCAGCATATCGTGATATGCCTCTTGCTGAAATTTCATAAAATTCTGATGTTTATAATGAAAGTTATACGCAAAAAACTTAGGGGGTCCGCTAATTATGGCCTGCCGTGTATAAGCAAGGCTAAACAGCCCCCGGAAAGCGACTTTTTGGCGTTGCCTTCCGCTTCATATGAAACGCTATAGGGAACGTCTTAAGAAACTGTCGTAAATGATGCGTTTAATTTTGCTGACATCGTCGGTCAGTTTTGATATGCATAATGCAAAATAATCGTCGCAGACCTCGCTAGAGAAGTTTACAGAACCACCCGTATCTCCAAGATGGTTCACTAAAGGAGCGATTTGCTTTTCTGGTAGCCTGACACTGTGCTTTACATTGTTTTGTTGACATTCATTTTTGTTGTTGCACAGTTGGCTAAATAAATTGATTGAAATTGATTGATAAAGAAAACAGAACAGGAAAAGCATATAAACTGGAATAAAGATAAAATATAGGAAGCTAGTAATAAGAAAAAGAGTGAAGCAGTGTTTCTCCTCTTGTTTACACAGAGCAAGTTATACTGAGAATAACATCTCGTTATCTCCAATATACCCCGAATGGGATGGTTAAGCGGTTTATGATTTTTCTGTGGCCTTAGAGAGATTACTCGCGTGTGCAGGGTGGGACAAAAATCGACCATGTTTAGACCGAGTTTTTGATGTGTCATCAGAGTTCATCACTAGATCCATGTGTGCAAGATTGCAAGTCTCCATGACATTGTGTAGTGGTTATGATTTGCGCCACCGTGGTTAACACACAGACACACAGACATATATGACCGGTTATACTATTATCTCAGCCAACTAAGCTAAAGATGGTCCGGATTTTGGCTTACTCGCTATAGCGTGAGGAAAATGGCGTTTCGGCTCTTTTCATCACCAAGTACACACATTTTGCAATATGCAGAAAGTCCTCTAAGTTGAATAAATGCATACGATATTAGCATAAGTGAATTAAAGGGATTTAGTTCATTATGTGATTGATGGATTGCAAATATCGGATGTTTCGGTTTCAAAGAATGTGTTCGTAGACTCTGGGCCAGCAATCACGGCAGGTAAACACGTCACGTGTATCAATCAACGGCCAGGTGTGGCACTCACCTGTGACGTTGAATACAATGGCAGCAATCTGATGCCTCTCGTAATCACGTGGACAACATCCAGCGGATTGATCCTGACCAGCAGAACTTCCAACGTTTCTTCTATGTTCATGTCTTCCATATGTCTTTTACCATCTTCATTGTCACCATCATCATCATCATCATCAGCAGCAGCAGCAGCAGCATCTTCCTATACTTGCACTGTTAGCTTCTCTCGGCCGACTGCCAATACCGTGTTCAGGGGTGTCCACAGCGAATATTATCAACAGAAAACGAATGCTCCTTCATTCACCATATCTACCTTCTACGATGCAAAACCAGGTGAGCAAACACAACCGTGATTTCTGTAACGTTGCATAGATTACTATTATTATTAATTATTTATTATGTAAATCGTGCCAAGGTACACGAAAAATAATTCCAAAAACGCAGAAAACACCTCACACGGTGCAAATATAGTTTTTTTTCCAATGATACTAATGCAAAACCAAATTCTGACATAAATAACAAAAGCTACAGATATTGCCCCTGAAGTCTGAAGTTATCGTCCCTTAGCCCCCCCCCGTGCACGAGAAAGTGACCTTTTAAAATATTCTAAAAATTGACGATATCATGAATTTATTACATGTTTTGAAACTGCATAAGTTATGGTATACGTTGAAAGTTTCAACGAATGTATTTTTTCCATCATCTGTAAATTTTATGCAAACCTTGTGCATTCTCATATCCCCGACGCGAAATAAAATCGAGGTCATACCCGATTTACCTGGAGGCATACGCTCTGCAGGGATATCAAACCAAAAGACACAATTTAGATAACGCTCGTCTCAAAGTCATGGACAAAGAAGTACGGAAGAAAAAGACTGCACGATGTTTCACTCACTGAAAAAAAACTAAGGTTTAAGATAAGGACATCAATTATTAAAGCAGTCGCTTATCGTATAAGTTTACAAAAGGGTTGGCAATTATGCAAACATAGAAAACTGCATCGGAAATGTTTACCCTGACACGTTTACGTTTGTTATTTCATATGAAGTGTTTTAATAGTAACAATGAGTTACTATGTAAGACTTATTTTGAGATATAACTGCTATTTATGCTATTTGTTTCTTATACTTTGTTAACCTACTTGTGCTCTAAAGCTGCGTCATGTCACCTTTTTAATAAACGGATATTCTATATTTATTTTGTCTTGTGTATAATTGTGAAACAGATATTAATGAAAACAAAAACACAAGCGTAAAAGAAAGAATTCCGGTATATTCTGGAGATCAAGGTAATTGAAGACAGTTCGTACGATCACGAATGTACTACATTTAGAATGTGTCAATTATTCTCTGTTGATGAATAAAGTTGCCCATAATGATCAATATTATTTAACTACAACAGTGGTGGACAAAAGAAATTAAACAGTAGCAGAAATCATTTCGCAGCATAGCAGCACAAAAACACAGCTTACTACATTATCTAATTGTAATAGTTTTCCTAGTTTTACTGAAATATTTGTTACTCATTATTGTGGTCTTATTTGAAATCGGATTTTAAATTGTAATGTGAATTTGTTTGTGTGTTTATTTTTAAGGGGTTATATACGTGGTGGCTGAACACCATCCTTTAATCGCCTGTAGTACTCTTTTGTATTGAGTGTACACTACTTTCAAATCGTTTTAGTGTACTGGACGCTACAAATTGTTCAAACAAATAAAATATCTACAAAACAGATTTTCCTTGCAGTAGTGGCGTGACAATACAAGCATCCCAGGCTCCCAGCCTGCCAACTACATGATGTCGTGTGATATTCAGATCACATTATAGAATATACGTTTTACTACAATTTACAATTTGGTGTGGTGTTGTACGGGCACGAGCCCGACTCTATTTTTCTTAGCGACTCCGAACAAGTTGTTCACAATAACTGTCGCCTGTGTGCAAAACTGTCGGTCTGTTGTGCTTCAGATAATGACATCGTTTTTATTCTATTTCTGACAACAATGTCACTATCACTGTTGCTGGTGTTATCCGTCTTTCTACTGGTGCTACTTCTGCGCAGTTATATCAGTGTGAAGAAGATGACAACAGGTAGGTACGAATATTATCGAAACACAGGTACACGATTTATGTGCAATAACACCTATAATTTATATCGCAGAGAGACCGCCCTGCAGGGTGCATTAGTTTCGGCCGACATTAGCATTCTATTTTTACAGTTCACACGTCTTTACTGTATTCTATACTTAACTATCTGTTTTCGCTTGCACACAAAATATCGAAAAAAGGCTCTTTATAAAGCAGTACATTATTCAGTTGCGAAGCTGTAGTGTCTTATAAGACCGAACCCTGTCCACTCGGTGCGGTAGAACGTTTTGTTATTACGCACCGTGTGTATATTTTCTCAATTATTAATTTGTCTCTAGGGCTACTCTTGAAATTTGCACACAACGATAAGAAAATATGGGTTAAACCCCTGGATGGACAATCCATTATGCTGTATTTCAGCCTATGATACTCTGATAATAAACAACTGACAGTTTCATCTTAAAAATGCATAGACTTTCAACTTTTATTAACACAAAATTTGGGGAGCAATATTCCCAAAAAGAACCCACTTTTCCACTCCCGGCTTCGCCTCTGTCTATCTTATTGATGGAAATAACAAGGCAGAATCGTCACAGATAGAAGTTCACGACATGATGGACTAATGCAAAGCCATGTACTTTGCACGGTATAGGCCTATACAACGAAACATAGTAAAGTAAAGTAAAGTTAGTTTATTGAAACACACTTGCAGCTATGCAGCTGAATAGATCAATGCACATAGACACACAAGCTGCCACGCAAGACAGCGCAACGCAACGAGTACCGGCGCGCAGGCCAGGTATAACAACTGTGTTTAGCCAGGCAAGAAGCTGCAATTAGCCACACGAGGCTTATAACCCCATAGCCATTCACCAGATGGCGCCACCTCAGCACACGTCCAGTAAACAGGCCTACTGCTCATTTATCGACCCCGGAAGGATGAAAGGCTGAGTTAGGCTAATTGGCTGACCTGTATCGGACGGTTTACCCACATAGTGGTCACCCGTCGGCTGCAGGTCGAGAGTAGGACAGGGTCAGTTCGCCGGCCAGAGACCGGCGTTCTGCCAACTGTGCTACGCAACCAACCAAAGAAAGAACCGCCAAACTCGTACTCGCCACACGTTGATAATAATGCATATAACGATAATTAATATATGCTTTATTCGCAATAAATGCAGAGAATATTAGAAAGAAAAACAATGTCCATACTACACTGTGTCCGAATAAAAAGTTGACCCCAAAATAAATTGCTATAACTTTTCAAAAACTTGTCAGATTTGGCTGAAAATTTCGATATGAGAACCTGAGATCAAGTCAACAAAAAGTGGCAGATTAGTTTAGAGAAACACGTGACAACGTCAATTTTATTAACCTTTAAACTGCATCACTGAAAATATACGTTTTCTAACACAGCAGCTTCGTTTATGGTATGATCGATCTTCTTTAGCAACTTATTCGAAAACGACACAGACCAGTTTCTGTTTGGAAACTTAGACAAACTTCCTCGCTCAATAGCCCTATTCCTGTCGCAAAAAGTTAATTAAAACCTAATCTTCTCTATTGAAAACTATCGCTTGTGTATTGTTTACACAACAATCATAACAACGCTTCGACGACGTCAACGGCAGGCCGATGGGCCACTAAGTTTGTAAGTGGCTGGATAAGTACGAAAGTAACTGAATACGGTAGTATTTATTACTGTTTAACACTTTACAGCAAATTTGTTGCGTTTCTGTATCACTGAAAAATCTTGTACATAAAGCCATATGAATGGCAGCGTTTGTTCAATGCTGCAGTCAATAACGACGTTTTGCGAGTTCACTAATTATCCCGACAGAGTAAATTTTCGGTGACTTAAAATAAAGTTGTCCTGTGGTTTTGTAAAGTGATATGTAATTTTTATTGATACATTTCAAAGTTGGCATGTGCAAAATTTCAGAAAAATCTGACGTTTTTGTTGAATTATAGCAGTTTAGTTAGGGGTCCCTTTTTCCGGACACCGTACTCTGTAGATACACACGAGAATACACACAGCAGGAACTACGCCTGCACGGCTAGACCTATATTGAAATTAGTGATTCAAGGTCATCATAGCCAGCAGAAGGCAATGAAACCAGAGCCGGCGCAAGCCTGAATAAGCCCCCGCCCAATACTTCGAACATTTGTTTTAACGAGCGTCCTGCCTCTGTCCCTCCCCCCACTCCCTTCCTTCCACCCACTTTCAGCTCTAAAAGAATAAAATTGCTAACTGGATTTGGAGAAGTACTAGTGTTGTCCCCTACTATATTCAACGGTAACGCTATCATTTTGAAAGTGGGAGAGTGGACCGAGCGAAAATCATTTCGACCGCCAACATGCTTTTAATTCATCTCTATGGGCCCCTTTATCTCTGTGGGCCACATCAGTTTTATGGGCCCCTTTACCTGTATGGGGCCCTTTCACTTCCGTGTGGCCACGTTACACGCATATAAAGCATTTCACTGCCATATGGGGCCATTTTACCCCCGTGAGTCCCCCCCCCCGGTCGCGGGGTTCCGAGTGGTTTGCGCAGGCTCTGAATCAAACACAGGTCCGTGAACTCTACGATAATTATACTTTTTGTGGGTACAACTGGAACTCAACAACTACAATGTTCGGACAAAACGCCAGCATTGTAATTCGTAGAAGTGTTTTATACATCCAAAACGTCACAGAAATAGAGAAGTTGCTCAAGAGTGTGTAATGTCTTCCTAAAGGCATCATTCCAGCAAATATATAACTCACATACATCGGTAGCATTAATTTCAAGTGACCCAATGCAGTAAAGCACAAACGGCAAACAAATGATCTAACGCGTAACACCGTTTTAGTATAATGTAGACAATGCATTGTTACATGCTGCATAAAATTTTTTTATCTTTACTGATAGCATATTAACAGAATCCGTATTTGTTTGTCACATATTTAATACCACGATACTCTGGATTATCAATCATAAGTTGTGCATCGTTGCGGAATGACTTGCCAAATACATTGCCGATTTTCGGCTGTACTTATACCGGGAAAAATTCTAGATTTCATTTCGCTTATTGATGGCATCTAACTTGGCATATAAATTCAAATATCTTACATATACTTGTGTTTTCGCCAAGCGCAATCGAGAATATGCAAAGCACAGTATATTTTCTATACTGCATAAAAGAGTTGCCAAGTTGCGCACAAGTTTAGGCGTACAGTATGCAAGTGCAAAAACGTGCTAAACGCTCACACCACCACATCTATTATGAAATCCATCAGTCCTTGCACATCTCGCTTCTCCTTTCACTGTGGTTTAATCATCATTCTGCCGTTGGATAAGTAACCCGTGTCACTGTTATTCCTCCATTCAAACTTGCCCTGGACGCACGTTAGACATGCCCACATGCAGGCATTATACCACCAACCACCAGATCTTTCCCCGGTAGCAGCAGCACAATGTTCTAAAGCTCGGTCATTGTCCCGGTCATATGTCGAGAATTTCATGCCGTTGTTGTAGTAGTCGCCAAAACGACCGTTACCCATGTGGTCGCCTTCATACTGCAGCGCGTCACCGGCGTCTCCGCTGTATCCAGACACGTCCAGTCGATACTTGTCGTTGAGCTCGTCACCGATCTTGAACGACCAGTACTCGGCCGAGTACCAGAGATTTGTTGACCGATACTGAACCTCGACTCTGAGGCGATAAGGCTGGGAACTGGTCAGAAGGTGCATTTTCTCAAGACCGAGCCAGAAGTCGGCATCAATGGATCCAAACCCAGCTTTGTAATCAGCCCAAGGTAGATTCCAGTCGAAGGTGTAGCCAAAACGTTGTTGAATGATGATCCAACCAAACACGGACATGACAGGTACAGGATCTGACTGGGTCGGTATTGTAATCTCAGTATTGAGGTTCATCGCAACGAAACCTGTGAAACAGTGTAATTCTGTGATGCAATTCCAACAGCGTCTAATAGAACAACGTCTAATAGCTGTATAACTCTCAGTATAACTGCACAATCACATAAGTGTAGACGTACTAACTAATGTATGTCATGAAATGTAATATGCGAACTTTACGAAAGCTTACAGTTCTCATCATCAATGCCAATCGATAGTTTTTGAAAAAAAAGATACAGATGGGGCAATCTATTGTGCCCCATGGTGAACGGCATAGTAGCCGCCGACCCGCGCTATCTCTGCAGAGCTAAGCTTTTTGTTTGCTACATTTAAATAATGCCGCCACTGACGCATATATTACGCGGTAAAGGCAGTACAACTTGTCAAATTGCAGAAATTCTAGTAGGAGTACATGCATAATTCTGCTTTGGCACGGGGTTATTTATGTAGGATAGGCTTAAATAAACTGCTTACTAAGTTATATACATCTTTATTTAACAAGTAATGGTAGCATCGTAGAAAAAAATACCTACATACAAAAATAAACAATAAACAAATACGAAATGAGAAATAAACAACATGCAATAGGCGTGTGAAATTACCCAATAACCTAATAACGATAATAACGTACTTTTCCGAGCCATATGGACCCTGTTATGGCGACGATAATCTTCATGTCTATAGCTCTCAGCCAGATACAAGCTTACACTGTGAGACCACGGATCCGGGGCTAATGCATCGAGTGGCGTACCTGTTTACTCCCTAGGTTTCGCTCGTACACATTTTGCCTATGCCAGAGGAATAGCCAGGCTGAGTTAACCTGGGTGGCTCATAAAATTCCAAGATGGTGCAAATGCAACTGGAACCCGCGAATGTCATCACACGCTGGCACGGTAGTGCCAGAGTGTTTTAAGGACGACAATGAAAGTCAATGGAAATCAATGGAAAACTGAGAAAATTGACCCCTCGCTGTCCCAAAACTTCTGAACCGATGGCCACAAAATTTGGTGTGGGTGATGACGTCGGGAACATCTACCCCTGTGCAAAATTTCATTACGAGCCGACAAAGGGCATTTGTTCTCCGTCGCCTCCCCGCCCCTCGCGTGCCGGCGCGTACAACGTGACTCGGCTAGTTTTTTTACCCGAATGTGACTACGTTACGTTCGGGTATAAGCTATAGAGCTGACCGTCCGGGTCAACACTTTTCAACATGGCGTTTGCATGTTGCATGGGTGTACGTAGGGCAAGTGTGCATGTAAGAATAACCTAAACACCGCAGTTCTTAAGAATTATCACTCACACGATCACTGCTTACTGAGTAAAATAAAAACGTCGTACGTGTACCGTGCAACATGACAAAAGTCGTGTAGAAAAAGAGTTGACAGTCTGGGCCTCTGTTTCTTGTCTGTCGTCTGTCTGTCTACTATAACGTTCGTGCACCCTACTCAGCCGGTTGAAATTTTCGGCAGTGTTTCTAAGCCATTTGGCACCTTCGCCATATATTCATATTCATATTCATATTCATACAGTTTACAGCAATAAAATCAAATCAAAAGCAACACAATGATAAGAGAAGACAATACAGCTGAGGGGCAACCAGTCCAAGAAATGGCACTTATGGCAACCCATACATAACATAATACAACAGAATTAAACGTTTACTAAACAAGAAACTCATCAGGAGATGAGATAGCGAACGTGAACTTTCTTTACGACGACATCGTACACGTACTACAAAATACAATACTCGTGCATAAATTCCGCCACAAATCGACGCGCCGGTTATGTGTTAGAACGTATGTTTACCAAATTCAGTGAAATAACGCAATGTAACGGCCATTACGCCGTTCAAGGTCATTCAAGGTCATCGATTTTGGTACCAATCGAAAGCTCATATACGACTTCCTATTAG
>Ga0049105_1001433_pt1 | contig 10567 bp, 5 predicted proteins | sample WorMetvaBAHAMAS1_FD_61260 | JGI IMG/M metagenome (GOLD analysis project Ga0049105, IMG submission 61260) | Worm MetaG Olavius vacuus BAHAMAS.1 | ecosystem: Host-associated > Annelida > Digestive system > Unclassified | place: Germany: Marburg | collected 2013-04-09 | reverse complement strand
TTCTTCTCAGAAAACTAGGCTAAATGTTCTTTCATATGGTATATAAATCTGGACAGATCTTTCTACCGTTTTGTCACAATTCACGCGTGTGACAGACAGACAGACAGACAGACAGACAGAATTCTCATCGCTAGACCGCGTCTGCATTTCATGCAGCGCGGTAAAAAAGACAGCACAGCGGTAAAACATAAGACTTCCCGACTACCTTCGGGCGGCCGAATTACGTATGGATACATGCGTGTTCGTTTAACATAACTGCCGGTTCTCAGACACTAATGCCGGCGGTGAGTACGGTCGCGATGATGACAGCGATGACGAGAGGAACAGCAGATTGCGGCTGATGATGCAGTGCGGTTGCTGTGGACAGAGGTTTGTTGTTACAGCCGTTCCATCTGCACGTCCAGACGCAGCGCTTGGACGGCTGCTGTGTCTGGCGACCGTTGTTCGAAGCTACCTCGACGGACTGCGTGGCACCTTCAGGCGCAGTCGGGATGTCCTTACATTTCTCGCCCATGAACTGCAGATTCGTGCAGCCCCGCATGTAACGCAGAATACTCCCTGTCACACATCCGTTGCACAATCATCATCATCATCATCATCATCATTGGCGTCTACTACTACGTCATCATCAACAGCAGTCGCATCACTATCTTTACTGCCAATTGTTTTACGAATTTTTAAACTGCAGGTTACGAATTACCGATCTCTGCTCCCCTCCGTTCCCTCCCACCTTCCCGTTTCGTCCAACTTTCCTTTCGCCAAAACACCCTGTAGCTACGATCTTGCCATAAGACGTTTGATTAGTGCAGAGAAACGGCGAGAAAACGTGAATAAAAGTGCATTGATTTTAAGTGCGTTCGAAAACCGACTAAAAGCCGGCGTATTAGTCTGACATACATGAATATGAATATGAAACAGCGTAAGATGCTTCGGCGTCTCTCCTTCGTTCAATAGTCTGGATCCGCCACTGTATGATGGTGATTATTATTGCATTGAAATCTAATATTTAAAAAATCATTTACGTCGCCCAACTTGTTTCTACTGGTGGATTCGCGAGCGTGTTCATGACACACGCCGCGTGGAAGGCGTGGAATGGATGCGACGTCTTGTGCCTCTGACGTCTATCGCAGCGGTTCAAGTCATTCAGTAGTCAGCCGCAGCAGCCATGATCTCTCACCAAACAGAACTGTCTTTTTGGGCTCAGCTGGCTGAGCTAATAGTATGACCGGTCAAAAGCTGTCCGTCTGTCTGTCTGTCTGTGTCTGCCTATCTGTTAACCAGGCTCAGTCATCCCCGGAATGCATAAATATATACTGTCAGTGGCAAAGTTGTAAGGTATTCATTGGACTATCTATCCGTGCAAAAATGATTGGTGGGGGACGTCCCCTTCTATGTGAAAATTGGGCCGCCAAACTGACCCCAAAAACGCCGATTTCTAATCAGGAGTATTCGCTCGCAGCGCCTCAGCTGTTATACCTAGCGAAAAAAGTTCAATTAACACGAATAGAAAGTACACTACGAGCTTTCCAATAAGCCTAAGATAAACAGTTTACGTTGCCCCTAAGCCCCAAAGGGGGGCTCAAAAACGCAAAGTGTCCAAAATTTAAACAATGATCTGCGATAACAGGATGTCAGTTTATATTACTCGCTAACAGGAAGTCGCATACGGATCTCGATTGGTACCGACATCGGTAACCTGGTATGACTGTGAACGAGCTAACAGCCCTTATTTTGCGTTATTTCACCGATTTCGACAGCTTTGGAGGCGGATTACGTCACAGTGGTTGAAGATAGAGCCATAATGTTAGGTGCAGTATGTCCTCTTCCAGTTATAATTTGGCTAAAACTGACCGCGCAGCAGTCGCACGGTCTCTTTGCGACACCTGAGCTTCTTGTTCATGATGACGAGGACGATGAGCGGAAAAAAGACCATTACTACCGTAAATGGACGGCAGCGTGCACTCACAAGCACTGAGATTATACAGCAGAACTGAACTGCATGGAACTCTCAGTTGCGCATGTATGACGACTGTTCAGATTGTGCCGCCAAGCGTGACGGCGTTCCCACTCATATACGCCATGCCTAGACAGGCCCTACGACAACAGCATTCGTACAGTCTGTCATAAGTTTTATCCAGAACACTGCCACGAGTTCGCCAGTGTCGATTTGTACGCACGTCTGCGACGTTTACAGGCAGCGCATGTGCAAGGCGAAGATGTTTTGACCGATCGGCGACCGATGGATTCAGAAAGCAGCGTCGTGTTGACTGTCGAGACAGTAAATAATGCATGACGTCGAGATTAAAGCCGGCAGCCATTCGGATAGATGACTACAAACGACGTGCTGGAAATATGAAATATGACTGGCGGATCAGTATACTTGTCATACAATTTCTGAAAGACTGCAGGAGGAGGCGAATGACGACGGTTTTGACACACTTCACTTGGCGTCCGTTTACCGCACAGAGAGACGAACGTGCTTGGTAAAATAACTGAAATGATATGTACGTTTATTCCCAAAAAGTATCCAACAAGTAGCTCTGCTATCCCAGAAAAACCGCGCTACAGGGTGGGCTAGTTTTGGCCAAAAGTGGAAGACTGGAACTTGAAGACAATATTTTACGAACATGATAGGTCTGTCTTCAACCACTTTAACGTAATTGGCCAGCAAAGCTATCGAATTCGGTGAAAAAAACGCAAAATAAGGGCTATTACGCCGTTCAAGGTCATTCAAGGTCACCGAAGTCGGTATCAATCGAAAGCCCGTATGCGACCTCCTATTAGTGATTAATATCTCGTATCGTTTCGGAGTTATCGCAGCTAATTGTTCAAATTTTGGACACTTCGCGTTTTTGAGCCACCCTTTTGGAGCTTAGGCTCAACGTACGATGTTCATCTTGGGCTCATTGGAAAGCGCGTAGTGGACTTCCTATTAGTGTTAATTGAACTTTTTTGCTAGGTGTTACGGCTGAGGCGCTACGATCGAAATAGACAGAAAATTGGCCCTTTTGCAAGGAATGGGTGAGCTTCGGCCAAATTTTCGCATTAAAAGGGGACTCCCCCATCAATCCCATCAATCATTCTATACGGATAGATAGGCGAATAAATGCCTCTGACAGTTTTCCACAAAGAAACTCTGTAGCAGACTTTCTTCAAGCGAAGTTTGATTTTACAGGAAAAACGGCCGTTTTGCGGTTTTAAGCCCACCTTTGGGGGCTTAAGGGAATGTACGACGTTCATCTCAGGCTCAGTGCATGGAAAGTGCGTGGTCGACTTCCTATTAGTATTAATTGAACTTTTTTGCTAGGTTTTTACGGCTGAGGCGCTACGAGCGAATGTACCAAACTGCTGTAAGCACTACGTGCTTAGAGCACATGGCTTGTTGCAGCAGTCTCTGATGGATGTGTTTCGTGCTACCGTTGAATCTAAGCTCCAGTATGCGGCGCCTGCATGCTCTGGCTTTTGTACAGCCGGGGATCGAGAGAGACTAAACGCGTTCCTCCGCAGATGTGTGAAGCTGGGCTACAGAGACAATTCCGCATCATCTATTGAAGACATCTTTGGTGACTGTGATGATCAGTTATTTTCGAGGATTAACACTAACAGTGTCCATATACTCCAGCAGTACCTGCCTGATCGTTCTAGTCTTAGTTACTCTTTTCGACCGCGGCGGCACAACAAAACACTTATAACCAAAACAAGCGAACTCAATGAACGTGATTTTATTATTAGAAATATTTACAAGGACTTATACTGACATTTATAAGTATTGGAATTATCTACTCGTTAGCTCTACATTGTTACTTCTAGAATATTAATATTAATACAAATCTAACAAAACTGATAAATACGTGTGATGCTTTATTTGTGTATTGTAATGGATTGCGCTTGTCAACTTGTCATTAAAAATGATGATGATGATGATGATGATGAAAATCGGTGTTTCGCTCCAACGCGGTCAGCTTGACCCAAAATTTCAGGGGGAAAGGGTCGCCCCCACCAAACATTTTTCTTGTCACAAAATTAGGATAAATGATCTTTCATGAGGTATAAGAATGTTGGCACAAATTTCTTTCGTTTTATCACAAATCAAGCGTTTGACAGACGGACGGACAAACAGACAGCTTTATCGTGACTAGACCGCGTTGCACATTCACTTGACTTTACCACTGCTGTTGAATGTAGTGCACTCGTACTTCTCTAAATCCTGTTAGCAATTTTATGAGCATCGCGTTTGGATCTTCTGCACTGCAGGGTCTGCAGCAGCGACAATTACTCCCCTGACTGACGTCCCCCAGGGTACGTCCCCAGGGTACGAAGAGACGCAGTGTTTCGTAGAGATACAGCGCGTTAAACTTGCAGATTTGGTTGACCACCGTATCTTCTCTGTTTTCACGATCGTCGATCAATCCACTTGATTAAGACGGAGTGTCTTGTTCGGAGTGGAGCAGGTGGTAGATGGATTACTGTGTGGCTGGGAGATGGTACGACGGCCTGGCTGTTGAGCAGTAGCCTGAAATGGGGCCAGTTTGCACGTACCATAGCTATAAGGTCGGCGACGAAACACACCTACGGGTAGGTAAGTTATTACTGCGCTGCATGCATTGCATGCAACGCGGTCCAGCCACGAGATAGCTGTCTGTCTGTCCGTGTGTCCGTGTGTCTGTTCGTCAGTCAAACGTGTGGATTGTGACAAAATGGAAAAAAGTTCTGCCCATATTTTCATACCACGTGAAAGAACGTTTGTCCTAGCTTTGCTGACACGAAGAATTGTTGGTGGAAGCGACTCCTTCTATCTGAAATTGTGGGTCAAGCTAACCACGTTGGAGAGAAATCGCAGATTTTCAATCGATATTCGCTCGTAGTGCCTCAGCCGTAACACCTAGCGAAAAAAGTTCAACTATTCACATCAATAGGAAGTCCACTACGCGCTTTCCAATGAGCTTAACATGAATATCGTACGTTGCCCTTGAGACTCAAGGGATGCTCAAAAATGCAAAAACGGCCGTTTTCCGTGTAAATCGCACTTCACTTGAAGAAAATCTCTTACAAAGTTTCTTTGTGTGAAAACCGTCAGCGACAAGTTGTAAGGCATCCATTTGCATATCTATCCGTGTATAAATGATTGGTGGGGACGCGAAAATTCTACGCGAAAATTTGGCGGATACTGACCCACCCCTTGCAGTCTACTTTCGCTCGTAGCGCATCAGCCGTAACACTTAGCGAAAAAAGTTCAATTAACACGAATAGGAAGTCCACTACGCGCTTTTCAATGACCCTAAGACGAATAATATACGTTGACCCTAAGCCCCCCCCCCCTCTGAAGGGGGCTCTAAAACGCAAAGTGTCCAAAATTTAAACAACAATCTGCGATAACTTTAAAACGGTACGAGATGCGATGTCAGTTACTATCAATCACCAATAGGAAGTCGCTTATGGTTTTTCGATTGATACCGACATCGGTGACCTTGACTTTGAACAGCATAATAGGCCTTATTTTGCTTTATTTTACCGAATTCGATAGTATTGCAAGCCTATTGCGTCACAGTGGTTGAAGGTAGACCTATATTGTCTGCAATATATTATTTTCCACCTTTGGCCAAAACTGACCCACACTGCAGCGCGGTCACTCTGCGATAGCTGAGCCACTTGTTTATGTAATTGGGGAAAATATTTCAATAGCAACACTACTGCACTAAATCTAGCCATATTTAATACTAGCACTACCAGCACAGATTCTGCAATTCGACTTCGGCAGCGTTTAAACAGCCGAGAGCCCTGAGAAACCGCCATCTCTGACGCCGCCGATTTTTCTCGGCTAGCCGCCGCCGCAAAACAATATGCAGGGCAGAATTAGCCGGCTATAGCCGCCAAAAATTCATTCAGCCAGCCGATTACGTGAAAGGACTAGCGTTAGCATTCCTTCGCTCACAAAGGCAGGTATGGTTCATTCCGTTAGCGGATGAACGCGGCGTGTGCAGGTATAACTGTGAGATCACTTGAGAACGCGTGCCCTACCTGAACGCATAAGGTGTGTTCACGTAAGGCGCTATAAAAATCCACGTTTACCTTACCTTACCTCACATTACGTACCAGGTCGTTCTAGTTCCGACGGAGAGAATACCAGAGTGTCGTGAAACCCAGGTGTGATGAGCGAAAGGCCTGTCTCGTCCGGCTTCGTACGGGTTTCGTTCGTGTTGTCGCGGCAATTACTCTCACGTATTTACTTCATTTGCGACCGCATGATTGTCTGTCATCGCCTGGCGTCAGCGGCATCAGTTTCAGCCTATTGGAATATTTATGACGATGACAGCGCAGACAGTTTATAAACCGGCCGAAGCACCAGAACACACTGTACAGTCTAAGTCGAGAAAGTAGCCTCCCTTAAACTTTTTGAAATATTTTCACTCGTGGTGAACCTAGTTGTTGCCCAACCCATCCGTACATGTCTACCAATTTTGGTCCATTTTTGGAATATTTATACAAATATTAGGCACATAACTCTTGAACTATTGCTATCGGTATGTCTATTACTTTTGTATATTTCTGACCTGTGTTCTGTCATGCCGCTAATAAACGAAGATTGATTATTGAATTATATCATTTGCACATAGTAAGACTCCTCGATTTGAACAATTCACTTCAGTGTATTACGAAATTTAAACACTTTTTTTCGTTAAAAAACAAATTGCGTCGTCTGACATTGCTATGAGCTATTAGTATCTATTATGTGAGTTATCAGATTGTATCTTCAAAATGTGCACCGTTGGAAGACATACACGCCTGCTGTAGTTGCTTGTCACAAAGTTGTCAATGGCTTTCTGCGGTGAGGCAGACCAAATCAGCTACAGTGCCTCTTGAAACTTGGCAATAATGTTTTTTGGCTTCGGCAGTGATAACACTAAAAATCAGACAGATATCTGATTATAAAATATCTGACATTGACGACGAAGAACTAACGTCATTTCCGTAAAACTGGTGTTCTGCATTTTAATTTTTCTGGTGAAACTCAAAACTTTAAACGGTAAAGTGAAATAGCTCGTAGAACGATTAGCGAAATTTTAATAAATATGAGACAGATCTAACAAAACTGATAAATACGTGTGGATATAAATTGGCAGCCCAGCAAATGGCAAATAGATTTGCCGTAACCTAAGTAAAAATATCGAAAAAAGTTTGGAGGGGACTACTTTATTTAACTCGCACACGGTAGTGGCACGCGATAACGAGGTGCATGCAGTTCCCCGTCGGAAGCGTTCCTTGCTGTATTTTCGCCATTCTTTCGTTGCAGCTCAAAACACATCGCACTTTCAGATTAGCATACACGTGTACCCAAAAATTACACCGGTCACATTGCCACACTTCGAATTCTCATGGCGCGTCAGTCTCGAAAACGGTCGAACACACGTCGTCTTAGCGCCCAAAAGTGTCACCATCAGTAATAATGCAGTAATTCGAGACAACACCGCTATGGCTAGCTGCGAGTGGCGTATATGTACTCTGCTACAACCAACAATGTTTTTTTTTCACATTAGGCTTCACTCGTGGTGCAAAATTCTGTTATTCAAAGCGTCATCGTACCGAGCTGTATTTTGCTCAATGCACGTGGTTACGAGCTAGCGGTGCTGTTCACATAGCACAAATACATCGGCGATCATCGCCCCATCATCCAACACTTGGTCTCCGTAGAGCGTTTGCCCCCAGTTAATAACGAGCCATATGAAATGCGATTTTTGCCTAATTTTGATTCACACATTTTAATGGGAGATTCGTTGCTACCACAATTTATTTTGGTTTTATTGTCGCGAAAGAAATTGTTGTAAGCTCTAACTGTATACGAAAATCTTTTGCAGTTGCGGCTTTGCTCGAATCCAGTTGAAGGAGTTACATCAGTTCTCAAACTCAAATACCTACTTTTAAAGAAGGGGAGGGATTAGCCCTAGCTCCAATAAACCCATCGCCGTCATTATTCTGCATACGGGTCTGCTGGTTCACCTTTGTAGAAATGACACCCGAAGGTTTCAAATTTGGACCTGAGAGCATTCATGTTTTAATTTCATGTCATTGGAATGACTGTGTCTAATAATGTTCAGATGTAATGGTCGCCAGCTGCGACAATGCGGCTACCAAGACGGCGACGCGTCGTCGCTGCTCTGCTGTTGACGTCATCACTTGTCGTCGTGTTTAAACAACTACGTCACAGTGACGTCATCGAGGTGACTCAAGCGATCGAGGCCAATGACGTGCATCTAGGTCAATATGCCAAGACGGATAGCGCGACACCATCAACTGTTGTAATGTCGTCAGGGCCGTGCAACCAATCAGAGTAAGTTACTGCGGCAGGTGCGTTTTAATGATAATAATAATAATAATCTTCGTTTAATAATGGTTAAGACAAACCGCTCAACCTTACACACGGTATACAACATACAACAGTGCCACGCAGGGTAGCAATGACACGACACACAGACTGTCACGCAGGATAGCAGCAACAACCAGGTTTAACCCAGAGGGTATAGGCTGCCAGAAACAGACGGCACCAAGGTTTTGCCAACATCCGATCAGGTGGGCAAGCATTCGCCAGATGGCGCCACCTGAGCACATATCCGATAAACAGGCCTGCTACTCATTTATCGACCGCGGAAGGATGAAAGGCTGAGTTGGCCTAGTTGGCTGACCTGCAGCGGACGGTTTACCCACATATTGTCTCGTCTCTATTAGAGGTTTGCATCGGGAATGGGAATTTCCCATCTCCGAACAAATTTTGTGGTAATGGGAATAAGAGTGGACATGTTGTAGCTCGGGAATGAGAATGGAAATTGCTGCACGGGAGTGGGAGAGTGGCAAATAAACAAGTAAAAACCGATTCCCACATGCATTTACGCTGTGCTGTTGTCGAGTGGCGAACTCGTTAAGATTCGAGCATAATTATCCAGACCGCCATGGGGCCGTGTTCACAGTCGGTGCTGTGTATTCGTGCATGTCATGTGTGATTAGGGCTGCGCCGTTTGAATTACGAATATTATGAGATGCGGGAATATTTCGCAGGAATCAACGGGGATAATATCGATTCGAAAATCAGAGAGAAACGAGAATGAAAACGCGTGAATAAAACATCCAATCGTCTTTCTATACTTTCGTCGTTTCTCGTCCGTCACGGATACGATGCGCATCGTAACTCTGCGTCTCAAATGACTGCGTCATGATTCAACGTGGCTGTTCTACGGGCAGGACAATGAATCACGCTAATAGTGTCTGTAGTCTAAGCATCAGCTTGCAACCGAGCCGTGTGTAGCACTCCAGCCTCGCAGTTATCTGGTTCCGGAACGACTGCTGTCAATTCAGCGCTGTTCGTTAATTGCACGGAAGCCACTCGGCTGGCGACGACTGGCTCATTGCATTGCAACGAAAGACCTTCTAGCGACTCAACTCGTTAAGCCTTTGCCGCCAACAATAGACAGAAGAGGCATTATGATTTCCGGCCGTCCGTCCATCTGTCCGTCCCTCTGTTGTCCGTCCGTCCGTTAACACCAGTGATGGACAAATCCCAAATCGAATCTTATTGTCAAATCTCAAATCATTCAATAAATAGATTTAAATAATTTGGCCAAATCTCAAATCTCAAATCCCATTGTTTCCTCAAATCTCAAATCTTCTAGTGACAACTCTCAAATCAAATCTCAAATATTTAATTTTCGTTTTAAACTTGACACTTTTGTTTACTTATTTTCCACAGCATCAAAAACGTGGAACATAGTGAAGCAGACTGCTGGCTGAAGGGGTTGAGCGAACTGACTGGGAGACCACGTGATTGCTGCATCCTATGTTTTATCGTCACATTAGCCTCCGACGACACGGTGCTCCCGTGACTGTCACGTTGCCTCCGTGATGGGGTCCACGTCTTCCACGCCCCGATATAGAGTTCTACTCCGTGCCCGTATAATGGCCGTAGTGAGTGACTATTCTCGCGTTTTCCCGCGATTTAACTGTTTTTCAAATCGAATCGCCAAACTTTCAAATCAAATCGCGAATCGAATCGCAAAAATGGTTCAAATTGCGACTTAAATCCCAATCGCGATTGGGATTTGCCCATCACTGGTTAACACCTATTTCGCGTGACGCGATGTCTGTTAGCTTACACAGTGGAAGAATTTCAATGAAACTTGTCACAAATATTCATCATGTGACTGGAAATAACAGAAAAGGTTTTTGTGTAATTGCTATAATGGCGTAGGAATACATTTCGACGGTCGAGGTTCACTTGTTAACTATGAATCATCTCCGACACCCGTCATGCGACTAGTGTCACATTAGCAGTAAGTAGGCCATGACACCCGCAACGGCGCCTGCAGTCACGGAACTTGTCTGCAATTACACCAGTCCACGAGTGTCAGATTTAACGATTTTGTGCATTCGAGCCTGTAACGTGAATTCGTTCGTTATAAGCCGCTCGAATATAGACAAGATGCTCAGCTATCGCAGAGAGACCGCGCTGCAGGGTGCGTTATAGTTTTCGCCAAAAGTAGAAGACTGGAACTGGGAGACGATATTTTACGGACATTATAGG
>Ga0049105_1001432_pt1 | contig 10570 bp, 5 predicted proteins | sample WorMetvaBAHAMAS1_FD_61260 | JGI IMG/M metagenome (GOLD analysis project Ga0049105, IMG submission 61260) | Worm MetaG Olavius vacuus BAHAMAS.1 | ecosystem: Host-associated > Annelida > Digestive system > Unclassified | place: Germany: Marburg | collected 2013-04-09 | reverse complement strand
TTGGACAATTAATCAAATCAAATCAAATCAAATCAAATCAAATTTATTTGCGACAAAAAAGAACATAATGCAACACAAAAAAAACAAAGCAAATATGTCGAGAGGACACAAAGGCAGTATGAAACTGCACTAACGAGTGCCCTACAAAATAAAAACACTACAACAGGAATTTAAGTTCAACAATTCTACGCTTAAAACAGGCTACAGTGGGAGAGGTAACAATAAAATCAGAAAGCGAGTTCCATGCATTAATAACACGGTTACTGAAAAAATGGGGCTTAGGTTGAGGTTAGGGCTAGGTCTAAGGGTTTAGGGTTAAGATTAAGATTTCGTTTTGAAGAAATAGTTCTAATGAAGAAAAACGTTTTCGCATTTTGTTGTGATGGAAATTCATTCTAATCTAGAAAATTTAGCAACGTAAACTGTGTGGCATTAGAATGTAGTCATCCCAATCGTCCACTTAAACTGCAGGTGACTCTGTAAAAACAAAATGTCCCGACTGACCTATCAGAAAGAAGTTTTTTTTCGTTTTGACGGACCATTCCGGAGTTTGAGAGTCAAATTACAAATGACCAGAATAGACGCAAAGCTACCTAAACGCGAATGGCTGTATTTTTGAAAACTTTTGTGTCACCTCAAAATACTATCAGCAGGTTACAGGTTATTCAGTTTAACGTCGATTAACATCACTCAGAAGATTATCGATAACAATTACAAAATAATTAATATTATTATATAATTATTTCATTATTTTTGTATCTAGTGACTGAAACCTTATATAGACTTCTATCAGTAGCAGTAGTAGTAGTAGCAGTAGTACTAGTAGTATAGTAAGTAGTAGTAAGATATACTGCAGAACCCAGTTTCAGCTTATTGCAGGGTGCAAAGAACAGCAGAGCATGTGTTATCAAAACGTGTCGAGTTTTTGTTGCGGATGTTACCAAGGTGTTCGGCGGCGATCACAGCGTTATTCAGTTGCCCGGGCCGTCACGACGTCCGCCGTCGCCGTCACGCTCTTATCGGCCGCGTCGATCGGCGCCGTCGCGGGCACCGAGCCGGCCCGGTCGCCGTCAAGACATTTATGAGCAGCGGCGATCTCCTGGCGCCAGCGCTTGTCACCAATCGCCGCCGTAATTCTGCACATACGTCGCACTTAGCGGCCAGATGCGTATATAGACAGGTTGGTTCGTACGTACGGGCCGGACTGGTAGTTAATGGTTGGTGAGGCGACCACACGAGCACGCAGCGAACGGCTAATGCATCGAGTTGCTTATCATCGCGATCGATCTTGAGCGTTATCAGCTGCGGCATCGTGCCCGGGCCGACCTACGATTATAGCATCCGACTTTGGTCGCTCTTCCGCCGGCAGTGTTATTTTCCTTCCGAAAGGGGACTTCCGCTTTTAATCTATAATGAAATTCAGCAGCTTTAAGTGCAACAACAGTATACAGATTTCTGTAGCACCGTAACGTGATAACTTCACACAGACAGTGACAGGACGGCTCAGGTCGTGCTGCTGTTATGAACCGGGTCAAATATGCGCATTTTAAGTCTAGACTTTAAAAATTTCAGTAAGGATTTCCCAGTAATGTTCCAGGAACTGAGTTCCAGACAGCAGGTACAGCTATCATTCTCCAACTTCAATGTCATCAACATATTGTCGACCGCGGAATGCGATTACTTACATTATGTCCATAGCTGAACTGAAGCGTACATATCTAAAATAATTGATAATTAAGAGTAAAAATATTCAAGAAATTTTTTATATATTATCATTTTGCTTTTATCCCAAGTTACTTTAGATTGCGAAAATATTTTTCTAAGTTAAATTTTTACTGTTATTGACAAAATTCTAGTTTAACTTATCGTTAAGAAAACGTCACTGCCTACTGTTGGTTCTGCGTGGCCTGGCACTTGGCGACTGGTCTCAGCTGTTGTGCATCTCCTCGTCGTCAAGCTGGCCAACACATCAGAGCTCGGTCGCCGACCGTCATTGTTGCCACTTTTAATCGTGTCCCAATGCGTCGTCGTACGAGCTGAAATTGTTTCAGAGATTTTTGTCGAGAATTACAAGGTAATGTGCCTCCCCCGAGGGCTGATGCTTCGGCGAAGCCATTATCGATACGGGCTACAGAAGCTTTCAAATTAATCGAAGATTTTATCATTTTTGCTCTCGAGTTTAAACGAATAAGGGACACAAGATCTTTTGCTCTCTAGCTCCAGGCAAAGTCATTGATCATTGAACGCTAAACATAAACGACTTTTCTGTTAAGTCGGCATTTGTGATTTCCTGTTCCTATTCGACCTTTTTCGAGTAACCATTGTTTCGAGTAACCATGTAACCATTCGACTTTCCTGTTCCCATTAGTGGTCCTCGTGGTGGCGTTAGGCCACTCTACAAATTTCAGTGATGATGATGATGATGATGACCTTACTGTTCGGCTGTAAGGTTGGCTAGAACTCCGTTAAAAGAAATTCTGTGAACGAAAACGAATCCTGTGACTGTAATCGCAAAGTAACCACGTGAACAATTTGTTCCATCGGAACAGTTCTATTTTTTCTCTAACGAGACGTCGGCTGATGTTCCACTTTTTCTATCAACTTACCAATGATTGGATGCACCAGAATAAATCAGTTAAGTTAATAACATAAAAGACCTTTCTGAGATACGACAATCGTGGCTGTAGCCTACAACTCAGTTATAGTGATATCATGTTAAACAGAACTTTTTCTGCATAATAATTATTGCAACATCGATGCAATAAGTAGGCACCTGGCCACTGCTGGATTGTTGTGTGTGTGTATTTTTTTCTTTTTCATATTTTCTTTATCTTGTGTATGTCTGCTGTGTTTCATTTACCGTGTGATCGGTGAATAAAAATTACGAATAAACGAAAACTTTCTCTAACATGACTACCTTTCAATCGAAGGAGACCACCCACGAACATTGGCACACTTTTTCGCTCCTCTGACCTTGACCTTGACCCGATGACCTTGATATACAAACTTGATTCAGTTAGATATTTAAAGACGTACCTGCGAAACAAAAATAAACTTTCCATGTCAAGGTTTTCAAAAGTGAGAGCATTACACAGACATCAGAGACATGCGACTGACAAAATTACCAAAATTTAATTTGAAACTTTTAGCTAAACTATTTTAACTACTCTTAGAACAGTTAACTAAATTAAAAACAGTTAAGCGTTTTACAACTAATTTGTAAGTTCCATGGGTGTGGAGTATGAGTCTGAGTCTCTCATTTGAAGAAGACTCCGACTTCTGGGCCTCTGTCTCATCTGGACTTTTGTGTGTAATTTTCTTGCAGTTAATTTGACTTTTGTGCAATTTATTTTACGACTAAAGCTCTGTTTGTACACTGATGTGCGCCGTTTATTAGAAGAATTTGAAATTTTTCCTCAAGTCATCCTTAAGTACACAATCATTATGTCACACAATAAGTCCTAGAGTCGGAGTCGAAGTCCCAGGTGTTAATTGTCATGAATGAGTGATCAATTCTGAAACGCCGATATGGCTGATGAAATCACGTGAAGAATTTCCGGGTGAACATACGCGTGAATGATCAAGTACTCGACGGTCGAATCCAAGTGACAAAACGTCCAAAAAGTCGTGAAATCCGCCTAAACTGCTAATACACGTGCTTATTCAAATTTGCAAACTACATAACTTTAGTTGAACTATTTATTTCATTTATCTCATTTGAACTTTTTTGTTTTAATTACTTTTGACTTTTAAAATAATTTATAATGAAAAATCAGTAATTTTCACTTCTAATTTTACTGACAGTTAATACAAATATCATTGCCTTCCGCTTGTTCTGTGTTGCAGCGCTTGGCTTCCGGCCGTTGCTACCTTTCACAGGTATATTTTACGATGTAGTATTTAATTTAAAATATATATGAAATCATCGACTAAACTGCATTTAATTTGCGTTGATTTATACTTTTCGCAAACCAGTCATTTGCCGTTCGACATAAAGTGCGTACGTTACTGTGTTGTGCCTATTCCTAATGACAAGTTCGACTTGACATCTGACTGCTCGCGTCGTAACGTAGATAGTTATTGCGGTATTGTTGCGCTCTGTGGCGAACATATGGCTCACGATGACAGCTATACCACCTCACCTATACGCCGGCGTCTCGCTTTACCCGCAGGTGATATATGATCGCCGACGAGGACGTAATACGATGCATCACGCCGAGTTATAAATGTTGGCGCGAAATCTCTCTCACCGTTTGCCTGTTAATCGCCTCAATACCAGCGATGTCCTGCCCATCCGCCAGTTTACACAACTCGTGCATATAATTTGTTCGTTCGGTTTTCAATGTAGGGCCTCAACTTATTTAATACGGCTACTGTCAGATTCTCCGATAACCACCATCTTTCTGGCCTCCTAATCCAGCCCTTGGTCGTGTCTATCCACACTGACCACATCTTTAAGAACCGTACTGCGCTGTTAGGTCAAAGTCCTTAGCAGCACTCTCATCTTCACAGAATTTGAAAGGTCGTACAAGTATTTTTACGATTAGAACTCTTACAGGCTCACAAATGTATGCGCCACAAATGACATATAGGGAATTTTTTTCACATTCTTTGCTTTGCCTTAATTTCGACCTGTTTTATACTGGCCTACGTCTTGAAAATATCTATTACATACATTAGCCGATTTTTCGTTTTTTAATATATTCGCCTATTACAAATCAAACGCACGAAAAAATTGTTTATATCAATTTTCATCAAGTTTGATACTAATTTTTTTCTCGTATTCATTCAATACTCTGAAACTACGATTTCGCATACAAACGATACCAGCATTTAGTAAACGAAAATTTTCCAAACACTTCAAAGCATCTTTTTCCGTTATAAAAATATTCTCCTAATTATAGGAAAGGTGCGTTTGTCAACTGCAACATACTGGCGCCGTACTGTATTAGAAATCTTCAAATGTCCCAAATTCTTCTTGTCCGACAGAGAAATTAAACGCATAGCCCACATTGCACGCGCGGAGAAAAATTGTAAATATTGTCACTTTTGTGATAACTTATTACGTCATTTCTGAAAAATTGCAGTTTTAGTCTTGTACAATTTTAACTGCACCCTGTACATTATCCCGCAAGTTCCTTGATGCTACTCATAATCGGCGTTCTGCAGGTGCGTTATGCTATAATTAATCGATGAAGTGACTTTCTCGTCAATACGTCAACATTCGGTCCTTCTCGCACTAATATCGTGTGGTAACTCTATCCTCAGTGACTGATAGCAGATAATTCATTTTATATTATCGTTGAAAAACAGACCAACGCTCGTCAATCATTGAATGCATTTATTTCACAACAACAGTAAAATAACATTTCGAAAATATGCGCAAACGGCTCATCAGATCGAAATCCCACCAGACAGCTCCCCTTTCGTTCTTACGAGATCAGGTTTCGGTCAGGTCGCGGTTAAGGTTAGGATTTCGCTGGGATGGGATTTGTTTCTCGGGCGAGAAGTATATAACAAGCTCACACGCTGCCGGGTGGTCTATACCATGGCGCTGATTATCCCCGACGAGGCGCACGGTCTAACGAAGTGCTCATATGGCGACGACGCTCCCCAGAACGACACGTGACTCGCCTGTCCCATCATGGCTGCGCAACCGGAAGTGGCATACCGTGCGATCGAATTCGGCGACGGGTGTGGTGTAAAGTGTCTCGACATGCCGGCAGCCTCGTCGCCGACGTAGTATCGGCCGGGATAATACGGCCGCTGTTCCGCCGACAAACCACTTCCGGTCGGAGCGACCAGTCCGCACGATAGACTTCCGGTTCCTAGGTATGACGCCATAGTCCGTTTGTCGAGAGGCGACACGGTCGGAGGCAGATTAAACAACATCTGTGCAGGTGACCGATCACAGTTGTATCTCGCTGACGATATGCCCGCCATACTGGTTCCGGTTGAAGTCGACCTTGCCCGCCTGCGCCGTCGGCTTTTAATCGACAACTTCCGGTTGCGAGACTGAATACCGTCCTTCTTCATCGTGATTGGCCGGCTCACCTACAAGTAGCAGACATTTCGTGATGATAACATTATTACACTTGTTACACTACTTCGTTAACACTGTTATTAACTGATGTGCTCTGTGTTTCATTATTTTGTGTATGTATTACACTAAATTAAGTTTGTTTCTTTTTGTTGCTACCGGATTTTCTTGGTAAATAAAGATATTAATTAATTATTATTTTTAATAAAACTGTTTTAATAAAACTGTTTGCAACGGTACTACAACAACACTTAGGCGACTGAGAAACTGATTTCGTTGTCGCATCGTAAAAGCAATTCTGTAATTTGTGACAACATGTTTAACGAGCGGGTAGCATATGCCAAGAGTTCATGTTACTCGCAAGCGAAGAATGCGAATTTTATTAATTGTACGTATATTTTTTAAGATTCGTAACAAATTCGAACATGTACGTGAATTTTCTTAAAATTAAAATTCATTTGCCAGCAAACTTTGCAATTAAAACTCATATGGTTTTCTTCTGAGATTGATATAAACCCCAAACTTCTGCGACATGCAACGAAAATAAATTGTTCCCTACTGTGATCAAATTGTGACTGAGCCCATATGCATTAAGCTGCAGGGTTAGACAATGTATCGTAGCAAAATGAACGACAGTAAAATATGATTCTATCTTCATTATATAAAGTGCGAACGATAATAGTTACACTAGTTATATATACTTTAACCGCAGTGAGCTTACGTGATACTGCTTACAATTTAGGGATGTCAGAATTCTAAGGTTCTGCGAGCGCAAAATTGGACAACTCGCGCAGAATTGGCCGTCGTGTGCAAAATTAACAAAGCGTCACAGAAATTGCCAAATTTTTGCAGATTTTGTTCCGCAATATTGCTCTTAATTCGGCACTAACGGCTGCCACAGCCAGCCCAAAGCATTTCAGTGTAAAAGTAATAAAATAAAACAACATTAATAAGTTTTTTTAAACATAGAAATGCACAGAGTACAAAACTACAAACTAAGTAGAACTAAGCAAGTACTGTATGCTGGTGTCGCAGACAGGGTCGTACAGTAATGCCACTCATAATTTTAAAGTGGTAAAATCCACTTTAAATAGTGCGCAGAATTTGCAAGTTACGCGCGCAGAATTTTCAATTTTTGACGAACAATTCTGACAACCCTAGCTTTATTGCTACTAACGATCAATCAATCGATCAATCTTTATTTATATCAGGCAACCAGAGCCAGAGTAGCTAACTATCAGCTAAATGACGCTAAGTGAAAACGCAATAAAACTGACAGAGCTGTACAGGAGTGCTGAAAAGCGGTATTCTATCTATTCACGCGGGAACCTACTAAATGTTGACGAGCGTGATAATGAGCTAATTGTAGATCGTTAACGTGGTGAAACGCCCCATGGTGCTTTAGGGTCGATAAACCGATCTAAATCCGTCGCTAGCGGACAACAGCACAGCGCACATACAGTGTGAGTCAAGAAAAAGTAACCCACACTAAAACTTTTTGCAACATTTTCACTCAGTCTAAGTGTATTTCCGTGAAATTTTACCAATTCGTTGCCAATTTATATCCACACGCAATTTATCTGGATACTTAACAAAATGGCTTTAATTTTTCCACTAGTACTCATCGTTTTGACGTTTCGAGTTTCAAGTTTCACCAAGTCAAATTGCCGCAACTTCATCACCAAGGATGAGTGGCTTACATTTCACCCGACCTCAATCCACTGGATTATCAGGTTTGCATGGGGATATGTTCCGTTTGTAGTTAAGTTTTCTTTCTAGTTTATATGTATATATTATGTGCTACCGTTTTTTTTCGGTGAATAAAAATGTGTGTGAAATGCTTGAATGTTATGACAAGCTGCAACCGAAGCCAAAAACAGTTCTCGAGTTTAAGGACGCACTTACACTGTACATCTTTATATGGTCTGCAACACCGGAGAAAGCCATGGACAACGCTGTGAGACCACCGCAAGCGACCGTAGGCATGTGTGTCAGCCAGTGATGGACACTTTGAACATGTGACAATTCACATAACAGATACTAGCTGTTATATTTAATTAAATATCATTTGATGTGACTTGTTTTTAACGAAAAATTCATGAATTTTATAATAAATTAAATTGAATTGTTAAAATTGAGGGGTCTCGCCAGTTTAAGTGATACAATTTATACAAATATTCAGAACGTAGGAATATGTTTGGGTAATACCCAAGATGATTTTCAATTACACAGGTTTACCACCAGAGAAATATCGCAAAAAGTTTTAGGGGCTACTTTTTGACTCACACTGTAGATTCGGAAGGATTATTGTAATTAGTTGCTTCTGTCATTGTAAAGTATTGTTAACATTTTCATATCGTATTAATATTATATTATTATTATATCAATCTTGACTGGCAATTGAATCTGCGAGGTTTCGATCGCATACAGCTTAAATCCGACGTATATAACAATCTCACCAAGTCAGGTGCAGATATCAAGTCGAAAAGTAAAGTAAAATCAAAGTGTTGTGAAACTACGGGGATCCGAACATACCTTCCTCGGCGTCTCCCCCGGGACATTTCATAAGCAGGCTACCACGGAGTTAGGGTTAAGGTAACGGCTAGTAAGATAAAGGTAAACGGCTCGTCGTGAAAACACCTCTAAGGCGCTCGGGTATGGCACGCGTTCTCAAGGGAATCTCACAGTTTTACCTGCACACCCCGCGTTCATCCGCTAACGGAATGAACCATACTGCCTTTTCCTTTCCAGCGTGAGTGAGTGAGCGAGCAGTTTCTTAAAGGCACATCAGCACTTAACGGGTATTAGGCTATTCAGTGCCATTCATTTATTCATTGCTATTCACGGTATGGTAGATTTACATAAAAGTTTTATATAATCAATGCTATTTAGCTACGGTAAAAATAAATCAGAAATATATACTTAAGAGCAAAAGAGACAACAATGATCATATAACATGAATATGAAAGATAAAAATGTGAGGTTATAATCAAGGCTATTTTAGCTACAATAAAATATCCCTTCCCAGCCAAAGCTGATCCTCCACGGAGGGATGGAAGGCTGAGTTAACCTGGGTGGCTAGTTACATAATGAAATAATTGTCCAGAACTGGGAACTGAACCCGGACATGGTAACCCATCTCAGTACTAACCGGGCCCGACGTAGGTTAACTTCGTTGATCGAGACCAACACGCTACCGCTACGCCAGACCACCACACGGTTTTTTTCTAGTGTTAGGAATAGGGTTAACAAGTTCTTTTACGTTTAAGTATAGTATAGTATTCGGGGTAAAATGTTCCGGTTGATATTTTAGTGTTGGAGCAACTACGCCGTGTTGTGCAGTTTGGGCAGGGCGCAGTGCGTTGTAGTACATGTGCGATGTCGTCGTAAAGAAAGTTCACGTTCGCTGTCTCATCTCCTGTTTCTTGTTTTCTAGTGTTAGGAATAGGGTTAACAAGTTATTTACGTTTAAGTATAGTGGTATTCGGGATAAAATGTTTAAGGCGGGAGAGGTCCGTGCAAATAGTGCTACGTCAGAAACACGTACGTTGTGCAACTTGTAGTAGAGACCGCACGCGTTGCAGACGGCGTCGCCGTTCTTGTTTCGTCGCCACAGCGTCGTGGTCGTCGTTGAGCAGTTGACGCAGGTCACGCCGCTCGTACGTGTCACCGACTGCAACCGTACATCATTTGAAGCGTACAGACTACAGCTAGCAACGATTAATAAACAAAAATTAACGCTTAACTCGACGAAATCTAATGATTTATACATCTTTATTCACCATAATTAGTAGGATAAGACCTGAAGAATTATTTCATTTTGACGATAGGGGTAAAGGTACAAGAGGTCACTCTCTTAAATTAGTTAAAGTTAGGTGCACGCGGGACAGTAGAAGACACTTTTTTTCTAATAGAGTTATAACAAGATGGAACCAGTTGGACCAGAGGGCGGTCGATGCGACCAGCATCAACACATTTAAAGTAAATTAGAGAGACTTAGAGATATACTAAGATGGGCTTCTTCATGGACCAGTCCGCTTAGCCCTAGGCCTCCTGGCAGAATCCCTGCTAGCGAGGCCGCACAAGGTGAGTTATAAGGTAAATATAACTGGTAGCAAATAAACATTAAAAAACAGAAAAATGATTTCCGTCGATCGTTATTTTCGATCAAAAACCAAGCGTTACTCATATACGTCGGCCAAGATAACTTTTTTTCGTTAACCAATTACTTTTTATGTCATTTCTTTTTTAATGTTACATTTATAATCCGCTGTTTGTAAAAATGATGTCATATTTAGGCCTATACGACTGTGACATTACTCTATATTGGCATTTCTTTAATAATTTAATAATTATTTATGTTATGTTGTTAAGTTTATTACACTTCTATTGGATGTTCAGTCTGGTGAATATTGTTTCATTTGTTTCCTTTAGATGTTCTACAGATCACGCCAAACGGAGTTTTTATCGTGCATCGAATGCAATTTTTGCCAAGGTTGGTCGCTTTGCCTCAGAGGAGGTGATACTGGA
>Ga0049105_1001431_pt1 | contig 10574 bp, 4 predicted proteins | sample WorMetvaBAHAMAS1_FD_61260 | JGI IMG/M metagenome (GOLD analysis project Ga0049105, IMG submission 61260) | Worm MetaG Olavius vacuus BAHAMAS.1 | ecosystem: Host-associated > Annelida > Digestive system > Unclassified | place: Germany: Marburg | collected 2013-04-09 | reverse complement strand
TTACTGAAAGACAAAATTATTATCCGCAATGTGTTTGGTAGCTATTAACATTTTGTTAAGATGGTAGAACACCTCAATAATGCTATTCATTGACATGCAATTCATGCTTGATGAAGAAAAACTTCAATTCTTGACATGGTGTCCAAGCGGCTTGACACCATGACAGATATGGTAATCGCTAAGTGCGTGCAAAACAGCTGGTTGAATGCATTTATCCCTATCTTTATCTTGTTTGGTGCACATATCCTATCGTTTCATGAATGAATAGTAGTCTATCAGTGATTAGGTGATAATTTCGATGTGACTTGTGTGCCTATTGGCAAATCAACACGAAACATTTACATGAAAAGATACATTTTCCGTGTTTTCAGTTTTGCAAGGTAATGCAGAAGCATTGATTAGGTGAGGTGGACGAATGTAGCATCTTTTTATTGCATGCTTTCTTACTAATATTTGTGCCAAATATTATGAAAATCGGACAATGCTTTCGCGAGTTATAGCGAAAAACATCGGGGATGTTTTTTTGAGACACAGTGTATATTTAATTGGGTCTGTGGTTATAGTTCACAAAAAAACATGGTGTCGGTGTTGAACTGGCAATAACTTAATCAACTCTTAACCGATTTTAAAAATTCTTTTACTGTTGGAAACTGCAATGAATTATCTGCAAAATGGCTATGATATTTTTCGCCACTTCTTAAAACCCTCGCTGTAATACCGTGTAAAACATAAAAGTTTAAAAATGTTGCAATTGCTCTACCTTAGTCTACCATTCCTTGACCGCTGATATTTTGACCTCAGAATCTAATTAGTTCATTTCTAACCCCAACTCACCGAAGTTGTAAATTTAACGACATTTCCCCATGCGGTTTATAACAACCTTTGTTAGTATATGATCACGTACTCTCTCCCCTCTCTCAGAGGCAGCCTGACAACAGAATACCGTTAGAATGGTGCTTGAGGCATTAAAACCCAGTGTATACAGTAATGTTATAGCCGACACGGCGACATCGCGCATCTGAAACGGAAAAAAATAAAAATGTGATACTGCTTGTAGAGCAGGTCGCCGTAAGGTCAACGTGCTGAACAACTGACGTAATATCATTTTTCTGATATTTGCTGTCTCAGATGCACGATGTCGGCTACAACACTTCTGGGTTTTTACATTAATATTTGCTGTTTTTTTACTTCCGGTTTAAAATTTGACTGCAGATTTTAGTTCTCCGTTGTTGGTTGCCTACAAGCCGATAATTTATGCCAATTGGAGCAGTGTGAGAATTGTGAAAAATAACTGGGGGGTTGGCAAATATGGGGTGAGGCGCCGCAGGCGCCGAGGGGGTGGGGTTTGGGGAGGGGATGTCCCCCTCTTCAATAGGGGTGGGGCCTGGGGAGTGCCCCCTCCCCATAATTTTTTTAACTTTCTGGCTCAAAATAGTGCATTTTGGCATTTATTCTGACAAGAATAGCCAGTTCAGCATAGAATAGTGCCATAGAATGGCACGTTAACAGTAAAAATTATGTACCAACTAAGTGCCAAGTTGGCCCAAAACTACCACGTAACAGCATTAGTGGTATGCCTATCAGTGTGGAAGCTTTCATGCCTGATCTGAAACTGCCGTTTGTATACAGTGAAGTCTGTAAAGTACACTATCCCATACATTTATTTACATTTGTCATTGTTGGGGGGGGGTATGCCCGACCCCCCTGGGGTACTTCACGGAGAATTAACTGGGGGGGTTGATAATGTAACTGGGGGTTCAACCCCCCCCATTTGAATTTTCCGTGGGTGAGCATATCAGCACATATTAGGCTATTGGGTGCCTTACGATGTTATGACAGATCTGATAAAAACGTGAATCAAGGCTATTTAGGTACAGTAAAATACGCATAACAAATATTACAGTTGATGATAAAAATGAGCATCTTGAACAAAATCAATGATGTCTTGATGGTCGACGCTGTCTAAAAATGTCTTTAAAAGAAGAAGTGAAGTAGGCCTACTTTTGCCGGATGTCCTGAAGGTATGGACAATCCTGAAGTATATGGTTCACTGTCAATGAACCGTCACAAGATGCGCATGTTGGCTGGTCTTCACCAGATGATAGATAAGAGTATGTCAAGCAAGAGTGACGAATTATCAATCTGTTGATGATTACACCTTCACGGCGTGACATGAGTTTACTGTAATGAGGTGTGCCAACAACTGGGTAGATGGCGCGTGAAGCTTGTTGTTTGCAATACCGTTCAGATGTCTTGCCATTTTTTGAGACAAAACTTAGAAATTACCCAGTTTAAGCTCACCGGCTGGTAATTTCATGCCGATAATAGTTTAAAGCCGATGGCATGCAGATCCAGTTGCACTCGAATGCTTAACGGAGGGATTTGGGTTGGTAACAATCAAAGGCAGATGTAAATTGCAAGCAAAGACTGCACTGTGCGCTGGATTTTGAGTAGTGGAGAATAGCCTAACTTCAGACAGTATTGCAGAGAGAGAGTCTCTTACAGCGTATCACAGTACAGACAGGAGGTTTGTTCGCTAAACAGATAAACTAGATGATGGAGATGTTCGATAGGCACCGAGACATAAACAAAATGTGGAATCATGCGGGATCGGATTTTGGATCGGATCCAGCATGCGTAAGTAAGAGCCTCGAGCAGAGCCGTACATAACACAGCCGTAATCTAGTTTAGATCTGATTAGGGATCTGTATAGATGAATCAGAGTTTGCTGGTCAGCTCAACACACTGTATGAGCAGGTTCATGTGCACTTCCCTTGCAAATGACGTATGTGATGTAAGAAAAAAGTTTGCGATCAGATATGACACCAAGTAATTTTATATTCAAAAACCGGAATTGGTGATTCTTTAAGAGTAAGGACAGGGTCCTGATGCAGCTATGAAGCTGACAGAAATGTATACATACGGTTTTAGACCCGGAAAATTAAAAAAAAAATCATCGGTGTCAGTCCAATGGTGCCTTTTCAATGATATTGATGCATTTAGAGCGACAGTAGCTCAAGAAGGAGAGCATCGGCGCCAGGAGAGATAGTTTTAACAATAGAGTTGATTGTTAAACCAAACAGGGCAACCGAGAGACTGCCCTGAGGAACACCCATTTCCTGGTCGTAAAACTGAGAAAGGCAGGAACCTACCCTCACTTGGAAAATATTTTCAAGAAACCTTCAATGAAAATAGGCAGTCTGCCTGCAGACCAGCACGATGTAGATCCCGCATGATTCCATAGTCCCATGTTGTATCGTAGGCCTTTTTGAGGTCGAAGAAAACAGCAACAGCGTGTTGCCGTTGGATAAAAGCTTCACGGACGAATATGTTTCGAAGCAGACAAGGTGATCGGTAGTACTGCGATGCTTACGAAATTCACATTGAAACTGAACAGGTTTGAGAAGTTTATGCTTTTCTAAGAAAGTACCAGACCAGACGGTCATTGATCATACGCTCCATGATCTTACAGATACAGCTCGTAAGCACAATAGGACGATAGCTACTGAGATTTGTTTAATCTTTCCCAGCGTTTAGACTTTAGAACTAATGCGCAGCTTGTGACTTCCATTTTACCCTTACAGCAGCTTTGAGCTGTACATGTATACAGTTGAATAATGCCATTATCCATTAAGCTGGTATCACACACTGTACAAAATTATTTTAGACCTTGCAGCAGCATGTACGTAAGTGAAACATATCACTACTACAACCAGTTGGTCTTCGACGGCGAACGGCGACCGATATGCCTTCGCCGGAAAACGTTTCTGTGACCTTGACCTTAGAACCCATGACCTTGAAAATATCAACAATGTCATGCGAACCTTTAATATACAACAAGATGCTCAGCTATCGCAGAGAGACCGCGCTGCAGGGTGCGTCATAGTTTTCGCCAAAAGTAGGAAGACTGGAACTGGGAGACAATATTTTACAGACGTTATATGTCTATCTTCAACAACTGTGATATAATCGGCCTGCAAATCTGTCGAATTCGGTGAAAAAAACGCAAAATAAAGGCTATTACTACGTTCAAGGTCATCGAGATCGGTACCATCGAAAGACCGTATGCGACTTCCTATTAGTGATCAATAGTAACTGACATCCTATCTTGTACCATTGCGGAGTTATCGCAGCTTATTGTTCCAATTTCGGACACTGCGTTTTCGAGCCACCCTTTGGGGGCTTAGGGACAACGTACGATGTTCATCTTGGGCTCATTGGAAAGCGCGTAGTGAACTTCCTATTAATGTTACCTGAACTTTTTTCGCTAAGTGTTACGGCTGAGTCGCTACGAGCGAAACGAGATCGAAAATCGGCGATTTCGCTACAGCGCGGTCACTTTGATCCAAAATTTCATGTAGAAGGTGTCGCCCTCCACCAATAATTTTTGCACATTAAGTTAGGCCAATGAATGCCTTACGACTTTGCCGCTGACAGTTTTCATACAAAGAAACTTTGTAGCAGACTTTCTTCAAGCGAAGTGCGATTTTTTACGGAAATCGGCCGTCTTACGTTTTTTGAGATCCCCTTTGGGGGACTTAGAGGCAACGTACGATGATCATCTTAGGCTCATTGGAAAGCGCATAGTGGACTTCCTATTAGCGTTAATTGAACTTTTTTTCGCTAGGTGTTACGGCTGAGGCGCTACGAACGATTATCGGTTGAAGGATCTTTCTTCCGTTTTGTCACAATCCACGCGTGTGACAGACGGACGGACGGACAGACAGAATTCTTATCGCTATACCGCGTCTGCATTACATGCAGCGCGGTAAAAACTGACTAACAGGCTGCACAGACTCACAGACGCACAGAGTGCCAGTCTCCGAAATTCCTGGTCGCCAACATCTGCGATCTGCCAGATGTCATCAACTGTCAGTTCCGCGAGTTCGCCGCAGCACCTTTGGAACCCGTGCATTTTCTGTCGCCGGACCAACAGTTTGGAATTTGCTGCCTGATCGATCATCTGCGCGGGATCCAGGCTCGATCTGTTGACTCTAAACAATTTAGTCAGGATTTGAAGACGTATCTGTTCGCCGGACATTCGACGCGTTAGCTCATTAGAAATGTTTACGTAATCGCGCTCTATAAATCAAGAACTACTTACTTATTTACTCACTAACTACTTATTTTATACCGATTACCAGATTACCCTGTAAAATACATGTTGCGAAACCGTTACGTCAAGCAGGTGTGCGTTGCTATGGCAACAACAACAGGTGTTCGCAGCTGTTGCCGGCATCTGTAGCCTACTACGATTGCTGCTCACGCCTGGATTTGTTCACTTAACTGCGTACTGCTATTACGTGCAGGCATCCCACGCCGCCGGGTGCTACTAACCCAATGATTTGTATGCAAGTACTCACATGTTGCTCCGTGCGCCGGCTGGTTCTATATGCATCCTTTTCGTGTCAGCTGCAGTACCATCTTCGTTCACGAAGTCGAAAAACATGATATTTTCGCTGTATCATTTATACTCCATTTAACAAAAACAATTTAGTTCCTATTTTTCTTTGATTTGAAAACACTTTTCAATGAAAAAAAATATTGTTATTATAACTACGTCTCCAAATAATTATCTCATATTTACGTCTGCGACATTAAATTTACTCACAAAATTCACGCAGTATGAATTAACTTTAACGACTTAAAACTGAATTTAACTGATGCCTTCCAAACTGATGCTTTTATATATTCATCTTTATTCACTATATAAATGGTAGCACAAGCAAACAACACAAGAACAAGCAAGAATACGACAAATGAAAAAGAAAAAAAAATAATGACAGTTCCACTCTACACACATACATTAAAGCATTAAATTTACAATATCCACTACAAATACTTTAATACTATTAATTGCTCATTGATTTAGCCTGTTAAGGAATATAGCGAACAAAAGAAAGAAAATTCGCATGAAGCCATGCGGTTTTCGTTCCGTGAATATCCATTCTTGTTTTTGTTTACGAAAATATTATTGGTCAGAATCCATTTCGACTGACGTAGAGTATGATTTGCGCATCCTTACCGTACAGCAGCCGTACGCTTTCCATACGCATAGTTGCATATTGCCGTGTTGCACGTATATCTGTTGGCCCGGTGGCGGTTAGAAGGTCGGATGTCGCATCGCACTTGCGATGAAGAGGTTGTCGGTTTGGCCGGAAGGGTAACCGCTGGCCTTACGTAACTATGTACGCCGGGCATATGACTAATGTTGCCTGTCGACTTTACGTCTAAAAGCCGGTTTAGCTCGGGCCTTCCTATGCGTTCAAATCGATACGTCACTGCCATTATAATTATGTTATTTACGGTTACCGATTCCGTATCAAGAGGCCTAACCTCGGGCCGAAAGTGTGGTGTGCCAGCGGAATCCTGAACTTATTATATTGAGAATGTTTGGCAATGAAGATAGAACAGGAGCGAATAAGTGAGTGAGCAGTTTCTTACGTCACCACGTAGAAGGTCATTTAGTGGCACCGCCGTAGAAATGTTATTAGTTGAGCAGATCAGCGCCGGCACCAGTGGGGGGCCAGGGGGACCTGGCCCCCGTGAATAAAATCTGCCCCTCCCCAGCCAGAGGGCTGGCCCGTCATAATAAACGTTTTACAATAGAAGAAATTATTAAAATTGTTGCCACCAGATGTCCGATTTTAAAGCTAAAATGCACCAAATCGTTTGTCGGCACAGGCTCCGCCCCAGACCCCACTGTGGGAACTTACAGCGCTTCCCCAGACCTCTTAGCTGGATTTAAAGGGGGCCTACTTCTAAGGGGAGGGAAGGGACGAGAGGGGAAGTGAGGGGAAGGGAGAGGAGTGTAGGGAAAGGCAGGGGAGGGCAGAGGAGGGTAGGGGAGGAAAGGGGGAGGGTCGGGAAGGGGAGGGATGAGGAGGGGAGAAGGCAGAGTCGGCCCCAAGCTAAAGCTTGGCCTCCAGAACTATTTTCCTGGCGTCGGCGCTGGAGCAGATGTGAGTGTGGTGAGCCTAAAGGTAAAAAAGTACATGCAAACTCAAGTCTATTTAGCTACGCAAAATGTGAATAACAAAGATTAGAGATAATTGCAAAAATAAGTTGATGTTATCATTATCGACATTTACAATTAAAGTGTTCAGGTAAGACACACCCTGCGCACCGCTATCAGTTTTACCTCTCAAGGTCAGAGGTCAAGGTCAAATGATAACAAAAGTTAATCACTCCTGTTGTTCATCTTAAAACATATTTCTACCGAATTACATCAGTAGTTCCTTACCTGTAGTTTTCTCTCACCTTCTGTGCGGAGAGACAGACTGACAGACACACGGACAGATATCACTAAACAAATAAACAATACCCGCGTCGCCATTCTACCTGGCGCGCAGGTAAAAAGTGGAGCGGTTGTAATTGATAGGTTCGTACTAGCTACGGGTATTTTATGTTTTCAACATTTTTTACCCGAACGTGACTACGTTACACATTGGCAGCAAAGGTGCCGAAGGCTATTTATGAGTACTAGTTTTCACAGAGACGGTTGAACCGGACTGATAACATGTGATCACATTACTTCTGACTGAGATTATTTGCAGAGAGATTATTAGCTTTGTACTCGGAGTGCTTTGTTTTAGCAGATACAATAATGCAATACAGTACTTTTCATGCACCATTAAACTATTCCGATGGCTGTTATTGTTATTGAGTATTCAGTCATTTTGCTGAAAACTAATTCTAATTCTAATTAATTAGAATAATAGCTAATTTGTCCCAGCTCTGGTCTGGGTAAACCGTTTTTCAACGTCACGTTTGCATGCAAGCAGAACCTAAACAACGCAGTTCTGAAGAACTGTCACTCACACAATCACTGCTTATAATACTGAGTAAGGGGAAACGTCGTACGTATGCACATATTCGTCTGTGCAATATGATAAAAGTGAGTCTTAACACGTAAACTTACGATACTATAGGTAATGTAAGATGGCAGGAATGAGAAAAAGAATGGAACTTCCTGAGATCAGTTTTTTAGTCGGTGTTAGCTATCGTTTAATTTACTAAAACGAAGTAGATTCTCTTTTTTATATTTTGTATTTTGTACTAGGTGTACGATGTCGTCGTACAAACGGCACGTTCGCGTATCTCATCTCCTGATGAGTTTCTTTTTATTTTGCCTGACGATGATCGAATCCTTAGGGAAATATCTGTGACTGTTACAGCCATTGAGTTCTTTGACTTATGCTTTGTTGCGCCAGTGGAGCACAGGCCACGGACATCTTTGTGTTGCGCAGCCGCCTCCATCGTTCTCTACGTCCCTCAAATTAGTTCGACGTTCGACGTTCGATATTCAATGAATATTGAAAACAGCAACGCAGACAAACCGCGGTATATAACTGAATGTACACAGGCTTCAGTTGTTCCAGATGACAGTCGTGTATACGTATCTCCACTAATATAGATCTATTTCGACTTCTTTCCACAAATGCAACATGGTGAATGTCACTGGGGAAAATTCCATGTCTTTGAAAACAAGTAGTTCAGCTATCGTAGAGAAACCGCACTGCAGGGTGGGCAGTTGTGGCCAAAAGTGAAAGAAGATATTCTGCAGACAATATATGTCTATCTTCAACCAAGGTCACATAACATAACATAACATAATCCTCGTTTATTGTACTTAAAAAAGAACGCTCAACCTCACAACAATCTGTCACGCAGGACAGCCACAACAACCAGGTTTAGCCTAAAGGCTGCCAGAAGGTGATGTAATAGGCCTACAAAACTATCGAATTCGGTGAAATAAAGCAAAATAAGGGCTATTACGCCGTTCAAGGTCATTCAAGGTTACCGATGTCTGTATCAATTGAAAGACCGTTTGTGACTTCCTATTAGTGAATAATAGTAACTGACATCCTATCGCGTACCGTTTTGAAGTTATCGCCGATCGTGGTTTTAATTTTGGACACTGCGTTTCATCATAGGCTCATTGGAAAGCGCGTAGTGGACTTCCTAGTAGTGTTAATTGAACTTTTTTCGCTAGATGTTTCGGCTGGCGCTACGAACGAATATCGAGTAGGAGCAGTCGCACGGTCTTTTTGCGACAGCTAAGCGTCTTACACTAGTGCGTTGGCTAGTTGCCTAATTAATGCGTGGCCACTACCGGCAAACGAAATGGGCAGCGACCAATCAGCTGTCAGGTCGTGGCTTTGTCTTTTGAATACGTTCTTTTATTGAACCAGATTTATTTGACAACAATGTGCCGTTCGATAATACCACTTCGATTTATCTTATCAATCTGCTCTGGAAATTAGGGTTAGGATTAGGGTTAGACTTACAGTTGCACTATTTTCGCATTTTCGCGGAGAATAACGAAAACGAGTACTTATCTTCCGCGAATTTTACGTAAGGTAACATCTTGCAAAAACGCATCCAAACGATCATCACAAAATAAAATTACATATTCTGTTCTATTTTGTTGTTGATCGTTTGGGTGCGTTCTGTTAAATAGTCTTGCATCGAAAACATATAGTTGGGTCATGTGCTTAGAAATGAAGTCTTACTGCAAAAAAATAACTGAAGGAAGAAAGAAGGGCGAAGTGTCTCTTGGGAGAAAGAGACAGCATATTATGCTGAGTGATCTTTCGTCATCAGCAAAGTACCCGGAAGTGAAAAGAGCAGCAGAAGATCATGAACGACGTGAAGGATGGAAAGTATAAACAGAAGAGGAATCAAGAATGCTAAATATCTGCTTTACAGCATACCACTAAAAGTGAGAAGAGTTAGAAGACCTCTTGTCTTTGGGTAGCTCTTAACTTCTTACTCAAATTAATTTTGCATGAAAATTAAATACTTAACTGTAAGTGGAGATTTGAGCGGTGGTTATTCGGCGGAACCGTTCTTATTCTTGTTGATGTTAGCAGTTAGCGCGGAAAACTTGTGTTTCAGCAGACAGCCTAAATTTAATTTAGGTTGATTCATATGATCAAACTTCTCTGGAACTATTTCGTATGAATACAGAAACGTCTCTGCAGTTAAGTGGCACCTTTGAGTAGCCAATACGATAACCCCTCGCCCGGTAAACCCCCCTTCCTCTACATCACTGGTAGGACGAAACACCCCTCGGACGGAAACCCCTTAGAACCGAAAACCCTTTAGGTCAATCCCCTGGACAGAAACCACCTCAAGCGACAAATGAAGGCACTTACTGATGTCTCTAGTAAGACGTTAGTTTGATGAGTGTATTGCGCCTCTGAAGTTACGACCTAACTGCGCTATAGAAATGTTATTATTATTATTATTATTATTATTATTATTTATTTATTTTGTTTTATTATTATTATTGTTGTGATTACACGTAGACGTAACTATAGGCAGTGGATTACTCTTACTCGACGATCGTAACGCTATTGTGCGTGGCAAGAAAGACTGTTCAACGTAATTACACACTGAACCATAAAAACGCGACATTTTATTTTTGACTATAACTTTGGCTAATCTTAGACAATTTTTTATAATTTTTATATCATTTTAATCGCGAAGAAATTCTACATGCAACTATAATAAAATTTATCACATCACCCGATTTATGTGCGCACCTTACCGTGTGGTGCGAACTGAAC
>Ga0049105_1001430_pt1 | contig 10575 bp, 5 predicted proteins | sample WorMetvaBAHAMAS1_FD_61260 | JGI IMG/M metagenome (GOLD analysis project Ga0049105, IMG submission 61260) | Worm MetaG Olavius vacuus BAHAMAS.1 | ecosystem: Host-associated > Annelida > Digestive system > Unclassified | place: Germany: Marburg | collected 2013-04-09 | reverse complement strand
ACACAAAGAAACTTTGTAGCAGACTTTCTTCAAGCGAAGTGCATTTTTTAATGAAAATCGGCCGTTTTGCGTTTTTGAGGCCCCCTTTGGGGGACTTAGGGGCAACATACGACGATCATCGTAAGCTCATTGGAAAGCGCGTAGTGGACTTCCTATTAGTGTTAATCGAACTTTTTTCGCTAGGTGTTACGGCTGAGGAGCTACGAGTGATTATTGGTTGAAAATCGGCGATTTCGTTCCAACGGGGTTCGGTTGACCCAAAATTTCAGGTAGAAGGGGTCGCCCCCCAACAACCGTTCTTCTTCTCAGAAAACTAGGATAATTGTTCTTTCGTATGGTATAAAAATCTGGACCGATCTTTCTTCCATTTTGTCAGGGATCACGCGTGTGACAGACAGACGGTCGGACGGACGGACAGACAGACAGAATTCTCATCGCTAGACTGCGTCTGCATTTCATGCAGCGCGGTAAAAACTATGTGATAAAAATATTGTAGTGTATTTTATTCTTACGGTTTTCCACACTGTCTACTCCTGCATTTTTCACTCCCGCAATTTCAGCGCCCCCCCCCGTGGAACGTTCATTTCGCAGTCTAGGCCAGTGAGCCCGTACACGCATTCTCCCGTGACTGTGACGCATGGCTATGGTGTGACGTCACCTCAGCCACAAAGCATCGCCGCATTTTAGCAGCAACCAAATTATTCTGTTCGGTGATAGGAAGTAACGTGTGTGAACGACTTGACCGAAGTCGTTACGTGACAGCGAACGGTCAGCAGTCATGTTGATGACGCGTCCGACGTACGTTCCAACGAGCACATTGTGAACTGTGTATAACCAAGTCACACGTAGTCGGTGTTTATAGCAGTTGACACAACCGTGGCTGCAGCGCGTCTGAGCACTGTCAGGTTCTGACGTCGATGCTCCTGCATGGCGTCGACCATCGCGCCTGATGTCGCGACATCCTCACAGTGAACAGCTGTCCATAAATCACCAGTCTCTGATGCTGCTGTCGGTCTGCAGCGTCCGTAACTGCCGACAGCCAGTTGTTGTGTGTCCACTGTTGCTCTTTTCATCGCCGACTCGTTGTTTGAGTGTCTGTCCGTCGCGTTGAGCGTCTTTGACGTCATGGCGGACGGACTGAGACACAGTCGAGTACGCTGACGTTCGTGTCTGAGTGACGCAGTAGAGTACGCTGACGGTCGTGTCTGAGTGACGCAGTGGACTAACTGAGACACAGTCGAGTACGTTGACGGTCGTGTCTGAGTGACGCAGTGGTCGGACTGAGACACAGTCGAGCACGCTGACGGTCGTGTCTGAGTGACGCAGTGGTCGGAGTGAGACACAGTCGAGTACGCTGACGGTCGTGTCTGAGTGACGCAGTGGTCGGAGTGAGACACAGTCGAGTACGCTGACGGTCGTGTCTGAGTAACGCAGTGGTCGGACTGAGACACAGTCGAGTACGTTGACGGTCGTGTCTGAGTGACGCAGTGGTCGGACTGAGACACAGTAGAGTACGCTGACGGTCGTGTCTGAGTGACGCAGTGGACGGACTGAGCCACAGTCGAGTACGTTGACAGTCGTGTCTGAGTGACGCAGTGGACGGACTGAGACACAGTCGAGTACGCTGACGGTCGTGTCTGAGTGACGCAGTGGACGGAATGAGACACAGTCGAGTACGTTGACGGTCGTGTCTGAGTGACAGTGGACGGACTGAGACACAGTCGAGCACGCTGACGGTCCTGTCTGAGTGACGCAGTGGTCGGACTGAGACACAGTCGAGTACGCTGACGTTCGTGTCTGAGTGACGGAGTAGAGTACGCTGACGGTCGTGTCTGAGTGACGCAGTGGTCGGACTGAGACACAGTCGAGTACGCTGACGGTCGTGTCTGAGTGACGCAGTGGACGGAATGAGACACAGTCGAGTACGCTGACAGTCGTGTCTGAGTGACGCAGTGGTCGGACTGAGACACAGTCGAGTACGCTGACAGTCGTGTCTGAGTGACGCAGTGGACGGACTGAGACACAGTCGAGTACCAGTCGTGTCTGAGTGACGCAGTGGACGGACTGAGACACAGTCGAGTACGCTGACGGTCGTGTCTGAGTGACGCAGTGGTCGACGAGAACGAAAAAGAAGACGACAGCGCCGCCGCGTTGACTGTGCGATGTGATGACGTTGGCTGACGTCGACAACGACAGCGCATCAGCGTATCACGGAATGCGCGACGGTAGCGGTGTGACATGACGTTGTACAGGATGGGATTCAGCGTCGAGCTCACGTAATACAACACACCTGAACACGTGTCTCGTACGTTAGACTGGTATATCGCTATTCGCTAATGAAGTAATGTAAATTAAAAACCACTGGGTCACCTGTTAACCGGTATATATTATAGCCTCTAAGTTGAACTAAAACCTCAGTGATCCCTGCAGTCTTAATACTTCATACATGAACTACAGAAGGATATAATGTCTACATTAGCCAATTGCCTGATTAATTCATCGGCACTTCCGGCGAACCCCTAGAATATGGAAATTTTATTTTTTGTTGATCTGCATGCGTGCGTTCATTTACTGACTCAGATTTGCCTGACAAAGACAACATTGTGTCGTTCGAAAATACCACTCCTATCAATCAAAATAAAAAGCGCAAAATAAAAGCACGCAGAGCGGATTGATCAGATTAATTGAAGTGGTAATATCGAAGGGTACAATGTTGTCAGTGTTAAACAAATCTGAGTCAGTAAATAAACGCACCCATATATATCAACAAAAAATAAAATTCCATAGTCTAGGGGTTCGCCGGAAGTGCCGATCAATTAATTAGGCAATTGGCTAAGCGGGCTTTGCGGCCCTGTCAGAGACGAGAATACATGGCGTGAAATAGCTAGAAGCAAGTCATCCTGTGAATAGTTGGATTTGCTGTACTTCGATCTCAAGATATATTTATGACACTTGTGGACTTGTCTGCTTATCGCTCATTCAGTTACTTGAGACGTCACCGTAGTGTTAGTCATATTGCACCGAACAACTACGTCGAGAAATTAGTTCGCTGTTCTGTGCGTCTGCGACACTCATACGCTGCAGCAGCTGTACGTTCGTTCACTTAGCAAACAAGATGCTCAGCTATCGCCGAGAGACCGCGCTGCAGGGTGCGTTATAGTTTTGGTCAAAAGTGGAAGACTGAAAATGGGAGACAATATTTTACGGACATCATAGGTCTATCTTAAACCACTGTGATATAATCGGCCTAAAATCTGTCGAATTCAAGCTATTACGGCGTTCAAAGTCATTCAAGGCCATCGAGGTCGGTACCAATCGAAAGCCCGTATGCGACTTCCTATTAGTGATTAATAGTAACTGACATCCTATCTCGTACCGTTTCGGGGTTATCGCAGCTTATTGTTCAAAATGGACACTGCGTTTTTGAGCCCCCCTTTAGGGGTCTTAGGGACAACGTACGATGTTCATCTTGGGTTCATTGGATAGCGCGTAGTGGACTTTCTATTAATGTTAATTGAACTTTTTTCGCTAGGTGTTACGGCTGAGGCGCTACGAGCGAAAAGCGATCGAAAATCGGCGATTTCGCTCCAACGCCGTCAGTTTGATCCAAAATTTCAGGTACGAGGGGTCGCCCCCACCTATCATTTTTGCACGGATAGTTAGGCCAATGAATGCTTTACAACTTTGCTGCTGACAGTTTTCACACACAAAAAAACTTTGTAGCAGATTTTCTTCAAGCGAAGTTCGATTTTAGACGGAAATCGGCTGTTTTGCGTTTTTGAGTCCCCATTTGGTGGCTTTAGGGGTCACGTACGAAGGGGTGGCCCCTCACCAACCATTCTTCCTCTCAGAAACTGGGCTAAATGATTTTTCGTATGGTATAAAAATCTGGACAGATCTTTTTTCCGTTTTGTCACAATCTACGCGTTTGACAGACAGACAGACAGACGGACAGACAGACGGACAGACAGCTTTCTCATCGCTAGACCGCGTCTGCATTCCATGCAGCGCGGTAATTAAAACGAGGTATGGTTTACTGCCGAGTGTCGACGACTCCACTTGCTGCTATAATAGCCGTTACATTACAAAACAGCCAATGAGCAAGAAACACCAACACGAACGTGACAGCACTAGTGTATTAAACGCAACTGTTTCTGCGACGTCGTGATGAATGAAGGGATTCCTGTTGAGCAGACAACAGAACGGACCATTGTAATAGTATCTCCGCAGAGAATGCGAAATGAACTATGGCTATAGACGAAGACAGTTTTAGCAATAAACAGGTTCATTAATGCCGGTTTACGACTCCAGTGTTGGCTAGTAACGCCTTACAAGTCACGAGGTTACAGTAACCCGTTACGAATACGAACTGTAAGTTGTGTAACAAGTTAGTTACATTTTCGCTTGTCAGAGATGTAACGAAATAATGTAGCGTAACGAGTTCTTTCTGTGAGGTAACCGTAGGCGTCGTTACTCGTTACTTTGTACTTTTATTTCGAATCTAAGTTTGCTTTATCCGGAACGTTCGCCCGACTATTCCTTAGCGTAACTTTCAGTCCAATATTGGTGCTGATTACATTGTTATACTTCATTTCTTCGGTAATTACATTGCGTTGATATATGGCGTTTTAGAGTTTCAATAATATTTGTCAACCATTGAAATGTTAAAAGTAACGAAAAATAACGCGTTACTTTTAAAATGTATCTTCCCAACACTGTTCATAGTCCGTTCTATACGAATGTCGTATGTAGCAAACATCATCAAACGCACGAATCCTCAACGACGTCGTAAAACAGTCACTTGATAGGCCGAGCTTAGCCTATATCACCCTTCGTCACTCACCCCGTTTGACTATTCCCTCATCGTCTCATGTCCTGCTTCCTGAAGCCGCCTGGTGTGTAACTGTATCTGTATTCCCTGATACCTCACACGCAGACAAAGTGAGACAGAGTAACGACGTCGTAGACAGCAAACAGCAATCAAGAAGACGTCGGTAACGAACCAGAGACGTAAAAAAGCGTGCTCTGAATCTCGATCAGAGTCGACGTCCATCTGTCGTCAGGCACGCAGACCGTCAGCACTCGCTGAGCGTGAAACGGCGCCCAGCAGATGAAGAACGTCACTAGCACCGCCACTACCACACAGTTGAACCAATCACAAACAGCTACAGAAATTTACACTAACTCCTCTCATCCATAAATTTGCCTGGTGTCTTTTTACGGCAAATGTAGCATCCTTTTATCGTGCCAGCAGCACTCTGAAGAGCTACGGTTATTATTAGGGCTGTAAATTTAATAATAATAATAATAATAATAATAGTATTTGTATAGCGCCGTTAGGACGTGACTTCGAAGGCGCTTTTTAGCGATTAATTAATCGATTAATCGATTTAAAAATTAATTCAATTAAAACTTGCGTCCAAAAAACGAAAAGAAAAGTACTAAGTACAAAACACTCACATAATACAATCAACATGAATTTACATTATTTACACGCATCTTTCAGTAACTTGTGGATCAAAACAATAATAAAATACAACACGCGCCTTCAATTTGTATTAATGTTTTAATAAAAAAATTAATAAAACTCGATGATAATGATTATCTGCAGTTGATTTCGTCTACTTTACTGTAGCGGTATGACAATGTTGCAACCGACGTTACGCTACTACGGTGTCGGCATTACGTTTGGAATCAATCGAACATTAATGAATTAATGGTAAACTGTTTCGATTCATCATGTAATTTCTTCAATCAGTACCAGCCCTATTACTACTAGTTTCATATCACAGAACTAAAATAATAAACATCTTAACGTTTCGTACTCAGTCAAAGACCTTCATCAGCTAGTACTCAGTTCTTCTCGATCTTGATACGACAGACAGCCGTCGTGTCAAAAAACGGTCGTACGTATGAGTGAGTTGATAGACTGATAGCTACCCTCGTCCCGATTCTTGGCTTGTTGACCTTCTTTACGGATGTGAACATCTTCCTTGATCTACCTGGTTGGACGATCTGTCGCTCTGCCTATCGTTTTTGACTTCGCCCATGGTTGATTCTCTTGAATTGCAAAGGGCAGCTATCAACTCAATCGCTGAATCTAATGGCGATGTCAGAATTTTGATGGCAAGCTGTGAAATAGCAGTGTGTGCACATGTGCAGTACAAAATTGGCCAAAAACAGCGCAGAACGGCTGGCGCGACGTCGGGCGGCCTCAAGTTGCAATGCATTCACAATTGCCACATTTTCTAGTTTCTTTCTATTTTTACCGTAGCTTCGCTCTCAGCGGCCGCGGATAGGGCGCCCATCAAATGTATAACCTTTCCGGTGGCTCGGTCATAGGTGAAGCTTGATTTTTAACTCAGTCATCTGGAAAACCCATCCTCTAATTTTCACATCGTCATCATCGCGAAGCCCCTGTGGACCGTTGCGTCACTCCACTGTGGCCACGGTGAATAAGGTGTCCCAGTAGTTGCGAGGTGACATTCCGACGTCAGTCCTGATCTGGGAGCACCAGGTCTTTCGTGGTCGACCAGGGTCGGTCGCCATCTGACGTCGGGCTTCTGAACAGTGGAAAGGTCCGTCTGCATCCATAGGGTTTGAGTCGGGCGACACCACCAAACAGTGACCCCCTCTGCTTTAAGAGGATATCTTGCAATGGCGTCAATCCTGTTGTCGCCCGGATTGCTTCATTAGGCAGTCCAACAGGTGTCGGAAGGCCTTAAGCTCTTAAGCTTTACCGATGAACTTCCTTTTCTTTTCCTTTCTTTTTTATCAATCCACCGCGCTCAGAAGCCGCGCAGTGGATGGCCATCAAATGTATTCCGGAGATTCGGTCGTAGGTAAAGCTTCATTAATTGATCCAGAGATCTAGCCCACCCCTCCCCTAATTTACACGGGGGGGGGGTAAAAAGTGCGAAATTTGGCGTCGTTTCCAACATCACTCAATTTTGAACCGCCCGCGTTTGAAAATGTAGCAAGGCATCCGAACTCTGAAAAAGTGCAACGCAGCGATGATCGCCCTATATTCTCGCCAAGTTTGGTGAAGTTGGGTCCACGCACCCCTGAGTCTGTTAAACGTGCCGCACTCCCTAAAATTGCACGGCGAAAACGTGGTAAATCGTCAATAACTCAGCCGTACGTTGGCAGATAGCGCTAAAATTTGGCAGGATGATGCGGCACAGGATTGCTGAGGTTGCAAAGTTGTTAAAATTCACTTCCGGTCAAAACCAAAATTGCCCCCCTCCCGCAATCCATTCGGTGCGAATTCGAATTCCAAACGTACTAAATCGTCAATAACTCAGCCGCGGATTATTCGATTTCGCTCAAAGTTTGTACAGAGTATAAACACACGACACCCGAAGTACTGTAAAAGTTCAAGATCAAGAAGTCAAAGGTCAAGGTCATAGCATAATATAAGGGGTGCAAAAATTAAGAAAATTATCAATAACTCATCCGGGGATTGCTCGATTTAGCTCAAATTTCGTACGAACTTTGATCACGTGACACGTGATGTACAACAAATGGTCAAGGGATCAAAGGTCAAGGTCAAGGTCAAAGTCACAGCGTGACATAAAGTATCACTAGCAAAAAAAATCGTTACATTTCACGAACGGACAGGTTAGATAAGTTTATGCTTTGTGAAAATTACACCACAGCATAGTTTAACACGTGAAACATCAAACAATTTCAAGGTCATAAGGTCAAACATTGAAATCGCAACCACTCCGCCGCGGATAGTTTGATTTTGTTCAAATTTAGTGCAGTTTCATCACGTCACCGGCGATACACTGCAAGTGTTCAAGGTCAAAGGTCAACTGTCAAGGTCACAGGGTCAAAGGTCAAGGGCACAGCGTAAAGTAATGCAGCAGCAAAAACGCTATAATACGGCAATGGTAGGTTCAGCGACTTCAGACTTAGCATGGCGTCGTAATTAAAGCGGAAAAGGACTGACGTGGCGTCGGGCGGCCTCAAGTTGCAATGCATTCGCAATTACCACGTTTCCTGATCCCGCCATGTAATGTTCACGAGTTGTTGCAGGCAGCGCACGTGGAAAGCTTCCAGCCTTCTGATATCGGCTGATGCGTAGAGGAGGATAGACATTACAAGTGCGTGATAAACGTGAATTTTCACAGAGGAAGGAGACATCGACTTTGAGCCACTCGCGTTTAAAAATGCAGCAAGATATCTGAAGTCTGAAACAAATTTGCTGAGCGACGATGATGTCATCTCTAAGTGCAGTTGGGTCCACGCACCCCTGAGAACCGTCCGGAGAAAGTGTCCCTTCTTAAAATTGGACGGCGAAATTGAGCTAAACGTCAATAACTCAGCCGCCGATTGTCCAATTTCGCTTAATACAGCCTATAATTACGTGACACCCGATGTACCACAAGCTTTCAAGGTCAGTGGATCAAAATTCAAGGTCACAACGTGACATGACGTATCAGCAGCAAAAAACGCTAAAAGTCAGAAATGGATAAGTTGACTGTGTTCAAACTTCGTGAAATTATCTTAGAGCATAGCGCAATACGTGATACATACACGTAGCACAAGGTCATTGGGTCAAGTATTGAAATGGCAATAACTGCGTCGCGCGGATTGCTCGATTTTGCTAAAAATTGGTACAGAGTTTCATCAGCTCACAGGCGATACAATGCAATGTGCAGTCCAAGATCAAGGTCACAGGGTCAAAGGACAAGGTCACAGTGTAACGTAACGTATCAGCAGTGTAAGACAAAAACGGGTAGATTTTTCCGATTTGAACTTTGGCATGGCATGGGCGTCGTAATTTAAGCGGATAAGGACTGGCGTGGCGTATCGCAATTGCTACATTTTCTAGTTTGTAAAGGGGGGGGGGGTCAAAAAGTGCGAAATTTGGCCTCAATTTTCGACACCACTTGCCTTCGAGCAGCCCGTGTTTCGAAATGCAGCAAAACACCTCAAATCTAACACAAACTTGGTGAGCGTCGTTGGTGACCCTATGTTCTACCCAAGTGTGGTACAGTTCGGTCTATACGCATCCCTGAGAACCGTCCGGAAGTTGGTGCCCCCATTTAAAATTGGACGTCGAAAATGTGCTAAATCGTCAATAACTCAGCCGCGAATTGTTCGATTTCGGCACGTGACAAACAATGTAATACAAACGTTCAAAGTCGTGTCAAAAGTCAAGGTCACAGCGTAAAAACGTCATTTGATCGCCAAACTATCGCTCTCTTTTAGCAAATTGCTGTTGCTGAATCTAATGGCAATGTCCGAATTTAGATCGGAAGCTGCGAAATAGTAGTCTATATGCATTCGCAGTACAAAATTGGTCGAAAACAGCCGAGAATGACTGGCTCGACGTCGGGAGGCCTCAAGTTGCGATGCATTTGCAATTGCTACATTTTCTAGTTACGCTACTTATTTTCGTAATTAGGAAAAATGGCTTACAAACAAAAAAGGGAGAGACAAAGGGAAGTAAAGCAGGAGCAGTCAGTAGAAGGCAGTTGTACAGCTACTTCAGAGCACATTGCTGATGGAGGAAAAGTGAAAATAGTTGCAGAAATACATCAGCCGTAAGGTGAAGATGCAGCAGCAAGTGGCACGGTTGCTATCGGAGTCGTCAAGCTGTTACCTCCCAAACTGATTTTTGGAAGTCACGAGTAGGCTAGATGCAGCACCGGTCATAAGGTCGCACGACCGGTCGTGCTATCACTCCTGCGACCGCACAACTAGACACACGACCGGTCGCACGCCTAATACGACTGGAGAGTTCCCCGATCACCCACGATCGTGTAAGACCGCAACGACTGGTCGTACGACCGTAGTACGACTGTGTAAAACCTGTGTGCGACCGCCTACTATCTGAGATCGCAGCAACGTGTTTTCATTCGAACACGTTCAAAAACCTGTTTACGACTGATTTTGATAGTGAGACTGCCCACGACTACCACGACTAGTTGCACGATATATATATGACTTCCGGACTGGTCGTACGTAGGTCGCAAGGCCTGTGTGACCGAGCCCCAAGTGGCAGTTAGTGCGGCAATCTACTTTAAAGTGAGAAACATCGTTGCGCTTGTGGACTAACTACTGTACGTACTGTTTCAGTGACGCAGCGCCGCTCACAACACATTTATCAGGTGCTTTCAAGTCAGTAACGTGCTCAGTGCTCTCACCGCAAGGTTCGCAAGGGCCAGTTTCAGCAGGTCGCAAAGCAGACGATGAAACAATAAATACCCCCTCCTCCGTACATGTACTGTGTAAGACGCCGGCCGCGAGCAGCGACGCCAGAGCAACTCACCAAGGATGCGTACGACAGTTCGTCGCGAGTTCGATGACTGGTGAATAACTGGCGACGGTCGTCGACGTCGCTCGGCGATAACGTTGACGTCGTGACTGGCGCTGGGTCTCAGCCGACCGGCAACCTGGCCGCCGCCGCCGATGATACACAGTGCTCTCGCCGTGGATCGACGTCTCAACTCGACCGCTATTGACACGTACAGCGCCGTCATGACGCACACCGTCTCAACTCGACCGCTATTGACACGTACAGCGCCGTCATGACGCACACCGTCTCAACTCGACCGCTATTGA
>Ga0049105_1001429_pt1 | contig 10579 bp, 5 predicted proteins | sample WorMetvaBAHAMAS1_FD_61260 | JGI IMG/M metagenome (GOLD analysis project Ga0049105, IMG submission 61260) | Worm MetaG Olavius vacuus BAHAMAS.1 | ecosystem: Host-associated > Annelida > Digestive system > Unclassified | place: Germany: Marburg | collected 2013-04-09 | reverse complement strand
TATCAACTAATGCTAGAAACCCACAAATAAAAAAAATCAATAAATGTTAGAAACAGACACAACAACAGACAAATGCAATCTATAAACGGACCGAGATTATCACAGAGCTGTTTTCACTGACTAATAAACTGAACTGCAGATTCACTCATGACCAGTGCTACTGTCCGGTGTCGTTGTGCTACTGATATTATCCATCAGTGGATGCCACATGTCATCAGCTTCACAGTCTTTCTTATCCAATGTACTGCTAGTACCCTGATGCCCACTGGAATGTGACTCTGCATTAATAAATTCTACACTTTCACTGCTGGCGAATACGTGATCATCAGCGACCGTTGTTTCTGTGCCTCGACATGGAGCATCAGCATTCTCTGCAGCTGCAACTACTACCTCAGCATCATCACCATCGTCATCGATCCAGACTGGTTCAAATTTCACAAAATCCTGGAGATGTCGGAGTCGTGCTGGTAGCGCCATCTGCTGGTACTGATCTGACTCGGCTGCATCCATGTCGGCAACGATGCGCTGGTAGTCAGTATCATCAACCATCAGTGACTGGATCTGATCATCATCGAGAGCACAGAGGCCACCACTCACAAAACTGCCTGAAACACTCTCCGTCTCAGATCCACCATTCACGCTCAAGTCTTCACGACACGAATCCGGCCTCAAGAACGGACTCGTGACACGCTGTAACTTTGAGCGTGATATTGCTGCCATCACAGCAGCATTGGCCTGTATCTGCTCCATATCAGACTCAGGTGACACCGGAGACGTCGACTCGGCTACACTCCACGTACGTTGTATACTAGACGACAGGTCCCTACTCTCTGCATCAGCTGGTGAAAGAGGCTTCTCCATAGATGTTTCAGTTTGTTGCGAGTTCAGCTGAGTAACCGCTGCTACCATGGATGGTTTCACAGTGTCCACAGGCACAGAACTCACAACAGGCAACTGACCTGATGTATTTGGCACAGGAACACAGTCAATCTGACGCACTGTTATATTTTTAACAGCGACGGCTCCTATCAGCGGCGGTGCAGCAAGCTCGGCAGAATCTGCATCTCCTGACGTCTCATTGCCACTGTCATCATCAGACGACGAACTATGCATGTCCATCAGTGGATGATAAATCGTCGTCTCGTTCCCTGCTGCTCTTGCCAACTTCTGAGCTTTCTTCTCCTGTCGTCGTTCTTGGTGACGCTGACTATGAATTTCATCACTGATCTTCTCCAGATTGTGCAGTGTCTCTGCATACATCTTTTTTGCCGCTGATATCTGCTTCTCCAACTGCACTATTCGTTTCTTTCGCTCCTATTACAAATGAACAATCATGAACACTGCACTTCACAACCTACTATGGCACAGTATCATGATCAGGACTAACCAGAGATAGGCATGAGACATTAAAGCCTGAGACCGAGATGAGGCCGAGACGTTGGTTTCACCAGCCGAGACGAGACATTTGTAGCTCTCGAGGCGTCAAAGCAGGCCTATAGACATTGTAGTGACTGCAGTAACAAAAATTATTCTGCACGTTCATCAGCTGTTAGTGGGTTATGATTTTGTCTTTACCATTAATACTGTGATAGTGTAGGCTGAACTGACTCATTTTGTTAACACGCATCTAACTTCAATGCTAGAACTCTTATGTTAGAATGGACTATTTCTAAAGGCCATTCTGTCTGTCTGTCCGTCACAATCGTGATCCAGGCCTAAACAGTTTAAGACTTCAAAATATACAGAGCGATATGTGTTTCAAGTTTCTTCAACTTTCTTGACATCAAATTTCATAGTCCTGAGATAAGGAGTTCGTCGCCCTAACAAGTGTGTTAAAGAGAAGTACAACCCTATCTAAAGCGAGAATGTGCCCAATAGGCCTAATCTGCAATGATATGGAAATGGTGTAAGATAGGATGTAAGTTAGTATAAACCATCAATAGAAAGTCACGTACGGGCTTTGGACTGGTACCAAATTGGTGACCTTGAATCATGACCTCGAACTGTGTAATGGCCAACGTACATCATCTCTGCGGTAGCCGATTTTTTATGTGGCCTTTACAATGTGGCCAAAATTAGTCATGGGCAAGAGACGTAAATGGCCGAGACAGAGATGAGAGTAAGACGTCAGCCTCCCGAGACTGAGACCGAGACAATGACAATTTTTGTGGAGATGAGATTAAGACGAGACGTTGGAACGTCTCGAGACCGAGACGTTGAGACAGAGACGTCGAGACCAAGACCACAACCCTTGTACTATCTCATACTAACAGCTTTGATTTTTAACCACATACAGCCATATGCTGTCTGTCCACCGTGTATGTCAATGTATTTGGCACACACATAATTTAAATTACAAACCTTTCTTTTGCCGCCCACAAAGTTGCAGGGAAGTTTTTATGTCAAAGTGAACAGGTAGCAAGCTTTTCCTAGAACTTACAGATACATAGCACAGTGCTGCAAGTTTCTATAGTTTGATACTGGACACAATAGCATAGCAGTACCTCCATCTGTTGATTATACTTGGCCTTCAGTTCAAAATATGGCCTACACACAACATCCGCTGTAACTCAACTACTGCTTGCACTGTTACATCAATATATATTTGAACATGAAGACACAAAAGTAGTAATTTACCTTCCAGCCACTAACTGGTACTGCACTTCTGCCAATATACTGCAACCACTTATCTCAAGAAAGAAACACAGCATCTATACAATGTATCTAAGACAGGCAACGTGAAAACAGCAGTCACACACACATTGAGAACCACAAGAACTACGTTACACGCTAACATCATTTTCATATATGACAAAAGCCCAGCACTTGTATAGCGCCTTGCATGGTATACAAACCACTTTAAAGCGCTCGGGCATGGATCACACAGTTTTACCTGCAATAAACACCATACCTGCCGTTTACCTCGTAAGCGTTCACCAGATGGCGCCTCCACCAACTGAGGTGGCAAACATCCAATTGCAGCTCACTACTCATTTATCGACCCCGAAAGGATGAAAGGCTGAGTTGGCCTAGTTGGCTGATCTCCAGCGGATGGTTTACCCACACAGTGGTCACCCGTTAGCTGAAGGTTGAGCGCAGGACAGGGTCAGTTCGCCGGCCAAAGACCGGCGTTCCACCAACTGTGCTACGCAACCAAGTCACATAGGAAAATGAGTGCAGTATAGCAGTATAGCTTTTTTCTCCACAAAACCTGTGAATGGAAGGTAACATTTAATGGCTTCTTCAATGCGAAATAGTGTAAGGATGTGCTTTTGGGGGTATTGTCAACCAATTATTACCAACCCCCAAAAGTCATGTCATAGAAACCAGCCACAAACAACTCTGCTGACAAAGTGGTTGTGTTACATGCAGAAAAATGGTTTTGTTGGCAACAAAAGCCGGTTAAACACTGATAAAGGCGCTGTATCGAAATGACGGCACAGATCAGGTGCCCTTCACCCTCTCATAGGGCTTTGAGCCTGTAGATGGATCAGCTACCAGCCATCAGCCACTGGATATACTAACAAGTTTGTGATGCATTGCCAAATGAGCACTGATGGGCACCGATATGCCTATTTCGAATATAAAAGAGCACATATTAATGTAAAATAACACAGCTTTTACAGAAGTGTTTTAGCTGATAATGCACATCTAAAACAGCAAAATTCATTTTAACATGATATTACTCAGCACTAACATTTAGGTGATGTGATGTTCGGTAATATCACATTTTATAATTTTTGCTGTTTTCGATGCATGATGCTGGCCATAGAACTTCTGTATAAACTGTGTTTTTTACACTAATCACAAAGAACAGTGAAACATATAGCATGTGAGGACAATGCCTTGATTTGGCAATGTTGCGTTTCCAATCACGCTGCAGCTTCTTCACTCGCTGTTCAGCTTCATTCAACAACTGAGCAACTTTCATGTGTTCCAGTTCGCTCTCAAGTCGCTCACGTTCCGACTCGTTTACCTGACAATCACAACAACACTTCCACAGTCATCCAGGTATGAAAAGTAAAATGAGCAAAGCAGTAGGTACATTACAGGTCATGTTTAGTACACTGGACTCGCAATCAAGGTATCATAGGTATGACTCTGGGCTGTTCCATTATCACATAGTGATTCTGGAGGTCATTTACATATGTGTGCCTCTGTGACAAAGGCATGTAACTGAAAGAACTGTGGAAATTCAGCAAACAAAATGAACGAGCCATGTTGCTAATTTAAAAAAAAATGAAAATCAACTTCTGTGACAGATGTCTGTAACAGTAAAGCTTTTGCTGAACAAGGACAGGCAACAAAGTGCAAATTGCTGACGGCTGACAGATACCTCCATACATGCTTGACAACATCGAATGCATCGACTTGCTCTATTCACAAGATGAAAGTGCTTTAGTGCTTGCATAAAAGCAGACTGTATACAGTCTGTATTCTTTTTGAACATCAGACAAAGCAAAATAAGCATTAATTTGTGCTTCACTGGTGACTTTAATATTTTCACTACTTGATACCTTCTGCACATGACTGCTGACAATCTCGTTAACACAGAAACATGCTCTCCAGTACAAACTCACTATTTTTGAACTAAGCAGTACTAAAATAACAGAATTTATGCACTTAGTATCAGAGTTTATGTTGAATAACTGCTAAAAATTTTACACAACAATATCCAGGTATTTCACAGAAATTCCAGATTTCAATGCACATGCTTTTAGCTGCACACTCTGCAAAGCTAACTTACAAACTGCAATAATTTGTCATTACAAATCGACAGTTATCCTTACTGCTAACTAAGCTGGCAGTGAAGTATGACAGAAAAGTCAAACATGTGCTTGACGTATTCAACAGATGTTTACAAGATACCACTGGGAGTCTCACAGCTGGATCATACCAGCATGCAGTAAAAGGTTTTGCTGACGATAGTATGCAGTGCAGACAACTTGTCGCCCAGTGTTCCAAAGAGAATACGAGGAACTAGGTCTAAGTGAGGTGCAGAGAGAAACTTTATCTATGAATAATCACATAAAATTTGTATCTAGAAATGGTGGCAATTACCGATGCACTGCAACCAGAGGCAGCCCATCAAGTCAGTCTTTCTCAGCTTTAATCATGAACCCATAATGCGAGAGCACAATAGATTTCAGCAAAACTGGACAATCTGCGGCTGAGTTATAGTGATTTAACCATTTGAAATTTCAAAAATTTAGATGCCATCTACCATCTTAGATTTCATGGATTACTGTAAGTGGATTACTGGATTTCAACCAATTTGCAGCCTCCATGATTCACCCGCGTTCCAGATTTCAGCAAAATCAAACAATATGCCGTAGAGTTATCTCGACTTAAACATATACAACTGGGATGCCATCTGGCATCTGGCATTTGAACGGAAGTGAATTTGCCTGGCATTTGAACGGAAGTGAATTTCCACAATTCCGCAGCCTCCGCTAACCCATAATGCATCCACACATCAAAGTTCAGCAAAATCGTACAATCTGCAGGAGAGTTATTGATGACTGAACAAATTTTCTCGGCCCATTTCTCAGGGGAGATATTCCAGTGCCTTATTCTCATAGTTGGAGACCAAACTACAATAAATTTGGAGGGGACACAAGGCTATCATGTGCATTACCAATGAGCATTTTGTAAATTTTAGATATGTTGCTTCATTTCAGAACCAGCGCATGTCAAATGCAGCTGGTGTCGAAAATTGAGGCCAAATTTCAGACTTTTACTCCCTGTAAAAATTACACGAGAAATGGGTGAAATGTGTGTGTAAATAATCTATGTTAAATGCAGGACCTAACCTCTGATATACTTTTGCCGGTGCACCACACTGTGACCACAGTGCTGGCTGGGAGGTTGAACATCTACTGTTTACAAAAGCACAACAGAATAAGACGTCAAGACCTCCCCACTATCATCAAGTGGCCTAAAAAGTTATTTTTGAAAAAAAATTTGTTGTGGTATGTTTTCAGCTGCACCCTGTGGATAAAGCAGTGAGTCAAACAATACCTTCATAGTGGAATGATTGAGCATCTCTTGCCATGCAGGATCAAACTGCTGGCTCTGTTTAAAGTAGCCTTGTTCGGCAAGGTTCACCATTTCCTTGGCAGCAGTCAGCTGACTGCATGCTCGCTCGTAGCGTACTGTTGCATTCTGTGTTGCCAGCTGCGCCTGTCAACAGCATGTGACACACGTCTCACAGTCTGTTAATGATAAAATACTACGGCAGAAAATACAGTAACATACAATCTAGAGTTATGTCTAGGTATAAAACAAAGTAAAATATCAGATTACATATGCCATATATCCGACATCTCAGGCACATACTCACAACCTTAAAAGATTAAATCAACTGTCAGGAAATGACTGCACAATGCCAGTGAGGATGCTACCTCCTTCAGAGCAAATCGAGCTTCATAGTAAGACCGAGACTTCTCAATGCAGCTGCCAAGTTTCTTTGCTAGTGCATCAAGTTGTTGTGTTGATTCTGCCAGCAGCTGCCTGAACGTAAGACGTGCTTCCTAACAATCAGCACCATCGGCCACAAACGTGACAGTGCTCAGTGATACAATGAACTATAATTCTACAACACTGTATATGTTTCATATACTAACTATTCAAAAATATTAATGATAAATTAGCATTAATTTGCATTAACTGGTTTGATTTTCTACTTAAAAGTGTCAAGCAATATATTTTGTGTTTTATAAACAACAGAACATGCATAAGTAGAATCGTTTGCAGCACAAACCAACATAAAAATACAGGTAAAATGTAACAACACAATTAAGATAAACGCACTTCAAGCTGTAACTCGATGCGGTTGATGTTCTCTGAAGCTTTGTTTAATGTGTCCAACTCCTCCTGAACATTGCACAGTGTGTGACATATGCAATCAGAATGGTCCACACAGCAAAGCTAAGTTCTAACTTGACACACCATTAACAGAAACAAAGAGTGAGTAAGTAAGTAAGTAAGTAAATATCGATTTGTAGAGCGAGATTATGTAACACCTCGAAAGCACTAAGACTTCGAATGTCCGGCGAACATACGTCCTCAAGTCCTGCCCAAATTGTTCAGAGTCAACAGCTGGATCGCACAGATGATCAGGCAGTAAATTCCAGACTGTTGGTGCGGCGAAAAAAGGCACGGGTCGCAAAAGTGCTGCTGCTGGAGGTCGAGACAGTTCGGTACCAGTGCCGAAGTGTCCGCGAGACAGTTCGGCACTGGTGCCTATCTGTCCGGACACTTCGGCACCAATCTCATGGTGCCGAAATGTCTTGGGTCCAAAGTGTCCTGGGTCTGAAGTGTCTTGACACCAACACAATCGGCGGAAGTCACAAGCACTCAGGGCAGTCACACAATTATTTCAACAGACTTTAATCGAATTACATCATTTCTCAACTCAAGCTAGCTTTAAACTAGAGATAGTACCAGAACGGGTACTGGTACTGTTCTGGGCCGGAACGATGTCGCTTCGGTCCGGCTTCGGAATCAGAACATTTTTTGTTCCAGAGCCAGACCATGCAAAGCATTTTCACTAGATATTTAGCATATAATATAACTATAGGCCTACTGCAAACAATTGATTGACATCACCGTTAGTTCTAATGTCTGGTAGATATGTTACATGTAACGTCATGTAAATGTATGTGTGCAGCATTTCAACCTCTATAAGTTACCGAAGAGCAAGCTAACAAACGTGAATATCCTGTGTCTGGTTCGGTTCAGTTCCGGCCGAAACAAATTAGTGCAGTTACTGATTTGGTCCCGGAACAGTGGCGGGCAGACCGTACGATCACTACTTTAAACCAATCAAACAATTTCGAAATCATGTTTGCTGAGCCATTCCTCACCACAGTTAGGCCTGCTCCAGTCTCAGAGCTTACTCACTCCAGCCAGGCCAACTCAGCCTCCTACCAGCAACCAGTCAGTATCAATGCCACCAATACATCTCAGACTTCCAGTACAACCTTTACACCCAATGCCTCCAGACACAATCTCGAACTCTTCACTATTAGTGATTAATACTAACTTACATCGTATCTTACACCATTTCCACATAATTGCAGACTAGGCCTATTGGTCACATTTTTGCTTTAGATAGGAATATATATTTCTCGTTAACATACTTGTTAGGGTGACAAACCCCTAAACTCAGGATTACGAAATATGATGTCAAGAAAGTTGAAAAAACTAGAAACAATACGTCGCTCTATCTCACTCTATGTATTTCGACATCTGAAACCGTATAGGCCTGAATCACGACTGTGACGGACAGACGGACAGACAGACAGAACGGTTTTTACAATTGCACGCTGTAACATAGCTAGACGCACGTTAACAGAATGAGTCAATTCAACCGTCGCTATTGCTATTAATGGTAGTGACAAAATCATAACACACTAACAGCTAATGAACGTGAAGGATCATTTTATGACATGCAATCACTAAAACGTCTATGCCTGCTTTGACGTCTCAATCACGTCTCAAGAGCTACAAACGTCTCGTCTTGTCTCGTCTCGCAAATTTGACCTAATTTCGTGTGACATCGATTCGAAGGTTGTTTATTTTCATGCTATCTACAAAAAATATGGTGTTGGACAGGAGATTCACAGTGTGAGGAGATTGTGCTGTTCTTGACTGAACTATTTAATCATTCCATGTCTGCTCACTCTGCTGGTCACTTTCCAGTGGCATTTAAGGAAGCATTCCTCACACTGGCTCTTAAGCAACCTGGTCTTGATGTCACGGATGTTCACTCGTATCGCCCAATCTCCAATCTCCCAGTGGTGTCGAAGCTACTTGAGTGGATCGTGGCGTGGCAACTCAACAACTACCTGATGTCAACAAATCTTCTGCCGTCTCTTAAGTCTGAGTTCCAACCTGGCCATTCAACTGAAAATGCCGTTCTCCTAGTACTCTTGGACCTACTGGAGGCAGTTGACAGCAGGGATATTGCTTTTCTCGTTCTGTTAGATTTGTCCGCTGCCTTTGACACTGTTGATGATAGCATCTTGTGCAAGCAGCTGCAGCTGACCTTTGGTTTGGCTCGACATGTCTTGGCAAGGTTATTGGTTATGTTCTTATCTCCACGGCCGCTCACAGTATGTTCGTCTTGGCATGCTGAAGTCACCCTCTGTGCTGCTTGTTTGCAGAGTTCCTCAGGTTCGATACTGGGCCCAAGCTTGTTTATATTGTACACTGCTGAACCAACTGGTCTGATAGAACAACATGGTTGCTGTCCCCATTTGTATGCTGATGATATGTTGCAGTCCATCAGCTATACTGGACCTACAGCAGCGTCTGTCGGCATGCACTGACGAGGTTCACAGCTGGATGCAGCCCAACCGGCTGCAGTTGAATATCAACAAGTCTGAGCTGCTCTGGTGTGCCGCTGCTCACCGGCAGCATCAACTACCAAGATGTCCATCCAGGAATGGGCCTGATACCATCATTCCGTCAATGGCTGTGCGAGATCTTGGTATTAATATGACTCTGATCTCAGCATGCAGATGCACGTCCGGCAGTCTGTCACAGGTTGCTTTGCAATCCGGCAGTATCCAGGATTAGCCCCCGGGTAAGGGTTAGGGTTAGTGTTAGTATAGTGTATAGAATAGCCACTGGGGGCTATTCCTGGATATGGCCTGCAGTCCTGCGTCAGCTGCACAGCATTTGTCAATCTGCTCCGTCGTCTGTGTATCAGTCGCTGGTTGTTGCCCTTGTACTATCGTGGCTGGATTATGGTAACCCAACAGTGGCTGGCCTCCCGGCCTGCCTGCTTAACCGTCTCTAGTCTATACTCAACACAGCAGCTCGATCGATCGCCGGTCTTCGTCGCTCGGAGCATATTACAGATGCTCTCACAAGTTTTCACTGGCTCCGAGCATAAGAGCGCATCAAGTTCAAACTGGCGGTCACTGTCTATCGCGCTCTTCACGACACTGCACCTCAGTACTTGTCAGACCGGCTGTTGCTGATCTGTCGACGAGACGTCGGGGCCAGCTGTGCTAGTCGACCTCCAGTCTTCTCGACATCCGCCCGTCGCAGCGTGTCACTGTCGGCGATCGCTCTTTTGCTGCTGCTGGCCCACGACTCTGGAACAGTCTACCTGCTGACGTCCAGTCTGTCCCATCACTCGCAACATTTCGTCATTTACTTAGGCTACTATAGTTTATAATGTAACGTACCGGTAATGTAATGTAACGTTGGTAATACACTGTTTTTGTTTTGGTAAGTTTATGCTGTATTTCGTCGCGTTTCGTCATCTTTCGTCGTGTTCACCGTATTCACTGTCTTTAGCTGTCTTTCGTCACGTTTCGTCGTATTTCGCCGTCAATTTGGGTGTTTACACGGACCGGTGCCGACATGTCCGTAAGACAGTGCCGTTATGTCCGGACGGTTCGGTACTGTCGCGAAGTGTCACGGACACTTCGGCATTAGGGGTAAACGGGTGACAGTCAACTCGTCACACGGTCAACTCGTCACACGGTCAACTCGTCACACAGTCAACTCGTCACAGGTCAACTCGTCACCCGGTCGACTCGTCACACGGTCAACTCGTCAC
>Ga0049105_1001428_pt1 | contig 10584 bp, 4 predicted proteins | sample WorMetvaBAHAMAS1_FD_61260 | JGI IMG/M metagenome (GOLD analysis project Ga0049105, IMG submission 61260) | Worm MetaG Olavius vacuus BAHAMAS.1 | ecosystem: Host-associated > Annelida > Digestive system > Unclassified | place: Germany: Marburg | collected 2013-04-09 | reverse complement strand
ACTTCCAGACGACCTTCACGTCCGTTCACATCAGCTCCAATCAGCCTCACTAAACAACGACAATATTCCACATTAGAAAACGTGGCAACTAAGGTGTATTGCAACTTAAGGCCGCCCAACATCGCACCAGTCGTTCTTCCCTTTAATTACGACACTCATGCTAGTTTGAGTTGAGGCTACCCGATTTCAGGCCGGTTGTCTTCGCATCAAAACGACACCCATATAAAATTTGAAGTCGACCAACCTATCATTCCTGACTTACAACGTTTTTACTCCTGACATCTTACATTACGTAGTGAGCTCCACCTTTGACTTCTAGATTTGAACGTTTGTAGTGTATCGGCTGACAGTGACCTGTTCATACTCTGTAACATTAGCGAAATCGAATATTATGCGGACGGCCTCAAAATGACAGACCGTGTTATTAGTGTTAAAAACGAAAAACGAGATGATAAACCCACGGCAGAAATTTGCTAAATCATTCCTAAATAAATATTTGATAACTAAACGCCACACGACTCATGTCGGAAGGCCCTATGTTTTTCTCGTGTACTTTTTTTGCCACGCTGAGATCATTGAGATGAATCCAGAATGTGTGGATTCATCTCAGAGTGGCAGCGTGTGTCAAATTATGCGCAGCAACTGATGATGATGATGATGATGTTGGTGGTGGTAGTGATGATGACCATGATGACGACGAGCAACTAAAGCCTATTATTTTCTATGCACAAACAAAAGCAACACCATTTTGTTCAACAGGTGCTCGGCTGGCTACTCGGCTTACAAGTGTATGTGATGAAACTTTGCCTGTGAGTGTAGGCGACGTGACGTCAGTTGAATGAGAAGTTGATTGGATGGTTGTTGCTGCAACTGTTGTCAGTGGAGCTACTGTACAAGCAACACACGTCTCAGGATCTGAAAGCGCCCAGAACATAGCCTTGAGGACATCGCAGAGCCAGGTACATGTATGTGATGAAAAGCAATTATTATCATGTGTAACAACGAAAAACAGGTTATGTTTTGTTCTATTCAAAGATTTTTATAGTGTTTTAAATTTTTATTGTGTTCTAAATAGCAAGCACTATCACAAGGTCTACTGAAGTGTCACGCGATAAGGAAAATAAAAAATAGTCAGAACAATTTAAAATGCAAACAAGTAATTGAATAAACAAAACGTCAACCGGTTTATTTATATAGAAAAGTGAGACATGTCGTCACTGCCGTCGGCAAAATTCAAAATTGATATCGAGAATAGGCCTACCGTGTGATGACGTATACCTTTCTCTGCATATGATTGCAAATAAAAACCTTAGAATCAGTATACGAAAATGCACCAGAATACATTATTTTAAAAAACTGTCAAAAATTTTCTTCAAGCCCCTCCCCCGGTTTGGAGAGAAAAAAACCCCTCCCACATCCATCCCTTCGGTGCCTTCGACGCCTCGATTCTCGCGCCTTGGCGATCGACCCCTCACTGCTTTTTTGACAGATCGAACACTGAGCACAGTGCCACATAGCTGTGGTGAATGTTAGTCATATAGTGTTTATATTATTTTACTGTTATAGATTAAAAATTTGTTCAAAGCTCGTAATAATGCAGCAAAATGTAGCGGCTTGTTTTAGTTTCTAGGAAACACAAACTTTGGCCTTAGATACTACTGAGTCAATGTGATCATTCGAGCTTAATGTCATGCCTAGTAGTAGCCAGAAGACAGCAATCTGTGCCACTACCTCATCCGAGATGACCAAGAGCTATGTATGACGCCTTCGCAATGCACCAAATTCGTTAGACTTTCGGCCGTTGCCAAAGCGAAAAGATGCAGCGAACTCCATATAGCTAAATTTATGCAAAGCAGAGTTTCGTTCAATCTAACCGTTGTATCGTTTATGTTGCACATGGTGCAGAGGAGCCTAATATAAAATGTAAAATATAATTATGTATAATGTAAAAGATGCAAACTTGATTGGCAGACAACAGGGTGTTCATCCGTACACGATGAGAGCCTCCAGTAATCACTTGTCGCAACGACACATCTGTAGTTTGTATATGTATCTGGACTACTCGAGGTATCTTCAGGAAGATCTGATGACGTGACGTTGAACTTGTTGTACAACATGTCCGCGAAGTCTGTACATAAATAGACAGTTCGATTTCATTAGCTCCATTGCAGTTCCGGAGCATCGTTTAATAACTGCGTACGGGTGCTTCAGCTATCGCTTTTATAATTATTTTGTGGGTTCAAAAATGCACTACTCAGGCTTCACGAAAAGCAACCAGTGTAATAACACAATGAAAACAATGTCAGAGAGTAAAAATATCACTACCGAGTAGTGTAAGTCAATGGCCATGTATTACAAACCTGCATCTGGCCAAGTCCACCAGGACTTAATCAGTCCGATCCACAAATCTCCTTCTACCAGCAGAGAACTGGTGAAATATTTGAAGATGTGATCATCGAAGACGGCGAGACTACCGTTGTTAGAGAGACATCTGTTAACAGCTGTGAACCAGTTGACTGGCTCTCTGTGAATCTTGTAACACGTCGAGTTGTATACAATTCCGTTCTCACAACTCGTCTCTGTTCACACATCCCATCGCACGGTCTTATTAATTACTACAATAAATTATAATGGTTATAATAATCCATTTTGACGATTGACGTATAAGTTGGCTTGTTTGAATTGTTTCGTACCAATACTGACAAAAGGATATTATCAAAGAGGGAGAGTGTCGTGAAAAAAATTGACCTGTTGTGATGTTGCAGCGACTGACTAAATCATAGTGACTCCAGTTATCCGCTGCACGATGCTGGTGACTTGCATTTGTGTTTATCCGACACTGATGTCGCCCCTGCCGCGTCAGCCAGTCAAACGCAACACAGCGAGGGTCAAATTCACACGCTCTTTGGCAGTCTGTCAGCGAGGAGGCACTGTTATGTTGTCGTCGGCCGTTGGCGGACAAATTACCAGCATGTGAATCCCAGCTGGATGTGCAGTTGGAGTCTGTTAAAGTTGTTGCTACACAATGAATCCAAACTAGATTGAAACTGCATGAGGATAGCGCAACTATATTTACATTATTCTAATTATCTGAGAGCAATAACAAAGAGATCCGAAATCTCTTAAACGAACGGATCATACAACACTGCGATGAAAAAAAACAAACAACTAAACAGCGGTTGTTTTAAACGTTGACGCTAAAACAAAAGAAAAATAAACTTTGTAAACGCGTTTTATGTCAAAGATTAATTTAACAAGAAGCTCCGCTACCGCGAAAAGCACAGCGCGTCCGTCGTGCTTAGTTGGTGTACTTTATGACATTTCTCTGGAGAAAATCTGTTGATGGCTGATCAACCACTTTTATCTGTTGACATCGAGGTAAAATTTTACGGAGATCGTCCCAGGGAAACCCCTTCGTCGGGGAATTAAACACTAGAGGGGTAGCCGAATATGGCGATTTTGGACCTATCGAACGCTATATCTCGGTAGCTGTGCACGATAGGAGCTAAATTAGTATTAATCACTATATGGAACTCGTATATGAGCTTTCGATTGATACCAAAATTGCTAACCTTGAACCTGAAGCCTTACCTACAACCGAAGCTCTGATGGCCATCCACTGCGCGGCTGCTAAGCACGGTGGATTGATAAGATAAGAAAAGAAAGAAAGAAAGTTTATGGGTAAAACATAAGGCCGGCCTAAAATGTACAAAATACTGCCAGACTGTTGTTGTGTTTCTACTTACTGTGATACTGACAAACGTAAAACAGCTCAGATCGCCAAAATTTCTTGTAAATGAAGGACGTTCCAGTCCATGATGTGGAGTTTAGTCCTATCGCAGCAGACCAGCGATACCGGAACTCAGAATATGGTTTAGGTCTCAACGCTACAATCACACCATTATTATTACTATTACTATTATTACTAAAATTCATTAATTAAAGTGACGCTAATATCTCGAAAATACGTCAAGGGCACTTTGCACATTTATGAGGATGAATATGTCAGGGGTGCTACGTGTTGTAGACGTTAAAATGGCATACATGTAATATGGATCTCTGCTATCGGCGCATCACTCTCTGCCAGTTAAACAACAAATTTCCCACAAGGTGTAACTGCTGACATACAAGGCACTATCCACATGTTGCTGGCGTGCTTGATGGAAGTACTCCAATCAGCTTGTCCAGCAAGACCGCTTCGATCGTCTGGAGCTCATCAGTCATCAACTCGTCAGCACATGGTAGAGAACTGACCTAGCTCGGTGTACGTTTTCGTTGTCTGGAGCTCATTGCCGGCAAACATCCGATCATCCAAGTCAATTAGCACTAAGTGATTTTTACAGACACATGTGTTCAACTGACCTTGCCTAATAACCAACATCAAGGCCACCGGAAATTCCCGTTCGGCAATTCGCTAATATCGGAAATTCCCGGGAATTGTTATGTGTTGAATTTTCCGAGGGAATTCTCGGAATTTTTTAAGTGGGAATTATAGTGGGAATTTATAGGGGTATTGTTTTTTAATTACTGTTGTTCATTATGACATTTTAGTCTTTAATTTCTCGCACTACGTGTTTTACCGCCTATTTTGAGCACAGTCTTGAGTGACGTCTTTGACCCAACTTTTAGCGTTTCTAGGTTAGGCCTACCGCCTACCGCCTACTTTTCGAATATCGATATAGAAAATTAAATGAACAATCAATCAATTTATTTAGCCAACTGTGCAACAACAAAAATGAATGTCAACAAAACAATGTAAAGCGCAGTGACGGGCTACCAGAAAAGCAAATCGCTCATCTCAGCTGGTCGCCCAAATAAGTACAAAATTTTACACAAATTAGAGAACAGCGTCAATGACAACTCATTATTGAATGAATTGGCGACTTATCTTGCACTGTACGTGGCACAGCATTTCACAAATTCGAATCGTTACATGAATATGGACTCCAGGATGAGATATGATCTGATAGACCTACGTGCTAATCTAGTAAGGTTCTGCGTTCATCGGCATGTGATGGCGATCGACCGCTGCCGGGGATCTCTATGTGGCATACCATTACCTAGCTATTGGTGTCAATGAAGGGAGATTTCAATGACTTAATAGTGTAGGATGCACAGTTTTGCAAACTAACCATAGGCCTAATCATCGTAATTGCTTCCAATAAATGTTGATGGTTTGAGTGCTTATTGTGTTGGAATGTGCAGAATTAAGCGCTTTTGGAGAAAGGGAATTTTCGGGAATTTTTTCTTTGGCGGAGGATTTTGCATTTTCAACAGGGAATTCCCGGTGGCCCTGACCAACATCTCCGCATTTTGGGGAATTACACATTCATTTGATAACAAGCAACATCAAACAAATTAGTTGATGAGATATCAAACATTGCATACATACATTAAGCTAGACCTAATTTATGGTATGAGAAAAATGCATAACGAAGAGTCCATAGATCTTACTAAAATATAAATGCATTACACTATGAAACAAGTTGTAAATAAACAAATCTGTACGAGTACTAGCTTGATTGTTGTCCGTTGATCCAATGCCATTTGTCAGAGTTGTCGACGTCAAGAGCGTAAGCATCAAGCCACACATAGTTGTTCATCTGTTCCGTATCTGAACCACTGACTTCCTGGTTATTATTATCTGATATAAACCGCTGAAACACGTTGTCAATGTCCTCATCTGTGATGATTGGCAGTGTGGAGTTCCTTCACGTACAAAACTCTCTCGCTTTATTCCAACTCAACACTGAACCGTCATTGTAGAAACAGTAGTTCTCACCGTATAGTGGGTAGCACTTGGTGAATGCAGATATGACATTTATGGTGTTCAGCAAAACTAATAGATATCCTACAAAACATTCGCATTAATTGTTACACGATTTACGTAATAATAATCATCATAACCAACACCTCAAACATAATCATCATCATCATTTTATTTAAATCAGGCAACATGGCCCATAAACAAGAAGGAGAGAGACATGCAGACAGACAGATAGACAGTATAAGTCAAAGAAAATAAGCAACCATACAAGATGTACAGTAAAACTCATAAAAATGCAGACGGACACACACATAGAAGTAGTTTCACCATATCATAACGTCATCACTGTCTTTGATATGCTCACAGTTATGGCATGATTTTAGCGAACGTGAACTCACGTTTACGTTCGCTATCGCCCTTCCGTTTGTCTGTCGTCTGTCGCTGCGTGATTCCGTGGGTTCCGAGGGCGGGGCACGGCGCCCAGAATTCCAGTGGCTGTACGCCGTACGGTGCGGTGCTGATGGTCATCATCATATCATCATCATCATCATATTCGGTTATTTGTGACATGACAGAACGCATGTCGTATCAAGCAGAAAGTGTACAGGAAAAATGTAAACATCAGTTAACATAATGTCATCAATAGTCTCCTGAGCTGCGTCATAAGTAAGTTGGCTAGAAAATTACACATATTACTGTATCGGCAGATAGCTATATCCAGACCTAGTATGCGTTTTATACAACATGTGTGTGATGAAATTTTTGTCTGAGAGGTGTGTGGTATGATCGGGTAATTGCAATAAATGCGTTCGTTTTCGCTTTTTGGTTGGGCGGAGCATATTAAAGTCGCCGCAGAAGCGGGTGATTGACAGCGGGGGGATGCCATATCGTAGGACTAGACGTTTGGTCTTCGTGTGTACGTCTATCCTTAGAGGTTTGGATCATGGACGTAGTTGCGGCTTGTAAGGCTTTCCAGGTTGCTAGGGAAGCTGTGTAAATAAGAAACAGTACTATCGCAGTCACTGTTGTTCTTGATTCCCGTTGTCACAGTAGAACAACCTTAGTGAAATGTCTCGGCCACGTTACGTTACGCTGACATCAGAGAAACAGAGACCAGCATCCCGACCACACTACGAATCCTACGAACGCCCTCCGTTAGCCCAACATAATTAATTACAACAACTTGTCGCCATGCTATCTCGACATGCAGTGTAATTAATCTGACATCACAGTCCAATAATCTTACCGAATAACAACATTGTAGGTACATTACTTAAGGCTCACTTAACGTCGTTTTGCGTTTCAATGTATTTGTGTAAGCTCATAGTTATGCCCGAATGTTCAGCAAGTTTACAAAGTATCTACTGACGTTGGCAGCCAATGAGTATCAAGCCGGTGTGACCCCTTCCCTTTCTTTTCTACAGGCTACTGGCCGACATGCTGGCTGTCAGCTGTGAATAGTATAGGCTGTATGCACTAGTTATTGCATGTATGATTTATCGCCTTTTATATGTAGCCTACACAGTAACGCTAAAAATAGCCTATACAGGAAAAGAAGCACAGACGAATACAACCGTTGAATTTCTGCTAGCGATGGCGCTATGCAAAAAAACAGCAAGAATTTTGGGCATACAAAGCAAATTCTGAAGTAAATAAGTAAGTAACACGAAGGATTAATGTGTCCGAAATGACAAGCGTCACTTCTCGTGCACAACAGTAACTACAGCATGGTGGTTGCAGTCAGAAAGAAAAACAGCGCCTGAAAAGATGTGTGTTCAGTCGGCTGCGGAAGAAGGCAGTGATGGTTCAGACTGCTGACGTGATCTGCTGCGGCAGACTGTTCCAAAGAACAGATTACATATCGTGTGAAGATAAACCTTCACGGCTGGTATAAGGTATGGCTTAATGACTACGCTGTACAATACAACGTATCATATAATAAACGAAGTGTCTAGCGTCTCTGAACCGACAGCTAAGCTAACACCTTCCTGATAACGCTGTGCGTTTGCATCATGACGCCATGACGTTTAAATAGTCTGCGCTCTGGGGCGGGCTAGGCCAGTTGTAGGCCTATTTATGCCATCAGTACTCCGGTATAACACTATATCGCATAAGGGTGATCAAAACAATGGCAGTTTGCGTCATATACACTGTCGGCCATAACAACCTGCCAGATGTAGTTTTTTTAACTGGCGCTGCAAGATTATTTTAGTCTGAGTTTTTTTCTGGGTGGAGGTCAGACTGGCGTAGTGGTTAGCGCGTTGGCTTCCATCAACGAAGTTACTCGACGTCAGGCCCGGTTAATACTGTGGGTGATCGTATCCGGGTTCAATTTCCGGTGCGGGACATTTATCCTGGTATCTAACCAGCCACCCAAGTCAACTCAGCCTGGCCATCCCTTTATGGATAGGCGCAATGAGTACCAGACAAAAGGCGATGGTGCCCTGCGGCTGGGAGTACAGACAAGGAATGGTTCGTGTGTGGTTAGCAGGTAAAAACTGCGTGATCAGTCGCGTTTCGCCAATCGCCATCCGGTGGTTTCTACTGTTACGGTGGCTAGCTCAGGTTCGTTTTCAGGGTTCCCAGCGGTGTGCCTGCAATTCTAATAAAGGGAGATTATAATTATAATTATTATTTATTACACCACAAAATTTAAGTCTCTTAGAGCTTCCAACGAGAGACGTTTAATTTTCATCCGTAACGTCTTTGAGAGCATGTGCACACAACAAACTCTCACTCGATCAATCAATTCTTTATTGAAAACAGACAAACCGCTGTTAAAACAGTAGAGAATTAGTGCATAAAAGGTAAAATGCCTCACGATATAGCATAACATACGATACATAAAGCCGCATTCTTCGAAAGACGTTGAATTTTTATCTGTAACATCTTCGATTTTTGACTTAGACCTTAGTTTATACAGGGAAGCCCTTTCGAACGTATAAGGTCATTTGCATCGTGTAGGCTTACTTCGTATGCACTTCGACGACTTCGTATCGCAGCGAGACCTATCGTGTGAGCTACAGTGTATTGGTGGTGAGCTGTTGTTGACAAACGCTGGTAGGCAGGCCCATATTGATACTTGCAGCACATACCGACTTGATTTACCGCGCAACAGCGAATGCCTATGCGGTGCACGGTATTGCAACGGCATTTGTCTGTCTGTCTGTTCGTCTGTCAGACGCGTGCATTGTGACAAAACCGAACAATCGTCTGTCAGTATATCAGCACATACTTTTTAGAGCGATGTTTCTAGTTTCTTGCGACCAAATTTTATGGTGCAAAGTTTAGGGGTTCACCTTGAACTAGTGTGTTAAAGACAGGCACTCTCTGTCGAAAGCGCAAATTTGACCAATAATGCAAGATAGGATGTAACTTTAGTATGATCACTAATAAGAAGTCGCATATGGGCTTTCGATTGGTACAAAAATCGGTGAACTTGAATGACCTTGAACTGCGTAATTGCCTCGTCGTAAACACACCTCTAAGGCGCTCAGGTATATGGCATGCATTTGTTTTTTTATTTCATCAAGTAGTGTGTAGGCTACAAACTTTTAAGGTGATGTAGGAATTTTTTTTCAGTTGCACGCAACATTCATTCACGGTTAAAAAGATCGATATAAAATGTAAAAAAATAATCGAATAAAATTAGCCAGATTTACATTTCCATAATCGCATGAAGGTTTTTGGCTTGCAACGTAGTTTGAAACATATATAAGCGGATAGTTAACGAAATTTTGCACTAGAATACAATGTCATGTAACGTAATCACTATCTTTGTGATTCGTGTGACGATGAGTCAGGTTACAATGGCGGGAGGGGGCAAAAGATGCGTACATAATACGTTATAAAATCAAGTGGCTGAAATGGACAACATTTACATCGTAAAACAATGGCGGTAGCAGAACGACGGGCTGCGATGTGTTGCACGTAAATATTCTTCCGAACTTGCAAAAAGGCGGTTCCTAGAAAAAAATATACTTTTTCGGATTGCTTTACAAGACAGAATGTAATACTCTGAAAGATCGCTTTTGTAAGAGTTTTCGATGGGACTGAATACTGGCAGGGTCGGAAAAAGTGTTTTAGTCCTGGTATATAGCCATACAGAAAGTGATAGGCCTACTTTTTAGTTAACGAAGTATGCCATAGTTAGTGATACTAAGTAATTTTTTCCACGTAGCTGTAAATCGTCTCTGCCGATTTCTTTTTGGTATTTTGTGCGAACATTTTCATGTTTTCAAAAAAGCAGTACATCCACAAAAACACTGAAATTCGCCAATTACTGAATCGTGCCACTTTCGGGGAAAAAATATTCCGCTCACTGTATTTCCACAAGCTTTATTATTTTATTTAGTCCGTTGAATTATGCGTGGTGTAAAACTATATATTATATAGTGAGGTTGTAAGTTTTGTAGGTTTACGTGTAAATTGTATTTTCGACAGTTACCTTTCAAATAACAACGCACACGGTGATTACAACACAAAATGGTCGTACTAGTAAATCCATACGGTCACAGAATACTGTGTACTTGCAGTATTAGCACAGCCATATGATGCAGCCCACAAGTCTTACTAAAAGTAATTATTAAGTGGCATCACATGATAATTAAAGTTTAACAACAGCTTTGCATTAGTATGAGTAGCTTATACTAGCCAGAAGATTGTCCGTTGATCCAATGCCATTTGACAGAGTCATTGACAGGACGAGCGTGAGCATCAAGCCACACATAGTTGTTCATCTGTTCCGTGTCTGAACCACTGACTTCCTGGTTATTATTATCTGATATAAACCGCTGAAACACGTTGTCGATGTCCTC
>Ga0049105_1001427_pt1 | contig 10584 bp, 4 predicted proteins | sample WorMetvaBAHAMAS1_FD_61260 | JGI IMG/M metagenome (GOLD analysis project Ga0049105, IMG submission 61260) | Worm MetaG Olavius vacuus BAHAMAS.1 | ecosystem: Host-associated > Annelida > Digestive system > Unclassified | place: Germany: Marburg | collected 2013-04-09 | reverse complement strand
TTCTCGGGCAGGAGTATAATAAAAGATACCAAAAACATAAGGACTATTGTCGGGTGGCCGAACAAGACCATACTTAGCAACATTGCGTCCTGACTGAGGACAATAGTTAGAACGTTTAAAGCGCTTGACATACGGAAACTTTGATAACCTTGTAGGTTTAATCTTTCAGAAGGTCGCCGCTTACCTTGAACCTCAACAATATCGAGTGAAGTACGCTGTTTTAAAAACGTAGTGTCGAAGTTTGTGCAATAACTTTATCAACTGTTAACAGATTTTGAAAATTCTTTCACTATTGGAAACAGCAATAAATTATCTGCAAAATAAATATTATATTTTTCGCCGCGTCTTGAAAACCTCGCTGTACTACCGTGTGAAACATAAAAGTTTAAATATGTTGCAATTGCTCTACCACTCTACCTTGATGACAAAGCTGTCAACTCTACCATTTTTCAAAATTCTTTAAACACTTAAAGAAACATATTACTCTACTTACTTATTTTCTGCCTAGTACAGCAGCGCATGTACCAGTCACGAGTTCACGATGTTGAGGAACTGTTGGACATTTGGCATGGCCTTCAACAGAGTGCAGTTGATAATGCAATTGATGGACAGCTCCTCTCCTCGCCTGCGTACGGGCCAAAGGAGGACATTTTCAGCTCTAACAATATACTAATTGAGTCAGCGGTCATTGAAACAGTGAAGCAATGTTCCATTCGTAGAATTTGGTTTTAAATAGGTTTAACAATTCATAAAATTATCATAAAAGTTCGGCACAGTTTTGTCATCAAGAATTGGTAGAGCAATTGGAACATTTTTCAATATGTATGTTTCACACGTGGTGCAACGAGGTTTTTTTAATAAGAAATGGCGAGAATTATCATCTCTATTTTATAGATAATTCACTGCTGTTTCTAACAATGAAAGAATTTTTAAAATCGGTTTACAGTTAATGAAGTTATTGCATAAAGTTCACGACACTACGTTTATTTAAACACACGGTATAGTAGGCGGTCACATGACAAAGTAATACGAAAACTAGAACTCGTCATAAATTATTAAACTTAGTAGGATTGAAATTTGAAAACAACGGCAGTTTATGTCTCGAATCAGTTTTCGTATATCATTCGTGTAGACTTCTGTCAACGTTTTTTATAATATAATATAAGAACATTGGAAAAAAGCTTTCAGTCTTTCTTTTATCTACTTCACCCGGGAGATAACAGTTAGCGTACGAATATGAAAACAGAAAATGTATGTGCACTGAGGATAGCAAACGTCTAATAAATAATCCGTGTATTGAGCCACGTTTTGTGAGCGCCATGGTCGGAGCAAGTAGCATTATGACCGGTGCACAGCTCCGAAAGGAATCGACAGACAGATAGATAGCAGCGCATGGGCCCATTCAGACAGCGCACGGTATACACGATACTGCACGGCCGCATTATTACATTTCATACATCGTAACGGGGTGGCCATACCCACTTCATACATTGTCATCGCCATTTTATCCCTAACCTACCGTAACCGTAAAACTAATCTTAAGCCTAAAACTAACCCTAAGCGTAATGTACAGAACACTTTGAGGAAAAAAACTTTTAAAAACGTGAAAAAATAGTCTCGCGTTGGATTCGAACCCGCGACCCAGGCAGTGCAATCTAAACACGCTACCCGCTGAGCCACGGAGGCAATCGACCTCGTGCTAATTTTCGCTCTTTTAAGCAATATCGGAAACGAAAAAATGCAAGAAAAAATAAAACTAACACTGACCCTAACTCTACTACTAACCCTAACCCTAAACCCACAATCGACAAAGCTGCAAAGCGAAATTAACTGAATAAGCTACTATACCATTACTATAACGATGTATGAAATGGAATGAAGCCGCATGGCGCTGTATGATAGAACACAACCTTGCGGACACGACGTACGTATGTACGCAGAGCGCACGCGAATGTACGGATCCGTGAAATATAATACACGGCGACTGGGCGGAGCCGAACGGTGGTACGGTTATTCACAGTCCCCGTGTGCGTAATTACAAGACTATATGAAACTGCCGGCACTGTTCACGACATGTTAAATAATTTCTGCGGACTGCAGTTTGCTGAAGCCTACGATGCCGCGCACAGTCTCATCACGGCAATACTTTTTCATGTGTTCGATTAGTCCGAATACCCTCTGTATCGTACGGTTCCGTACGGTAACCTACAGATCCGTGGCACCGCGCGCTGTCCGAACGGGCTCTAACGTTGCTATCGCGTGCACAGATTTTGGATCAGGTTAATAAGGTCCGATGTGACCAAAGACGACCCTTTATGGTCGTCAGAACTGAATTTTCGTACAGAACAAACGGACCGTTTTGTGCGCCTCGCAGGAAAACAAAGTTTGGCTTGCGTTAATGAAAGCTTAACAAGCAACCGTCGCTACTACTGCATCTTATAGATTGAGACAGTCCTACTCCAACTTACCGTAGCTGTAGCTGCGCTCTCCACTCCGTAACAAAACAACTATTAACAAGACTGTATACTATACCCATTATTGCATCGTGACTCTGGACTATGAAGGTCAAAGCGTTCAAATCGCTTGACCCGTGGAAAACTTCGATGAATTGGTAATCTTTTAGGTTAGTAAATCTCTGTTGAACACTCCCAGTGTCACGTAAAGTAGTAGGCGGCCACTGACAAAATGCAGCAGGAAAACCAAAAACGCTTGTCATCAACGGTACAATCTTCAACCGTTTTCTTAATCGGTAGGATTGAAACTTGACAACAACGACGAATGTTTTTTTTCTTGAATCAATTTTATTACTTACTTATGTAGAGTTCCGTCAACACTTTTTATTGAGAAAGTTGAAAAAATAAAAAAATAGTATAACAGTCTATCTCTTATCGTAAATATTTTTGAATAGTACACCTACACAAGTTCAGCATCAGAAATGTAGCAAACCTGGTTTCAAATGTGACTACAAAAAGAGTGATCTTTTTTTGCTGTTTTGCTGTTTTGTTATATGTTAAAACAAACTACTCGTATGTTTGTGGATACTTGTGTTATTTAAGCTTTTAGTTGCTATCGGGTGCATGTTGTTTTGTACATGTTGTTTTAACCTCTGTCTATCTCTCTCTTGCTTTTATTCTGCTTATTCTTAGCGAATAAACTTGGTCAAATGTGTTTTAGGTACTGCATAAATCACGTCGTCAGGTCTAACGTCTAAAGATCTGCGTATATCTGGACTCGAATCGCACACTGACGACCTTTCAAGTTGATTGGTGACTAAAGCGCTGAAGCTGTCGTCATCTTCCCGAAGGTTGCTGCAGCAGCATCAACGATGATGAATACTACGAGTGACGTCAACTGTCGAGCGGTGTTCCGGTTTTACACGGACGCGGCGCTCGCCGGCCCGGTCTGCCTCGCCGGTATCGTCGGCAGCTGCCTCGCGTTCGCCGCGCTCGGTCTCGACGCAGCCCTATCGCCGACCGCCGCCTTCCTGTTGCGTTGTCTCGCTGTCTCGGACGGCGTTCTGCTGGCAAGCTGGCTCGACTCGCACTCGCTGCCCGCACTGCTCGAGTTTATCGGCGTCGACGAGTCGCTTCAGTCAACGACGTGGACGTGGATGAGGATCATGCTGCCGCCGCTGATGTTTATCAGTCAGATGACGACGGCATGGTTTACCGCACTCATCGCCACGTGGAGGTACGTGACGGTCGGGCTGCTACACACTCCAGACTTTCCGGGCAGCAGAGTCGGAGTCGCCGCCTGCTCGCTGTGCGGCATCCGCGTTGTAGTTGCAGTGGTCACTGTACTGTCCGTAGCGTTCAACATTCCACGCTTCTTTCAGTTCCACGCGGTCGACGTGGTTGACTCGGACAACATCACGCGTCACATGCAAGTATTCTTGTAGATTCTGTAACAACGGTGCATAATAATAACACTAGCTGACGAATGGACAGACAATCCACAGAGCAGCCGCCTAGAAAAGAGCGAAATAAAATGGTATAAAACCAGTGATTGTTGGTTATGAAGTGCAACATCGGGTTTTAAATTCTTTTTATTAGGCAACCCAACGATAGTCGGTAAGCCTTATATTTTACCACTGTGCTTTTTCACCACTAGACTTTTAATCTCCCAGCCCGCGTAGCGGCCGCCGCCGAAAGTATGGCAGGGGTTTGATCTAAGTTGAACTCGACAAATTCACTCAGACATTCTCCCATTCTTCGTGTAGTTTTTACAGGGGAGGAGGTGATAAGTGGGAAATTTGACCTCGATTTTTGACCCAACCGCCTTTGAGTCACCTCGTTTCGAAACGGAAATCCTAACTGGCTGTGAGTATCGATGATTGGTCTTCCAAAATTTGGTAGAGTCTGGTCCGCTCAACTTTGACCACAAAGGGCTAGAAAATCGTCCCTGAAAGCAGGTGACAAAACTAGTTCAGTCATCAGTTATCTCAGCCGCATTGCAGATTTTGGTGAAATTTGGTATGTGGGTGCATTATGGGTGCAGGAAGCCGCAGAATGGTTATAAACTATTTCTGTTCATTCCAGTGTGGCGGACGGCGCGTATAATGCAATGGAGAATATTTTAGGCATTTTCTTGCGCCTTTCAGTAGCAAGATATTGTTGTAAAATGGTTCATGTTTGGCAAGTTTATTTTCTTACTAAACTTTTTATTTCTATTTTTGGCCCAACCAATAATTAAATTCTTTATTACATTATTTTAATTTATGGGAAACGTAACCGATCAAATTACAATAATCTATTTATAGTAAGGTTGGCGCCACCCCTTCTATTGTTCTAGCTAGGATTATGATAATGAGATGATGAAAATGAGAATTATACTTGGACGACGATACGATTTGTTTGATAGAGGATAATCTTGATTTATAACCGCGAATATCGGAATTGCATCAAGATCGGGAGAAGCCAGGTAGTGTTGAGAGCACGGTATTCTTGGGTTTTGGACACACGAAATTTGGTTTCGTCAGTTTATTCCTAAAATTTTTGCTGCTAGCAAAAATTTCCTTAGATCGGGCTATGAGACACCGTCCCGCGGCCACGGACCCCTGTTTTGGCCTGTCACGAGAGATCCGGCGGGAAGTGGACAGACAATCTTGTACATTTCCAGGGACAGGGAGCCCATGTCCGGCCTCTGGGGATGGGACAGGACGGTCCGGACAGAGCAGACGGGACCGCACCGTTCGGACGTCTTCTAGACAAATAGACCTCGAGAGGTCTTACATAGTCCTTCGATTGACAGTGCAGCGCTAATTGCCACCAGCAACCCAAGGCCAACTCAGCCTTCCATCCCCCGGGGTCGTTAAATGAGTACCAGTTTCGGTTGGGAAGGCAAAGGCAGGGTATGGTTCATTCCGTTAGCGGATGTACGCGGGGTGTGCAGGTAAAACTGTGAGATCCCTTAAGAACGCGTGCAATACCTGAGCGCCTTAGAGGTGTGTTCATGACAAGGCGATATACAAATCCACGTTTACCTTTACCTTACCTTACCTTTCTAGTTATTGTTTTGTTTCTGTGTATTTTGTATACTTGACATAATGGCACAAATATTGCAATGAACTGTGTGATTGTCGTGGTCACAAACACCATTCCTTAGTGCATTCGGTTGCCAATTTGTTTCTAGAATTAAATTCACAGAACTCGGACGCCGACACAGCTTTCGTGTGGTCTACGCCGACATCACGTACACAGTGGTTCAGTTCGTTCTGCCGTTTCTCATTCTGACGGTGTTCAGTGTGTTACTAATACGCGTCTATCGTGCCCAGCGCCGTCGTCGTGCCGCCATGTGTATGTCAAGAGGAAGTCGTCATAACGCTTCGACGACGTCGACGACTTCGGTGAGTGTCAGCGACGAGCACAGTGTGACGCGCGTCATCGTCGTCGTGATGCTGGTCTTCGCCGTCTGCAACCTGCCGGCCAAGGTGCTCGACATAGCGTACATGGCTAGCCCGGACTGCGGCTCGGCCGCGTACATCGCACGCCGACTCTCCTTCGTCCTTGAGATGGCGAACTCCACCGCCAACTTCGTCGTCTATTGCGCGCTGAGACATCAGTTCCGCGACGGACTTCGTCGGGCGCTGACTCCACTACAGCCGCAGAGTCATTGCCGGCGGCAGCAGACGGACGACGGACCGACTCAGCGCAGTCTGCGCCAGCACGCGAGGAGATCGGCACCGGCCGACTTGGAGCTCATACAGATAGTCGACGAGTTACCTCACAGTCATCTCAACGTTCCTGGCGTTGTTCCTGATCGCAACTCTACATGTGTTTCAATGACACTTCATCACGACTAAAGCAGCGCGCACGGATCTACAGTATGAGTCGGAAAAAGTAGACTCCCTAAACCTTTTTGCATTTTTTTCACTTAGGCTAAGTATGTTTCCGTGAAATTTTGCGAATTTGTTGCCAGTTTATATCCACACATATCCACCAATTTTGGTCGATTTGTCTTAATATTTAACAAACGGCGTTAATTTTTCTAGGAGTACTGATCGTTTTTACCGTTTCAAATTTCGAGTTTTTACAAGTCATATTGCCTTGACTTCGTCGCGAATTAGAAAACGTGCAATTGCGAATGCATTGCAACTTGAGTCCCCCCCCCCGAGCCACGCCAGCCCCTTCCCGCTTTAATTACGACGCCATGCCAAGTTTGACGTCGCTGAACCTATCCATTGCCGTATTGCGTTTTTGCTGCTGATACATTACTTTACGCCGCGAACTTGATCTTTGACTTTGTGACCTTGACCTCTGACCTTTGAACTTGAACATTTGCAGCGTATCGGCTGTGACGTGTAGAAATTCTGTACCAACTTTGAACGCAATCGAACAATCCGCAGCAACGGATAGGCTCAGCGACGTCAAACTTGGCATGGCGTCGTAATTAAAGCTGGAAAGGGCTGGCGTGACTCGGGCAATGCATTCGCAATTGCCACGTTCATTTAACAGATACTAACTGTTATATTTAATTAAATATCATTTGATCTGACTTGTTTTTAATGAAACATTTAGGAATCGAATTTCGTAATAAACTAAATTAAATTGTTAAAATCTGAGGAGTCTTACTAGTAAAAGTGATACAATTTACACTGATAGTCAGATAATTGGACCAAAATTGGTGCAACCATATAAATATGTTTGGACAGTAACCAAGGTAATTTTTAGTTACACAGGTTCACCACAAGTGAAAATATCGCAACAAGTTTTAGGGGGTAGCTATTTTTTGACTCACACTGTAGAGTTTCACTATGTGCCCCAATATCTGACAACTGGGTACAATCCAGCAAAGAGCTCGGTGCCAAAATTTATGTCATTTTTTGTCAAATAATGATTTTGCCTATTTTACCCACAAAATGAAAAGGTACACAAACATTGAAAATTTTGAGTGAATAAATATTTTATCGGTCAAATATTACCGAGTTGGAAAAAGACGTCGTGGCTGCGACTGGATGAGACTTCTGAATACATCCTTGATGTTCAATTGTGCAGCATCAACTTGATGGATTTTGACCCCCTAAACCTTCGTCTAGACCCGACCCAAAAACATTCTAAGTGACTGTGTTGACTTTGGCTTAGTTACAAGATAGACCTAGGCATATTATGTTGGACATATCAGGAGCTTCGCCTGTCGGCGGCAACTGTCTTTGGCTTTTTCCTGCAGATTATGTAATTAATTAATTAATTTATTTATCAACACAGATACACGCAGTAACAAACAATAAATGTAATGTAAAATGTGAATTTATATAGCGCATAATCGATATACACACCCTCTAATGCGCTCGGCATACACTAATACTGCATGAACAGAAAAGTTTTCAGCGATTGTCGAAAAGTTTTGTCAGTGCAGCTGTGATCTAATGAGCTCGTCTGGAAGCGAGTTCTAGACCGTGCGAGTTCCAGACAGAGAATGCTCGACGGCCGAGTATGCTGCGTTGGTAACGTGGAACCTCCAGCCGATGACAGTGTGCCGAGCGGAGTCGTTGACGGCCGATGATGACTGAGACTGCGTTAAGCGTTGAATACAATATAGCTACGTGTTAAGTAAGTAAGTAAGTAAATAAGTAAGTATACAATTGTTATATGGATCTCGCCCACCCCTCCCCTAATTTTCACAGGGGGGGGGGGCAAAAAGTGGCGTCGTTTGAAACTTCACTCAACTTTGAGCCGCACACGTTTGAAAATGCAGCAAGATATCCGAATTCTGAAACAAAGCTGCGATGATCGCCCTATGTCCTGACCAAGTTTGGTGAAGTTGGGTCCACGCACCCATGAGAAAGCTCTATCAGTTCTCACCCCCCCCCTCTTTAAAATTGCACGCGAAAACGCGCTAAATCGTCGATAACTCAGCCGTGGATTATTCGATTTCGCTCAAATTTTGTACAGAGTTTAAACGTATGACATCCGAAGTGCTGTAAAAGTAAGTCACCACATTATTTTGTGGACGGCGTCAGAATCGCAGAGACGCCACAACGGCGCCAGACGGTGTTCATCACCGTCCAAAAGATGTCTTCAATCCGCCGCGCGAATGTGTTCAGTGTTGAGTGAGAGAGTATTGTGGCGCAGAGCTGATTGCAGACTGTTCCACAACGTCGGTCCACAGGGTGCAAAACTTTGCTGTCCGATTGATGTCTGCACTCTGAAGTGCAGTTTTAGTGTTGAAGTATTACAAATGCAACATAAAATAACATAACATATTGGTTTATTCGCAAAGTGACAGACTGCATCTGCGGTACATAGTAATAAAAACGGAAATATGATTGGATGAGATGGGTTAGGACTAGACTAACACCTCAGGCAGCTCAAGCGTTGGTATCACAACATTTCAATTACGCGGCGCCGTTAACACCGATGTGCGTTTAAAAAGCGGGAAAAAGTAGTGCTACACCTGTAAGTTGCAACTGACGTTGTTTTTCGTTTTAACAGTGTAGCAGTAGATCAGGACGATGCGTTGTTTGTTGATTTTAATCTGGCTTTGAATAAACTTCACACGGCATCTAAAAACGGTGTGTAATAATTGTCTGTATTTCCGTTATTATCTGTATTTTATTATCATTAATATTATTACATTTACAGATCTCCTGTGTAACTTAAAATAAAATGTCGTCGAAACGGCGAAGACTTCTGGATTAGTACATCAGTGGCTCAATACAAATAAAACGTTGCAAAGATCGTGTAGGCATATTCTGTTATTGGCCTATTTCGTTAACATGCGATGAGATATAAGCTCGCCTTCTGTCTCTTCATTAGTACTATCCAGACAATGCCCGTAAATTGAATTATTAGGCAAACTGCTATCTCTATGCGGCATACAGATAGCATTCAGCCTAATAATTCAACTTAGAGCTGTTCTGGGTAGTCGAGCTGCTCAAAAATGCTCAATATGCTAATCTTTGAGCTCTTATCCAAGTGGTAAAGTTGTAAGTTGCAACCTCGCGTGATTAAAGGATTTTTTAGCGTTATTTTGACTCATAAATCGTACCCATGTCAGCTCAGTGCCCGTCTTCGATCACTCTGAACCTCCCACAGCAGGTGAGGATCGCGCACCTGTGAGTGTGAAGGGCTCCTGCTAGTCAATAAAATATTTTCAGTCGGAAAGTAATCGATTAGGCCTATGTGTTATTTTTCCTTCCATTTTCGCACTGATAATGAGCGTCCAAAATTAGAGCTGAGAAAAGTTCCAAATTCATCCTATTATAACGACGCGCACAACTACTACAGGAATCAGGCCGCTCTATCGATGCTGATTAACTTCGTTACTGAGACCAGAAACGGTGTTTTTAGCACCGATTAATTTCAGTCACAACTTTTTGGAAGCCTTGCAACAACACCGACCGACACTATGAGCTAGCGCGGTACGAGTTAGATGGGTACATGTACATCTTGTTGAAAACACAGTATACGGGTTGGGCCAAAAATCGGACCATTTGTAATTTTTAGCTCCTGCATTATGACGACGTAAGGCGTTCAATATATACAAAATGTTCAGCTCTTTGTGATGAGTACGACTGATATTTCTGTGTCGCCATAATTATACTACACCGAAAATATTAATTAATTTAAGCACGTCGTTCAATTATTGTACACAGTTCCCTGAAAATTGACAATCAGAATAACATCAATAGGTAATTCAACATGTCTACACTGTGTACCCTAAACACCATCGACGCTCTTTTTGCAGTCGGCACAATCCCCATTTGCGTCCTGGTTTATTGGAACCAGCAGTGTAACATATGAGGCGCTTTAGGTGATAAACGTCTCGGAAGTCTTGACGATACAGTTTGTGTTGCAAAGCTCTCCAGAGTAAGAAATTAACCAGACGGAGGTCCAAATTACTCGGTGGCAAGTTTTATTGCTTCCACGAACTCCGATGCGCCGGAAAACAGGTGACACGTGAACGGTGAATTGTCATTTTAGCACAGTATAGTTTCACTGCACTTGTGCAAAGAATATCTAACTGCGGTAAAATCCAAAACACCATTCTTACTCCTGCTACAGTACTGAATGTGCTACGGATCACTCCGCTTCGATGAAATCCAATACGTCGATGAACACTTAATTGGCCGTAACATATGTGAAC
>Ga0049105_1001426_pt1 | contig 10585 bp, 10 predicted proteins | sample WorMetvaBAHAMAS1_FD_61260 | JGI IMG/M metagenome (GOLD analysis project Ga0049105, IMG submission 61260) | Worm MetaG Olavius vacuus BAHAMAS.1 | ecosystem: Host-associated > Annelida > Digestive system > Unclassified | place: Germany: Marburg | collected 2013-04-09 | reverse complement strand
GGTGGCCAGCTTGTTGGGCCTATGCCTGTTCTGGCAGCCTGCCACTTGATTTATATATGTTCAATTATTGCATTATATTGCTATTCATGTTGTGGCGAATAAAGTTCTCTCTCTCTCTCCAGCTACGGGCCTGTTTATAGCAATGGTCGCAGTGGTCCTTAGCCTGGAGATATTTTTACAGCGCGTCCGCATTGCTCGCACTGCAGAGAGCTGTACTAGCTAGCTTCTGTGCGTCCGTCCGTCACGTTCCTGTATGTGTCCAGACGAATGAAGACACGATCGTGCGGTTTGAGCGTCTCGAAGGACAATCCCTCTAGTTTCTGGCGAGGTAAAGTTTATCCCCAGCGGGGGCGTTAGAGGGAGGCACAGGCACTCCTATGTCGATAATAAAAATTTGACCAATAATCGGCCACAGCACTGTGTAGTAAATACGACATTGATGTGTCTTCTGTCTCAGAAAATATCAAGAAGGCACTATGGAATGTATTTGCTCAGACTGTTGATATCTGAATTTGGTTTCTCTGCTGTGTAGTGATTGCTGTTTTTAATGCTTTGTGTTTTTACTTTGTATGTTTGTAGTGTAACGTGTGCTGCCTCTGTGGCGTAATGAATGAATGAATAACTTGGAAACGGTGCAAGACAGGCGGTTAAGTTAGTATATTAATCACTAATAGGAAGTCGTATGTGGGCTTTCATTTGGTACCAAAATCGGTGACCTTGAACGGCCGTGTAGTTACCTTGGAAGTCATATATGGGCTTTCGATTGGTACCAAAATCGGTGATTTTGAATGGCGCAATGGCCATTATCTTGCGTTATTTTGCTGAATTCGGTAGCTTTTGTGGCCAATTACGTATAAGTAAGCCATCAACAGATTTCTCCCGAGAAATGTCAAAGTACACCAACTAAGCATGATGGACGCGCTGTGCTCTTCATAGTAGCAGAGCTTCTTGTTAACAATGTCGTGAAAGAAGGTCCGTTCACTTTACTTACTTATTTTACAGTGAGAGTGGGAACCAGCTTGGTCAGATACGTATAAAAGGGATACTGTAGCTGTCAGTCTAAGGCCCCTTGATGGAAACACAAATGTGAACAACCTCGGCCAGAGTGGACTTAAGTGGAACTGCTTACCTATTAATCCTGTGTATCGCTAGACGTCAGGAGTGATGCAATTATGCCACACTGATGTTTGCAATTCCAATGTGGAACACAAAATTTCTTAGTTCAACGTACACCACCAGCCAGTTAGGACAGTTTACTTGTCACAAAGGACTGACATTGAAAACAACAGATATCATATGCGAGATAGCACAATCTCCTTAATATTAATCTGAGCAACAGCAACAGAATGCTACAACACATCGACACTTCCGCTACATCAACTCTAGGTAAGACCATTAAACACAAAATGCCACCTACTGTTGCTCGCACAAAGTCTACACCGCTTTCTGCAACACCTGAGCTGGAATGACTGCCACATAGGATCAGAGGCGATGGGTTATTTACCACAGTTGTGCACAATCACAGAGTGGGCAGGTTGATTTACATCTTTGTGTGTTCATCAACAGTATTAGTATCAATTTGAATGTTTTTCGTCATGATTCGGCATGTATTTTCTCTCGGCTGTTCTTAAAGTTTGGTCGACAGTGCCAGTACAATAAACTGACAGAAAAGAATAGTCTTCAAAATGTGTTTAAGTGGGACGTTACACTCCGAAGTCAGTCTACCTCGTTCAAAACTTTTATTGTCGTATAACTTCATTGAGTAATCCTGCAGACATACAAATGCAACAACTAAACCTCGAAGCTAGTAAAAATTCTACAACTGCTTTACTTTTTAACAACTATGTATTATTACACTTCACCAATCAATATCTCGTATTTGTGGTATGTAAAACAGTAGTATGCAAGAACCAAGTACTTATCCAACAAAAACAGCTGTATATTAGCAGCATTTCATATTGAGCTCAACGACACCGGAAATAGCAGACAGCTAGCAAATACTAAATCAAGTACAAAAAGAACCATAACTCATCAGCAGCAAGAACAGTAACAATGAGCATACTAACATCCTCCACCAGAGTTTCACAGAGAAAAGCACCTTAGTTAATGACAATAATGATGATAAAATGCAAAGAAGGCATAACTTTCTGATATTGTGTTAGATGCCGTTCACATATGAATATTAAATCCTGCACCGAGACACACTAAATGGAAAACACACTTAAAAAGTGACCAGTTGTTCAGCAAATACTCAACGGCAGAAGAAGCACCTTCTGGAAATCATTTAAATTCAATTCAATACACCTTTGCTGGTACACCAACATAACAGACACCAATTTCAAGTACATCACATGATAAGTGGATGGAATTACACGAAATTATGGCAGAACATTGCAAAATGTACATAAAATTGGGACCACATATAGAGTGCAACGCGAAAAATGGTGGCTGGAAATTTACATTCCATAACAACAGGCTGAAGTGTGACAACATTGAATTAGTGAGAGTCAACACATCAAATAAATTATAAACATCGACATGCCATCAGCTGATTTGAATGATAAACTGAAAACTAACAACTACTGTATAAAGCAATGCAGACGAAGCATGCGGCAAACATGAAGATGACGTGGAATAACTTTCAGTTGTACTTCATGAGCAGCGCTTCCAGCTTATCAGCACTAGCGCCACAGAATTCTTCCACCTAACATGTGCAGCAGACAGCGAAGTCGAGCAATAATAACCAGAATTTCACTCAGATGCTAACACCATGTACATTAGGTCCTATGTAGAACTGTCAATCGTTAAAAATTATACAGAGTTTGTTGGAACATATCTGACAAGAAGCTTAGCGGTCGCAAAGCAACTGCAGTGTGGGTCAATTTTGGCCAAATATAACTGGGAGACCATATTTTGCGGATATTATAGGTCTATCTTCAACCACTGTGATGTAATCAGCCTGCAAAGCTATCAAATTCTGTGAAATAATGCAAAATAAGGGCTATTATGCAATTCAAGGTCACCGATGTTGGTACCAATCAAAAGTCCATATGTGACTTCCTATTAGTGATTAATACTAACTGAATCCTATCTCACACCATGATACTGAATTGAAGTTATCGCAGATTACTGTTCAAAATATGGACAATGCATTTTCAAGCCCCCTTTGGGGGCTTAGGGGCAACGTACACTGTTCACCTTAGGCTCATTGGAAACCTCGTAATGGACTTCCTATTCATGTTAACTGAACTTTTCTGCTACCTGGAAGGTGTTATGGCTGAGGTGCTGCAAGCAAATATTGATTGGAAATCGTTTTTGAAAGGGTTGGTCAGTTTTGGCCAAACTTTCACGTGGTAGGGACGTCCCCAGCGAACCATTTTTGCATGGATAGATAGGCCAGTGAATGCCTTAGAACTCTGTCACTGACAGTATTCACACAAAGAAACTTTATAGCAGATTTTGTTCGAGTGAAGTGCAATTTTAGACGGAAAACAGCAGTTTTGCGTTGGCATTTTGAACAACTTCCTGTATCACCAGCTGAGATTTCAAGCCATCTTCATCACACAACTGTAAGGACAGAATCTGAAAAAATACACGTATGTCATACAAAACCCTCTCCGAATGAGCACTAGCCCTTGTTCTGGATGCACTGCAGCAAACAGTGGCTCAGCAATCCATATGCACAGTACGAGGGGCATTCAAAAAGTTTGTAGACTGACACAGTTATCTATAGGCACATCGTACTGTTATTTTTCAACATATACTCCTGGAACTGAAATGCACTTTTTCCAGCATTTCTCCAAAGCTCTGATTCCATTGTAGAAGAATTGTTGTACTTGGTCTTCTAGCCAGCCATTTGTCGTGCAGATAACGTCCTTGTCATCAGAAACTTTGTGTCCTTTCATGAATAATTTCAGTTCAGTAAACAAACAAAGTCATTTGGAGCCAGGACAATGCACCTGATCACACGTCAGCTCAAGGCTGTCATCCAAAATGCCGGCTTTGAACTACTCAGTCACCCACCGTATTCGCCATTCGTATTCGTATTCGTAGTGCATGGTAAATGGCTGGCTGGAAGACAAAGAACAACGATTCTTCTATATCGGAATCAGAACTTTGGAGAAACACCTGACCAAGAGCATTTCAGTTAAAGGAGGCTATGTTGAAAAGCGACAACATATTATGTGCGTATCTCCGCTCGTAGTTAACTGTATCAGTCTACGAACTTTTTGAACACCCCTCATACATATTTCAAATAAGGAGCACAAAAATCTGGGTAACCAGTCCTTCGTTACGGGTTTTCAAACACGGATGCATGTCATGAAAAAGCATCAGTTTATCTACAGGATGGACCACAAACTTTTAACAAGTAGCTCAGCTATCTTTTACACAATTACACATGCCACATTATGTTTTGATGTGCTTATGTTTCTATTTCAGAGGTATAAGCTCAAACTATTTGCCCCTGCTCAAATCATCGCAAGGACTAGCTTGTCTGTTCCATGCAAGACACAGGGAATTGGATGCCACTGTCTCATATATGCAGTCTCATGTCACGAAGTATCACAGCAAAATGCTTATATGACATGCGCCACTATGCCATTCACTGCTAACTACCACTTTACTGATGTGGTAAATTTCTGAACCAATTAGAAATTAACCAGCTTAAAAATTCAAATAAATTTAACACTGTGCAATTCCCCTGTCCAAAGGTTCAAACTTGGCTATCTGCAAAGTGGCATTTTTGACAGCTAAAACATTTAAAACGCAACCGAAACCAAGAGACAAAAAGAACACCAGCAGTCACATACCTTAGAGCCATTCTTGAAAACCATGAATGTTGGCATAGCTGAGATACTGAATTTCGCTGCAATATCCTACAAAATTACCAGCCTATGATGTCAGGCAATCGGTACAACCTGATAAATTAAACAGAGCAGTTCAACGACGTATAATTTTACAACATTTAATGCTTCAAAAAACATTGTAACACAGCAACTGAATAATAAGTACTTACAATATCAAGCATTGTAAAATCAACTATCATTAACTTTCCATGCCTGCTGGATACTGCTGTACTCATGACAGTATGTCAATGTACACAGACTAGTGTTGCACTGATAATAACAAAGAGGTGCACTGCTTAGAGGCAAAATGCTATCAGTATTACTACAGATGTTAAACAGCGTTCAAAAATCCAAGGAAGGCTTGACGGCATCTTCTTATAACATGTGACTCTTGGTGACATCTGGCGCCAATCTCCATTAAAATTCAAAGACAACACCATTCACTGGGGACCCTCTTTAGGCTAGGCTACGCCTGGCCTGCTACGGCAGATGTCTAGGTACTTAGGCTGTCTGAACGCTGCATTCCAAGGGTCATATCTCAGAGGTAAGACAGTAAGGCAGGGCTACGCAGGTGTCAAGAGAACCGCATAGCATCTTCTGAAAATAGAAGGCAAAACTTGGATGCCATGTTGAGCAGTTCACCAAATTATTCTGATGACACAAGAAAAAGTCAGTATAAAATTTGTGCATAAATTCTAACTGTATAAAAGAAATAAAATATAATTACTAATACATTAGTATGTTAGCTACGAGAGACGTATTAACTAAGCTTGGATGTGATTAATTTTTACTGTATGTCTGCATGCACTGCAACGCACGGTATAGCCATGAGAAAGCTGTCTTGTCTGTCTCTCTGTCAAATGTGTGGATTGTGACTAAACGAAAGGAACTCGTGCCCACATTCTTATACCACACGAAAGATCATTCATCCCAGTTTATTGACAAGAAGAATGGTTGGTGGTGGTGGCGGCAACACCCTCTACCTGAAATTCTGGGGCAAAATTACCTTGTTGGCGTGAAAACACCGATTTTCAATCAATAAAATAAATGTTCATTTGTCAGTTACTATAAATTGCAATCAAAAACTACAGTGCTGAGACTAATTTTGACGATTAAAGGAGGTTTTTCTTGCGACATCGGATTGCTATTTTAGGAAGCCAGTCAACTCGTCACAGGTCGACTCGTCACGTGGTCGACTCGTCACCAAGAGGCGGTCAACTCATCACAGTACGCAGTCAACTCGTCACAAGCAAAAGCAAGCAAACAGCAAAGCCGTACTGCCATAGCAGTAATTACCCTTAGTCCACGATCTCCGCCATTTTACTCAAAAGAAAGAAAGTGCCAAAGAAAGTGAGCAGACAACAAAGTGAACAACAAAGCACACGCAGTGCCGTGCAGTGAGCAGAACAACTTCCGTGTGAATCTGCGACCGCTGCTCAAACCAACTTCTCTGCAGTTCATGGAACCAATGTGGCCCGATAATACACAGATACAGCCGACATGGATATAAGATCATCGACAGTAACGGGCCATCATTACAGTTTGTGTATCTTACATGTAAACACACAGCATTGACAACTAATGTCAATATGTCATACTTCATAAAACGGTACTTGCTTACATTTTCCGCTATAACACCCGACTCGCGATCATACATTATATATTTTTCATACGACAGTATCTCTAGGTCAGCAGACGTAGCTTTATGCGTTCCATAGTCAGTGGCGTAATTTCAGAAGTACAGGGCTATGTTAAGACATATAGACATATAGCACTTGAGTCTACGCCGACAGCAACGTGTGGTCAACTCGTCACAGCAGTGGCAGCACGGCATTTGAGACACCGGTCAACTCGTCACAACATGGCGTTTAAGCCACCAGTCAACTCGTCATACGCTTTTGGGCTGTGACGAGTTGACTGGCTTCCTACTTTATGGCACTGTATTGAAATTTTCAACAGGATTAATTTTTTTAAAATCGCGATTAATTCCTTAGTGTGTTCATTAACGTGTTAATTTGCGAGTGCTAGTATTACCAGATGCTAGCGATGTGTTTTAGTGGTTTTTCGAAAACCGGAAGTAGTAATGGCAGACTTCCCATACGGCTACAATGTGGTCTACGATGTCCTAGCGTCCATATAGCGTACTTTGTGGGCAATACAAGGTGACCGATAGGCAGTTTTAGCGCAACCGGAAGTAGAAATATGGCGGAAATGGCACCAATGAATTCGCAGCATAGGACTTCCTATTCGACTTTCTATAAATTATGGGGTCTATCTCCACGCTAAATGGCACTTCCCTCTGGAGGCTGTACTATAGTGCCCTAATTTTCGGACTAAGTCCGCAACATTGGCATGGTGGGGAAGGAGTGCCAAAATGCGTTACTTTTGATGTACATTCCATTTTAGGGGTCCAATTTTCCAGTGAAAATTTTTCCCTTTGTACCGACCCGGTGGGACTAAATATTTTCGCGAAAAGTGCGAACCGCAAAATTGCAGTTTTCGGCAACTTTGAAGCCCCGTGGTCCTCATACGTGAGGAGACCGGCTTATGGCGATACCAGCATTTTGTAGAGGGAAGCAATGTCTGCAAACGTTATTCAAATCGTTCTTCAGTTGGCCCCCAATTTCCCGCTAGAGGGCGTCAAAGTGGCGACATTCAAATGGCTATAACTCTAAACCGGAAGTAGAAATCGGAAAATTTTCAACGACTTTTTTCACAGCCCACAGGGCGCTAAAAGGCACAGTATACAGCGTCTGCAAGTTAGCGCCACAAGTAGGGGAAACAGCCAAAGTGCCACGCCCCCAAAATTTTTGACCCCCATTTTCTCGAAAACTCTGCGATGAAATCCTTAGCAATTTTCCGTGTACAGAGCACCCTGATAGTTGTCGCCACTCAGAAATTCACACGACCTCCGGGACCTCGAAAAATCTCAGGGTCCCCCCACGTGAATTTTTGGTTGGGGGGTACTTACCCCAAAAGGGGAGGTCGGAGCCCCAACTCTTGGGGAAGCTAGGTAGTGACCCGAAAGTGGCCCGTAGCAGCGAAAGAACCGCGGCGATATCTGTAGCCGTTGCGGAGAAAATCGCATTCGAAAATTTTTTTTCAGCGCCACCTGGCGGAGAAAGTTGACGTCGCAGAGACGCCATTTTGTGTACACCAAGTCTCGGTGTCCAGCGCTACATCGTGTTAAACTTTTGCGTCCCTAGGCCCCCGCGTTCGGACGCTATTCGACTTTTTCGAAATCTCAAAATGCCTCCCTGTGGAAATGCACGGACGAGATCGGTTGCTATATACGCGCGCCCACCGGGCAAAAACACTAACGACGGAGTCGAGAAAAAACTCCTCCACACTTAGCGTGATCGGAGTCGTCGGTAGGCGGCGCCGGAACCGATTCCAACGTCCCGGAAGACCGAACGACCGTCAACATGTCGCCACCAACGAAACCAGAAGTGGAAATCGGTCGGTTATAGCGGCAATCGACTCGCAGACCACGTGTTCCTATTCGACTTCCATAGGGCATAGGGGTCTATCTTCGACCGTTTGGGCCCTAAAAACTACTTCCGGTCACGGGGAAACCGGAAGTACTAATATTCGATGTCGGCCGACCTGCCAGACGGCTCTTAAGGGGTCTCCATGCGATGGTTATGCGCGAGACGGGCAACGACGCCGATAGACAGTGACCGACAGCACTTCCGGCCAAACCGAAAGTGGAAATATGGCAGTTATACAGGCATCGGACTCGTCTAGTAGGACTTCCTAGTTGACCCCAATACTCCATATAGGTCTATCTGCCACTTGTTCGACGCTAGAAACTACTTCCGGTTTCGGGCAAACCGGAAGTACTAATATCTGTCGTCGGCCGATCTTCCACAATGCTCTAAGCGGGTCCACAGGCGACGGTGGGGGTCAGAAATGCAAAAACCGCCAAAAGCGGTCGCCAACGGCCAGTTACGGCCAAACCGGAAGTAGAAATATGGCGGATATGGCAAAAATGAACTCGCAGCTATGGACTTCCTATTCGACTTCCTATACATTATGGGGTCTAACTCGACGCTATCTGGCCGTTCTCAGGGGAGAATTTACTACAGGGCCCATTATAAACGGCGTGGAACTTAGAAATTTTGAGCCGTCGCAACACGCGGATCGTACGTTGCGACAAATTCAGGGGCGCGTAACTATTTGTTGGGTGCACCCAGCCGAGGTCCGTTTTCGGCTATCGGTAGCGGCAGTAGCCCTTAACAATGTGCGCAACAAACAGTAAATACATCTAATAAACGTAGCTCGCCAGATGGCGCCACTTTCGGCGAAGAATAGAAATTTTGCAACTTTGAGTCCCCCTGTACAAAAACTGGGGGGCAGCTGGTACCCGGTGCCCATACCCAGTATTTTACTTTTGTGGACCCTTAAGCCTGATGCAAAAAAATTCCGCGCAGCTATCACCAGTTTCGAGTTTACAGAGGAGCGACGTGGGACAACTTTCGTGCAAAAAGCCGTTTTTGGCGTTTTTTGAAAGTTTGATGTCAATTTTCTCCCACCCTAATCAAACTATATTTTCCAAACTTTCAGAGATTATAGACTGAACTTACCTTCTACAGATAGGCTAAGAACGGTTGAACTAGGGGACCAAAATTTTGTGCAAACGCGGCTCAAAGTTGCCATTTTCAAAAAAATTCAAAACGTTATAACTCCAAACCGGAAGTAGAAATCGACATCGTTCTAACGGCGTTTATAACAATTGATATAGGTCTAAAAAACACCGTATTAGGTTTGCGCCAGGTGGCGCCACAAGTACGTTAGATTGAAAAAGTGCCACGCCCCAAAAATTTCAAACCCCCTTTACTCGAAATCCAATCGAACGACCTATACCAAAAAATAACTCAGTCGAAAGAGCATACAAAAATCTTGCGATAGAGGGCTTAAGTCAAAAATCGTTACGCTACAAAAATCTCAGGGTCCCCCGATATGAATTTTCACTTGGGGGGACCTAACCCGCAAATTGGGGGACCGGGACCCCAACGTGTAGGGGCGCTGTATGGGCACCCCAAAGGCGCACATAACGGCGAAAGAACGGTCCCGATATCTGCAGGCGTTACGGAGAAAATCGCGTTTGAAAAAATATCTTTGGCGCCCCCTAGCGGCGAAACCGAAAGTGTGGGGTCCCAGGTCGCGTATGAGCGTTGGGGTGGCCAAGGCCTATAATGTGTTAAAGTTTCGTCGATCTCAGTCGCCGCGTTCGGCCGCTAGGCGACTTCGAAGAAATCTCGAAATGCCCTACTATGAAAATGCACGATTCCCTATACGCGCGCAATAGGCAAAAACACTGACGACGGAGTCAGAAGAAAACTCCTCTACAGTAACATTTGTTGCCACGTCACAAGAAAAAAACACACACCTTCTGCCACCTAATAAATAGCATCTGGACTACAGAAGGGCAGCAGTCAACGTGTTATTAACTAAAATGTAAATTATTAAACACAACAAAACATCAGCAGATACCTCACACTCATCAACATCGACCTTTAGCACGATCACGTTTGTGTACTTCTTGGACATCTCCTGTATAGCACAGTACAGAACCGCAGCATAGCAAAAAGTATAGTGCAGTTTAACAACAGCACATCAGCAGTGTTGGGTAAATTACTTTTTAAAGTAATTTGAGTATGAGTACAATTACTTGGTTAGAAAAGTAATTAAATTACAAGTATAATTACATTAATTATAAAGTAATTAAATTACAA
>Ga0049105_1001425_pt1 | contig 10587 bp, 6 predicted proteins | sample WorMetvaBAHAMAS1_FD_61260 | JGI IMG/M metagenome (GOLD analysis project Ga0049105, IMG submission 61260) | Worm MetaG Olavius vacuus BAHAMAS.1 | ecosystem: Host-associated > Annelida > Digestive system > Unclassified | place: Germany: Marburg | collected 2013-04-09 | reverse complement strand
GGTCGCCCCCACCAATCATTTTTGCACGGTTAGTTAGGCCAATGAATGCCTTACAACTTTGCCGCTGACAGTTTTCACACAAAGAAACTTTGTAGCAGACTTTCTTCAAGCGAAGTCTGTATTACGCAAATCGGCCGTTTTGCGTTTTTCAGGACTTATGGGCAACGTACGACGATCATCTTAGGCTCATTGGAAAGCGCGTAGTGGACTATTAGCATTAATTGAACTTTTTTCGCTAGGTGTTACGGCTGAGGCGCTACGAGCGATTATCGGTTCGAAATCGGCGATTTTGCTCCAACGGCGGCCGGTTGACCCAAAATTTCAGGTAGGGGTCTCCCCCTACCAACCATTCTTCTTCTCAGAAAACTAGGCTAAATGTTCTTTCATATGGTATATAAATCTATGATCTTTCTACCGTTATGTCACAATACACGCGTGTGACAGACAGACGGACGGACTAGCTCATCGCTAGACCGCGTCTGCATTTCATGCAGCGCTGTAAAAATGAGATGTTCATCATAAATGAATAATGAAGTCAAGGTTTTTTACGAGCAGAGTGGGCTGTGTCGAGTGAACGGGAGCTTATTTTAGCTAGTTGTTGTTGAGTCCTATGAGGAGAAATGCAGTTTTAGACGAGTTCAGAGTTAAGAGATTGGCAGTCATCCATGAAGAGATCTGTTGCAGGGCATCCTGAAGGTGAGTAATGCTAGAATCTAGGTCAGGCGGATAGAACGAGAGTTGAATATCATCAGCATAGAGTTGATGGTTTAGAGAGAGAGAGAGCAGAGATAAGAGTGCTAAGTGGAGTGGTATAGGCTAAAAGACGAAAAAAGAGGACCAAGAACCAGAACCTTGAGAAACATACAGGAGCAGGTATGAGAGGAAGAGAAAATATTGGGCTTAATCACGCTTGACCTATATTGATAAGTAGATCACGCGAAAACGAGGCATTCCGTGCATAGTTGTACCAAATATACTAGAAGAGTACTCGTTTGCTAGCAAAGCTGTTTGTTGTTGCTATGTAAATAGCGTACTACTACTGCTGCTACTACTACTGTTACTAGTAGTAGTAGTTGTAGCACTACAGCCAAGCTACAACAACAACGACGACAACAACAACAACAGCTACTACTACTACTACTACTACTACTTATACTACCACTGGTAGTAGTATTAGTATTAGTAGTTGCTGCTAGTTGTTGTTGCTCTTGTTGTGTTGTAATACTTCAACTACAGCAACTACTTCTGTTACCACTAGTAATAGTACTACTACAATTACTGTAATTACTATTATTATTACTACTATGACAACCATGGCTAACACAACAAACAACAGCTACCACTACTACTACGACGACGACGACGGCGAGTACAACTACTACTAATTGTAGTATTAGTAGCAGTATTAGTTGTAGCAGTTGTTGTTATTGTATTTGTTGCACTACTACAACTACTACAATTTCTACTACTACAACCATAAACAAACAACAACAAAAACATTTACTACTACTACTACCACCACGTGCACCACCACCACCACTACCACCACCAATACTACTGCCACCAATACTGCCTCTAGTAGTAGCAGTATTATTAGTAATATTAGTAGAAGTTGTTGCTATTGTTGTGTTGTATTTGTTGTATTTGTTGTACTACTTCAACTACAACAACAACTACTACTACTGCCGCCGCCGCCGCTGTTGCTGCTACAACTACAGCATGGCAACAACCACAGCAAGAACTACTACAACAAACACCAACAACTGCTGCTACTGATAATACCACTACTGCAGCACTATCACTACTGCCACTAGTAGTAATAATGGTACAAGTAGTAGTACAGTGTAGTTGCAGTTGTTGGTTGTTGTTGTTTGTGGTTGTCGTTGTTATTGTTGGAGTTGTACTATAACTACAACTACAGTTACTACTACTATTACTACTACTACTACTACTACTACTACTAATGGTACCAGTACTACCGGCCGCTAGGCGGCGCCAGCGTCCTTGGCTGTTACAAAACAGGGGGTGGAATCAGCAATAGGCCTATTGTCTCTTCTAGTATTTGTACACAGTCATGGCTAGATTCCAAGTTTTAATACCGTTGTACATAACAGTAAAGCTGTTAGTCGTGCGTCATAGTGTAATAGCCATAACTCCATTGTCGAGCATCTGGAGTCAGTTTGTGGTATTTGAGTGATTTAACTATATTTGTGTATTAGGCCGTACTAGTATATGTTTTCTCTTTTTAGGCTTGTAGTGTTTTCTGTGTTACATGGTTTTTGTGAGTCTGTCTCTGTCTGTTTTTCGTGCATGTTCTTTTATGTTCTTGTTTGTCTTCTTATGGGCCTAGTTGCCTGATTCAAATAAATGAAAATGAATGAATGAATGAAAGCAGTGTTGGTTCGGTGTGGCACATGAATTTATCAAATTTGCCGTCGATAGCAGTCGATCCACTCTTTCCTTCGTTTCTTGTCTGCAGGAAAGTGATGAAAATGCAGTTCTTTGCCCGTTCTTTCTCTATATTCATCCTTATATCGCCAATCATTTGTGCAAAACAGCACACAGCATTGAGCCTTGATTGTTTGCACGGAATGCCTCGTTTTCATATTACTTCCGCCCCAGATGACGATTTCGTGACTAATGCCAATTGTCACACTTAACACGAAAACAGCGATCAGACAAGTACGACTTAAACCATTCTAAGACAGACCCATGAGTGTAGTGTGTAAAGTGGTCCTTGTTAGAGAACCACATAATGAGTCGAACAATTGTGAACGTTTCTATACATAATAGCGTAATAAAATCACACACCGTATAGTACAGTTAACCAGTCAGTGTGATAAATGTTATACCAGTATGTTACATTAGTTGCGCCTAACTAACGGTCAATAATAGGTTACCGTTAATCGCCACGGATTAAATGAGTAACAGTAGAAACTAGCGTGGGCTTAATGTGTACACCGCTGCTGAAGCTTGGACCATAGGCGTAGCCAGGAAGTGAAGGGCGAGAACTGAAAATTTTTGGCTGAATTTGGTGGGACAGTTTGTACCTATTGCATACTGGTCTGTGAGAGGATGACGACTGAAAGGTTGTCGAAATATCAGGCAACGATAGAGTAGGAGGGATAGTGACCGGCACTTCATTTTCCCACTTCCAGCCTTAACTATGCATGTGCACCCTTGCAGCGAAAATTCTGGCTACGCCTTTGGCTTGGACAACCACACAGTGTTAACCTTCAGTCAGGCTACGTTAATAATACAAGAAGTCAGTCTCCAATAAGCCTACTGAGGCCGTGCCATAACTGATAAGGCATAAGTACGATACCGGCTAGCACGAGTTTACTACGATTGACTATAGAGCTCGTAGCGGTAGCACATTCGTACGATATGCAGTGCAGGGGGATCTATTTAAAGCGTACGTTCAGAAGCCGCCAGCTCTATACGACACGGCATCATTCAGAAGAATTTTTTAAACGAGTAAGTCTTAACGAAAAAAGCTTTTAAAAACAATGAGCAAAAATCAGACAAAAGAAACAGAGTCTGAAGTAAGTCCGGTCGGTGGGGCAAGTAATCTGTAGTGGAAAGGCGATCTGTGAAAAAATGATGAGTTATTAGTTTGTCTCGAATGTGCTTGCAATGATAGCTTTAGACATCCACTCTGCCCGACATAACAATGATAGGTCGAATGCAGCGTTCAGAATAGTTTCTATACAGCGTTAACATTGCAAACGACTTAACAAAGTAGGTGGTCTTCGACGACGAACCGTCGCCCAGTATGCTCCCGCCGGAAAACGTTCTACGACCTTGACCTTTGGCTTTGCACCCATGACCATCAAAACCAGATCATTTCATGGTCCGAGTGTGGGAAGTATAAGTTTTGGTTCAAATACTTTTGATGGTTCAGGAGCTCGCGTTCACAAGATTCACACGGCCGTCGCTGCCTGACCTTTACCACTGACCATGACCTTGAAAATGTCATCAATTTGATGCGGACCTGTTACTGAGTAATTTTAAGGAGTTTCGTTAAAATATGTCCATGTATTCCGGGGAGAGGTGAGAAATGCCTCCCAACGTGCTTATTTGACCATATGTGGTATCGCTGTGACCTTGATCTTTGACCTTTTGACCTCAAAATCTAATCGTTTCATCTTTGTCTCCAACTGGATAAAAATTGTAATTTTTGTGAAATTCCTGCAAGTGATTCTTAAGATATCGTGCTAACAACCTTTTACTATATGATTATACACTGAAAACAGAATGCTTCCGGCGGCTAATCGCTAGCGGAGGCATAGAACACCAAACATTGCGTACGTCATCTAGGACTTAGTGTACAGGAGACAACGTTTGTCGTGGAGTTTAACAGTCAAGCGAACACAAAGAAAGCGCTTGTTGTAGCTACAGGTGTCGTCGGCTGTCTTCTCGCTTGCGGATGATGAAGTTACTGTTAATCATCCTGGGGTCGCGTGAAGCAGCTCGGCCGCCAGCGGCAGGCAGGTGATGTTCGTACGGTCCGTTGTCGTCGTACGGGTCGTCCATGTGGTAGTCGACAGGCGGAAACTCGTCGATGTGGCTCTCGTACGGCCAGCGCTCTCGTATGACTGGCTCTGTGCATCCCTTGACGTGCTGCTGGTCGCGGATGTATTCCTTCAAATTGTACTGCCAAGCGGGATCATAATCTTCAGCGACGCAGTGGTCCATCCGGTGCGGCGGCGGCGGCATATGACGCTCGAACGCTTCTTCGCTGATCCCTGATGGACCATGACGGTAGGTTATTGCTTCCTCTGGCACGATCATCACTTGACTGCCATCCGAATAGTAGAGGTACGGGCTGACGTTCTGTGATGTCTTCTCTGTCTGTTCTTTCTTTTCTTTCTTGTGCTTCCTATGTTTCGACTTTTTCTTCTTTCTGTGCTTCTTGTGCTTTCTTTCACTCCGCGAGTCCGACTCGCTGCCACTGCCACTGCCACTTCCACTACCACTTCTAGCCTTACCCTGCTTCTGGTTCTTGTCGTCGGGATATATCAGAGTCTCCGGAACGAACGTGCCTGCCATGCCGATAGGAAATCCATAAATGTCGGTTTCATAGGGGTCAACTCCCGGTGCGCCACGATCTGGTGGGTCAGAATAGCAACAGGTATCGTCGATTTGATTGGGATATGTCAGAGTTGCCCCGTCACTCATGTCGCGCTGGTAGTAGGGGCCAGTGTATTCGAGCAAGGGACCTCCGACATTCGACACATTTGCTCTCTGGACTTCAGGTGAGCCTCCCTCGTCTTGCTCGTTGACACTGCGCGTTAACAACACTTCGTCATCAAATACACGAATTACACAGTGAACTACATAGGCCTATATGTAGCTGCTGTGCATACTGTTAAGATGGATTAGCATAAACATAAAACAATAACATTTAGACCTTAGAAGCATTCACATCGTTTACAAACACAACATTGGTTAGTTAGAAAATTGGGGTTAACAGTTTGATTGGTTTGACTGGGATGTGTTTGGGGATTGGATTGGGGTGGCACTGAGATTGGGACTCACTCATCCTTGCATGTCAATACAGTGTTGGGTATAAACTACACTGTGTCTCAAAAAACATCCCCGACATATTTAGCTGTAACTCGAGAAAGCATTGTCGGATTTTCATAATGTTTGGCATACATGTTGTCGAGAAAATAAGCAATCAGTAGATGCTAGTTTCCCACCACACCTAACTAGTGCTTCTGCATTACCTGAGAATGCAGTAGTTCAGAAATAGCATAATTTCACTCAAATGCTGTATCACATGCTTTGCCAGTTTTAAGCAGTCGCCGCTAGATTTCTTCAAACTTGTTGACTCGCAACTCGTACTCATGCTATTGTACGACTCCCTAAATCTTATAATCAGTGGGGTTCACCATTAATCACATCTGAGCTGTTGAGGTCATAGGTCAGAAGAAGTAAAGTTGAAGAGGTTTGGACTACGTTGCATACAAGGTGTGCCAGTGCGCTGTCTTACTGAAAGACAAAATTGTTTGCAATGTGTTTGGTAGCTATTAACATTTTGTTGAGATGGTAGAACACCTCAATAATGCTATTCATTAACATGCAATTCATGCTTGATGAAGAAAAACTTCCATTCTTAACATGGCACCAAAGCGGCCTAACACCATGGCAGATATGGTGATCGCTAAGTGTGTACAAAACAGGTAGCTGAATGCATTGTTCCATTTCTTGGTCTTGTTTGGTGCACACATCCTATCGTTTAATGAATGAAAAGTAGTCTAGCAGTGATTAGGTGATAATTCCGATATGACTTGTGTGTCTACTGGCAAATCAACATGAAACATTTACGTGAAAAGATACAATTTCCATGTTTTCCGTTTCCCAAGGTAGTGCAAAAGCATTAATCAGGTGAGGTAGAAAAATATATCATCTTTTGATTGCTTCCTTTCTTAGTAATATTTCTGCAAAATATTATGAAAATCCAACAATGACTTCGCGAGCTATAGCTAAAAAAAATCGGGGATGTTTTTTGAGACACAGTGTTTATCGTACTTCTTAGTCTTACCCCGTTGCATGCCCACAAAAGAAACATGTTACATGAAATGTCACTTTTACAGAAAGGTAACATGTTACTGTTACTTCTAAAAAGTAACAGTATTATTCCTATCACAGGCAGCGCATTAGCCTGCACAGTAGTAAGACACATGCATAAAATCAATAGCAAAATGGAAAATTCAACCCCTGTGAAATCGCAACCCCGATAAATTTAATTCTGAAACTTTGCATCCGTAATTGTGTCCGAAAGGTTATCCGGCATGCAAAATTTTTGTTCAAATCGATTCAGTGGTGGCTTCTGCCCGAATAGGTAAAGCACTCTGTGACTTAGACTGTCCTGCCCTAAACTCTTTCTCGATCCTGCGCCCAGGTCGTACTGCTGGGCCGATTTTTACGCTTTAGGGCTTAATAGAACTTTCCGCACAAGAAGGTGCTTTTGAGGATTAGAATGATGGGTGACGTCATTTGGGAGAAATATGCCCCAAATCCTACCCGACCCCTCCCAAAAAGTGGGCGTGAATAGGCAATTTCAACTCCCAGAAGTGGTCTGATTTGGATGAAAATATGGCATGCCGACGTACAAGACAGACACTCACACAAAGTTTTAATTCATACAACTCGGAAAAAGTCAGCAAACATAGAAATAGCATAAAGTTTAGTAGGAAAACTGCAAAAACATGTAAAAACAACTGCCTTTTTATAGCAACGTGTAATAAGGTCCATCGTTCGTAACACATAAAACGGCAAAAATTTAATTTTATTATATCACGGGGCATGATATCAAGAGCTGTGTATTGTGTAGGCCTACCATACCCACGAACCTGAGTTGATGAAATTAATTTTTGCGGTTTTATATGTGCCACGAACGATGAGCCTTACGCATTATTACAAAACGGCAGTTATTAACATTTATTATTATTACAAACGAAAAAGTATGAAAATATTGCCGTGGAGTTAGGCACAAAAAACTTCGACAGCACTTAACGATGAAAAGAAAGTTCATGACAGTGTTATTTCTATGTTACACTGATACAATATATTAAACATTCCTTATATGTTAAACATATTGGTTAATGTTATCGGACATAAAATACAGACAGGTACCCAATCTAGCATATAAATTTCACCATGAATCCGACGATGTTTCTGCTGCACTTTTGCTTTTTTTGAATTATCTGACTCTCCAAGTTTTCATTATTTAATTTACTTTAATTCTCACAAGTCACGTGTCGAATGTAAGAAGCAAAAGGCATTAAAAAGTTACTGTATCGGCTAAAATGTAAAATTAGCATATATGTTACTTCGTTGGAGTTGAAAATATCATTTTACTGTACAAAATGTAGGTCTACAACTACAAGTGTACATGTGCCGGTATGTGCTACCGAAGAAAGTGATGTTACTGTAATACGTTGCTACACATCGCCGTCTAAGTGCTGCCTAGTTTGCATTTTACACCGAATGTATGAGTATACTTACGAATAGTTTTGAATTAAGTTAGTGTTCGGTGTGTAATAGAATCCTTGCAGTGGGGGTTTGTCATAGTACTCTTTTGGAAAGTTTGGATTCCACAGCGCCGCTTCTTTAGCCACAGCTCCGTCCCACTCTTCGGCGGGCTGCGCCGTCGCCACGTTTTGCTGTATAAAAAGTACACAGAATTAATCAATTTAGTAGTCAACAAACATGCGGACAAATGCACGTAAACAACAATAATGGGCTAGGAATATACAAGCTTTCTTACTCCTTGCATTTAGCAATCTAGTTAAAACGCTTGGCCGTGATGTTGCTCTCATCTGCTTTGATTCTACGGACTCTCGGACCATTTAATGTTTTTATTCTGCTCAACGGCTGGATTTGTTTGCATGGTGTGTTAGACTAAGTTAGACTCTTAATCGGTTTTCGAACGCACTTAAAATCAATGCACTTTTAATCATTTCATTTCACTCTTCATGGAGAAACTAAAGTTTTCACAGCCAGCCTCTTAACTGCATTACACTTACGAAAGCTTACACGGTATCAAAGTAATGATTAAAACAACGTTCGACATTTTGTTGTGAGCTATGATGATGACGATGATGACAATGATGATAGTGATTTTTTTAGTTTTAGTTTCGTTTTAGTTTTGCAGTATTTTTTCGTGTTAGTTTTAGTTTTGCCAGTTATTAAGTTATTATTGTAGTTTTAGCATCTTGGAGCAGTCGCCCAACGGATGAAACGACAGTATGACATTAGAGTCAGACAACAGCAGTATCGTAAATGACAGTCGGTCCTCTACTATACTGTGTGCCACCTTCTTATTTCTCAAATAACTCTGTCAAAAATTAACCGATTTTAATGATTTTTGGTGTGCTAATTCCTAAGAAAATTTGACATCAATAGCTTGTACATATGTCCACCTTACCTTTATACTTTAATCAAACATTCTCCTAATTTTTACTGGTGAAAAATACAAAATATTAGCGTCAATTTTCGACTCCAGTACAGTTTAAGGTACTCTGGTTTCAAAACTAAGCAATGTGTGCATTACAGAGCCGATGATAACTGACCTATTTCTTTACCAAATTTGATGTAGGTCATTACCCAACTCCGAGAAATACGTGATGCAGTATTGACCGAATTGGACATAATGAGATCGCAATAACTCCGCCGCGGATTGTTTGATTTCGCTCAAATTTTGTACCGAGTTTGATCACCGATACACTACAAACGTTCAAGGTCAATGTGCCAAAGGTCAAGGTCACAGGATAACGTAACGTATCAGCAGTAAAAACGTTATAAGTTATGAACGGATAGTTGACCGACTTTAAACTTGGTGAAAATCATCCTAATGCGGAGTGCAACATGTGACACGTGTTCAAGGTCATTAGGTCAAATAGACCGGAAATAGAAAATGTGGCACACGATTTGTACTGAAAAATCATCTCAAACATAGGCGGCGACTCCGTGGATGCTTCGGAGCTTAAGTATACATGGGGAAAATTCTGCCTCCGTTCTGAAATTTTCTCCACCGAAACGCTTGGGATTACAGTTATAACTACTTTAAGAGAAGGATTTTTAAGCCTCAAATAAGCCAGATGTCATGTGGAGTCCAGGTTCCGCCCGGTCTCGCTGCCAGTCGCTGGGGAAGCTTACGCGCTGCCAATATTAAAAAAAGAGTAGAAACACAGGAGAGAAGAAAAAGAGGGAAGAGAACGGAGGGGTGGGAGAGGATGAATTAGGGAAGGGAGAAAAGGAAAGGAGAAGCTGCGCATCTAAAGAAGTTTTTAGAAATCGCCGCCGATGATCTCAAAACGTCTAATTACCAAATTAATGTTCTATTTAAGGAAATCGGGGTTGCTGAATCTAATGACGACGTCAAAATTTTGACCGTAAGCTCTGAAATATCAGCTTCTGCTCATGCGCAGTAAAAATTTGGCCAAAACAGCCTGTGGAGCGACTGGCGCGACGTCGGGCGGCCTTCAAGTTGCAATGCATCTCAATTGCCACCTTTTCTAGTTTAAGATATTTTACATATACGTCAGCGCATATTATAACGAATAATTTTGTTGAATTGTTCTGTTGGGCGGTTATGAGAGTTCCTTCCAGCTCATGTTCTTTGGTACTGTTAGTTGATATGCAACTTGTATCGAGCAAATAATTGAACAGGTAAATAAGATACAGTTCTAATGCAGGAAACTTGCCCTCGTGACTGTCGGCGGAGGACGGTCGACCGCCGACGCCCATCCTGCTGGACTTTTGTGTGCCATCATGCAAGCCGTCAGCAACGCCTTCGCCGCATCGTCGGACTTGCACTCTGCTGCCCAGCAGTCGTTCACTGGGATGTCTGTTCTCTTGACGACGAACACGAACAGTGGCGGGTATCTGCTAGTCTTAGCTTCTGAGCTCGACAGCGGAACGAACGACACGTCTGCATCACCGCCGACTGCGCGCATCGCTCCACACTCCATCACACTCTGTACGGGAAACCAGAGCTCTTTGGCTCCTTCGGAGTCAGCCGGGGTCCGGATCACCAGGCCGCTGGTATAGGCCGTCACGACGGACTCGACAGGC
>Ga0049105_1001424_pt1 | contig 10588 bp, 7 predicted proteins | sample WorMetvaBAHAMAS1_FD_61260 | JGI IMG/M metagenome (GOLD analysis project Ga0049105, IMG submission 61260) | Worm MetaG Olavius vacuus BAHAMAS.1 | ecosystem: Host-associated > Annelida > Digestive system > Unclassified | place: Germany: Marburg | collected 2013-04-09 | reverse complement strand
TGATCGTAAGTTTTGTGTAAGTTCATCCTAAGTTTTTCTTAAGATTTTCCTAAATCAGACCTTATCCTAAGTTTTTCCTAAGTTTGTCCTAAGATTTTTTGAAAATCGGGCCCCTGGTCACCTACTTCTGTGTTGTTTCTTGTGAGATCCGCTGCAGCGACATTATCCAACCAGCCGTAGTGGCGCTCTAGTTGTTAGCCAACTTTCGTTTTTGCAAGTTTCTTCTGCAACATATAACTTTTTTCTATCTTTTAGTGCAGACCTTATCAATGATAGGAATTTTTATAATGTGTAAAGATGGGAGATCTGTACATATATATTAACTCTTCCAAACTGCAGATGAAAAAAAAATTCAGACTGTTTTTACATGCAAGGTAATTGCTAAGTGTAACTTGCCATTTTTCTTTGAGAAGCCTATAATTTTGTTGTGTAGCAAGAACTCATTTTGGTAATTCTTTGCACGTATTGTATTTATTATATTCATTATTACAACTTAACTGCAAATAGTGGAGTAACGAGTTGCACTTTAGCATATTATTATTTATTAATTATAAATATTTTCGGGAGCAGAGTTGTAACCACAAGAAACAAGGAGCCCGTCTAAGTGTGTTGCAATACATGAATTCACAGTTAACTGACCTTTAGTCTGTACATCCAATCATTCGGTCATTAGTAGTACTTATAACGATGTGAGTAACAAGCCGATGGTTTGTCGGTGTGGGCTGCTGGTGTTAGCTGTTGTGTAAGTGCGGGCACTTTTTGTTATACGATCTCGTCTTTATATGGTTTTCTGGTGACGTCGTAGCGTAAGCTCTACTTTGTTTCTATGTCATTTTGCTCCGTCGTCTTCTTCGGTGTGTCATTTTATGTTGCTGCATGTGCAGTATTTGCAGTATTTTGCAGTGTGTCTGGAAAACGTCGGCTCCGTAAAGATTTTGCAGTAACAGCCGCAAACCTGTACTGAAGTAATTAAGTAAGTAAGTAAGTCCGTGTACAGCAGGAGGCGTGTCCGATAGACGTTGATTGAAGGCGTGTATACAGCAAACCTTCAATCAACATTCATCCGACACGCCTCCTGCTGTATTCACACTTGAATAGCGAGTTTTTAAACCTACACTTAAACTGTTCCTTAGTGTCTGCACTTTGCAGATCCTGTGGGAGTGTGTTCCAAATTGTTAGTCCACACATGTGGAAACTGTGGAAAAGCGTTGCGCATTTCAGTCTGTTTGAGTTCCCCGTGCCAAATTTGTTGGGAATCGGTTGTTACAAACTTCTGACGTAAAATCTCAGTTTTTAACACAACTTATTTATGTACTTGCTGATGTCGTCCATGATGTTACTGTGTGTGTTGATAAACAAACAAAGTGTTGTTAAAAGAAAGCCGACTTTGAATCGAGATACTTAAGAGTTGAAAGGCATACACTGAACAGGGTTATTAGTGGAATATCTGCAAGAAAAGTCTGGTTTCTTGCCTTTGTGATAATGCCAGATTTACATTAACTGTTTTAAACTCAGTTTTTCTGTATATGGTATTGTTTAACATTTCATATTACAGTAACATTAAGGTGGACGTCTTTTCGAAAACATGCAGTGTTGTTTGAAATAGCGGTCACTATGTGCATGTGAACTTTATCAGTTCCATGCAGGCAGTTATTATTGCAAAATGTTTATGGAGGCTTACGTTGTCCACACACACAGTGTATATGTATATATATACATTCTCAGCCATTTACGGCGTAGCGGACCGTTATTCATAATCGCTGGCACTGCAGATGTTTGAAAACATGAGGATTCTGAGTGTAACCACATTGACAGAACGTGAACATTTCTATGGTCACCGACATTGTATAGTAGACATCAGATGTGCTATTGCATCCTGTGATTTGTCGTCATTATTATTGATGTTGTTTCGGTTGTTTATTACACTTTATGTGAAGTGTGTTTCTGGGTCCAGTTTTTGTAAACACCGGTTTATTTTTTCCAGAGCTGCAGATTAATTAACAAGTTAATTGTTAGAAAAATTAATGGAAGAAATGTCATTTTAATTGATTAAATACCTGCGTCCAAAGCAAATACAAAAATTGTAGTCCAAAACACTGAAGTAGTATGATCAGTGTGGATTTTTGTCGATGATGAATTTTCGAGTAACTTGTGGATATGAGAAATAATACGAAAATTTGTAAAGCGCACAAGGTCAGCACATGGCTGAATCTGAGGTGATGCCAAAAAATACAACATCTGTCATTCATCAATTTGTATTAAAAGCTAATAAAAATTAATAAAACTTGATGGTGACAATGATTTGCACTCTGTTTCATTTACCATACTGTGGCAGTTTGATAAGTTTGTTTAGTGACATAATGTAACTATGTTGTCATTGTTACATTTGGTGTGCATCATAGATTACTCGATTAGGTTAATTAACGATTAAACTGTTTCAACTGAGTGATTAAATTTTCTGTAATTAGTAGCAGCTGTAGTTTTTTTTTCTGGTTCCAAGTTTACGTGATTTGTACATTGATTTCTTCTCCTGTTGATTAGCTGAGAGCATGAGCTGCATTGTGATGGAAGCAATTTCTAACCCTGGCAGCACAACTCTGTGTAGATGTGCTGTGCTCCATACCATGGGCAGGTAGTGTAAAAATAGAGAATGCTTTGTGCTATAATAATAATCGTCATCGTCCTCACATTTGCATTACTCTGGGTGGGCAAGCTACTGCTTGCAGTCGGTGTGTGTCCTGCGAGTCTGCTGGTGTGGCTTGCAAATGTTTCCGCATGGCTCTGTCAATGTGTGTGGTCCGAGGGATTCTGTGCTATCAATTTTGCAGTCATTTTGTTACTTTTTTGTGTACCAACTAATACAGTTGTATGAATATTTCTTTATTTTTATACAAAAATAACTTGTTGTTTAGTCAATTGAGTTTTTTTATTGAATGTGGCCCGCTAGAGACTAAGCATGTTCCATGCAGCCTGCTGGCGGAAATAAATGTGCTCATCCCTGGTATAGCATAATATGCGAAGCTAGAGAGGTGCTGGAGGAGTTATTCGGGCAAAATAAAAATGGGTATCACAGAGAATTCTTAAAACTAGATTCACAGCTGCACATGAAAATTATATGTTTAAGTTGTTCATTTCTTTGGGGACATGGTCTTACCAGTATTGACCATGAAAATGGGCTGATTGAACCCAGAAGTAGCTGTTATTGCGGTGGTTTGTGTAGTTTGTAAGTCCGATGCTGAAGTGATCAGCCAGAAATGACGAATTGCGGGAAATAGTAGGTGGCACTAAAGCAGAATTGGGCAGACTTTTGTTTGGAGGCCTGTTCACGATTCTTGAATATGGCTTGGTGGCCAGATATCCAGTTGCATTATTGTTGATGTGATTCCACCACGCTGTCGTATCATATATATTTATTAGTACCGACATCTAACAAGACTGCTGGCACCAGGCCTTCAGTAATTGTATATCATCGGGGTGACTTTTTACAACAGTAAGTGTCTATAATATCTGCAAACAAACATGGTGCTGTTCACGGGCCATTTGCCGTACATGTTCACGACGCTGTTGCAGACTGGTTAAAATTCGTCCGTTGGCCGGATGTGGCTCACGGACCATGAAGCCTAGCAGAACTAGCGGATCTGTCGTGCTATTTTGTTCTGTTATATATTCTTTGTTGTCTGTCCATTTCGTCTTGTTTTACCTGTCGTGATTCCAGGTTTCAGTCGACACGACCCAGCCTAGTCATGAGTCTGTATTTGTGTTAGGCAGTGGACATTTTTATTAGTGCGTTGCTGGTGTTGAGATGTAGTCTCGGTGTTGAGACTAGAAATAAAGTCTCTTGTCTCGTCTGGTTTTGGAGTAGCTTTTGAGTTATTTTCTGGAGTTTTTGTAGTGCATATAACGTTGATGGTGGCAGTCATTATTAACTAGTCGGCAGTCCGAGTTTGGATGAGAGGTTTGCATGGAATGGACAGATGTGATTACGCTGCTTTTGTTAACTCAGATGTAACTGCGACCGTCAAGTGACATCTAAAGAGTAGAAAATGAAGTGTGGAATGAGAATTGTGGGATCAGCTTTGTGTAAGTTTTGATGTTGATAATGAACATAAAAATCCGTGTAACGTCTCTGACATGTCATCATGATTGTGTAAAGTACTCCCACAGTTTTTTGACTGTAATCAGTACATATATGTTAGCAGTAGCAGTATTAATAATAATAATAATAACACTGTGTGTGCTAAATTGCATCCTATGCTTAGTGGCAAAAGAGGTGGCGGAGCTCGCGCTTGGCGTCCGGTCAAACATAACAGCCTGCTATTGTGATGACCTTGTTAATCGTCATTGTCTGCGATATGTTACTAGGGATTGCAATCCCGGACGTCTTTTCCAATCCCGGGATTTCGGGATTGAAAAATGCCAATCCCGGGATTGAATCCCGGGATTGAGTCCCTGATTTTAAACTAGTAAAAATTTCCTCTAACAGTCTTTGGTCTCATGATGAGTTCTTGAATCTTGATCTATCTGCTATGGAGTCCTGTTTTGACATGTGAATGATTGTAAATATTTTTATCTTTGTAGTTTCTTGTCGTATGATACAATTTCACCATTATTTAATGTAAAGCGGAATTTGCTAATTTTTATCAAGATTCAAGATAGCAATGTTTTTTAAAGTTGTTAAAATTGTTAAATTTAGTGCAATAATAGGCCCATCGTTACTGATAAATTTATCAAACTAGATAATTCTATAGGTATTTCATACAAATGTAGGCCTATTACACTCTTGCGCTAATCTTACAATTACTGCGGTAGCCTAACATAGTCTACAATAAATCGCTAGGCCTACAAACACAGGCAAATGTACGAAACTCTGAAGTCAGCTTTTGAGCACCGCTCAGTCAGTCACCGAGTACGATTGCTGGGGACTGAGAAACGCATCAAAGAATGAGTAAATGCACAATATTATTTTAAAAAGTACTAAAAAGACCGTTAAATAAATAAATTTTGTAAATCCCGGGATTGAGTGCGGCTCAATCCCGGGATTTCGGGATTGGAAAATTTCCGGGATCCCGGGATCCCAGGATTGCAATCCCTATATGTTACCTTTGGGCCATGGCCCCGTGCCCCTTAAACATGTCCTTGCTCTTCTCTCCGTCTGTCCTTAGCAGAGCTCTAAATTTACCCTCCACCCCGGAACTCAACTCTAGAAAAAATAGAGGTGGTGGCAGCTTTACTTTGACTACTGCATATGCTGTATTTGTGAGGTGGTTTCGCATTGTTAGACGTAGACGTTTATCGGTGAACAGTCCCATGTACGCATTCGTATTGATATGAATATTTTACTATTTTGCAGTCACGTTATGGTGTTTCCGTGTTGCAGTGTTGCAAACTTTAATTTCTTTTTCCTTAATGTTACATTTTGTCACGCTGCTTTTCACAGAATGTATTCAGACTTTGTATCTTGTGAATAAAATGACACCATTTCATCTCTGTGTGCTCATTACATCATATGTTACAGCAAAATCTGGGTTAAAAGTCAACCCATAGCAAAGCAGTGGTGTAATACTGACCCATTCCTGGTGACTGGGTAAACTTGTCAGTATGGAAGTTATTTTGCTTCAATGTGAGCTGATTGTATATTGAATTTGTGCCTTCTAATCAGCCTGTTACTATAGCATATTGAAACCAATGAATCAATAACTTACTTATAAATTTATAGAATGTTAACGTTTTGTTTAGACCTTCTTACATAAAGTGTTACGGAATGGATAATGGAAACTTTCCTCTCCTTTCCTTCGTTGAATTCGTTGAAATAATACAGTTACTTCCTTTATCAGGTGCTAAGAGATGACGTAATGTGTAAACAATTGTCGTCTGCTGTTGTACGGAAGAAGGCGAAAAAAGAATTTTTAGTTGTAAAAGGTGCAGTTGAACGATATAGCCGATACATATTGATATGGAACCCAGCAGTATAAAACTCGATACAATGTCCGATGACATAAATCGCTCAAGGGCTGAGAAATGTCGGCTGGAAGAAAGACTGAAGGCCGTACGCCAGGAACGTCAGTGCAAGCAAGCCGCCTATGTTGCTGTGTTCCGAAAACGGGCGGCAGCGGTGAACTTGCTGCATAACACCGGAGAACGAGTGAAACTGATTCAGCATCGGGTCACGCAGCAGCAGGCCGAAATAACTGATCTTCGCAGATGTGTTGCTGAGAAAGCAGAAAGTGTGAAGCATTCGAGTGCTGAGGTATGATACAAAGCAAATTTTGTATTTCCACGACTCCGAAACTAAAGTATACATAGACCTAAACACTTAAGAGAATGCAGTGTTGTCATGTAATAACGAAGTTGTGATAAGTTACAGTTAGGGTTGCCACCTTTTCACTTTCCCAATCCGGGATGCGTCTCTCTTCCCACCTTTCTTCCCTTCCCCTCTTTTCCTATTTCCCTCCGTCCCCCCCTTCCTCCACTTAGAAGTTGGTTCCCTTAAATCCAGCTAGAGGGTCTGGGGGAGCGTTGTAAACTCCCCCAGTGGGGTCTGGGGCACAGTCCCAGCGGAAACTGATTTGGTGCATTTAGCCTTAAAATCTGACATATGGTGGCAACAAAATTAATGATTTTCCTGAGAATCAAATGACCAAATTTCATGCAGAATTTTCAAATCTTGCGCGGAATAACTTTGCAATAAAAACATACGTAGACCAAATTGACTAATAAGTTGCAAAATGCAGTCACAGTCAGGGGCGTAGCCAGGATTTTACATTGGGGGCCAAAGAAGCTGAGCGCCAAAGGCACGAGAATCGAGGCGCCGAGGAGAGTGGGGATTGGGGAGGAGGTGTCCTCCTCCCCAACTTATTAAGGGGTCTGGTGGAGTGTCATTAGCTCCCCCAGTGGGGTCCAGGGCGGAGCCACGGCCGCCAATGCCAATGGCTGAATAGACACTTTGTTTTAGAGATACTGGTTATGTGACAAGTATTTAATCTGCCTATCTAGATACTCTACTACCTCCAATGCCGCTGCAGAGTGACTAGCTGCGCTGGTTTAAAATGTGGAACTTCGTGATGCTCATTTCGAGAACATATTTATGCTGCAGAGTGCAGTGACATTTCTGATCAGAATCCAGTTGTTCCTCAGTGTAGAGAAATTTTGTTTGTATGCTGCACTGCGGTGACTGTGAATGATGATTATCGCATTACATTAGTGATGTTTTCTTGGGACTAACTACGTTCATTTTTTACTTTAGAAGTACAATATTATTAACTAATTTTTTACTTTTTTGCTCAAGTAAAACATTCAGCGCTACCCTTATTTCTACATGTACTTTGGTAATTTTTAAAATTAAAACTGGAACTTGTACTTCTGCTAAGTGTGTATTAAACTAGTTAGGCCTAGATATTTGTTATTAGAGACAGTAAGATAATATGTAATTTGCAGTATCCAAATGTCTGTCATACCGCCTATTCTAACATTACATTACTATGTCTATCGTACTCTATTGTGACTAGATAATTACGCAGTATATGCCTGGTTGTTTCAACTATTAGATTGACGAGCTGAAAAAGAAACACAGAGATGACTTGGACAAGTTTGATGCACAGTTAGAATCGATTTGCGCTGAGGTAGAGAAGACGTGGGTGTCTTATTCAGTGCCCAACCTTGAAGCAGAAATCGCTGGCACAGTGGAAGCCCAGAAGTGCGTTATTGCAGAAATACAATCTGCTGCTCAAGAAACTGACAATACAACAGCAAAACTTCATGAGGAAGATCACGGTAAATGTAACAAATTACTGTACATAATTTTTGTGTACTTTATGTGGCAGTGGCAGCTAACGTGTACTAAGACTCCTCTGATAGTGTATGTTAATAATAACAATAATAGTAATAATAATAACGATATTATTGTTCTATCCTGTCTAATTAGGTCCAGTCTTCAAACATTTAAAGTAACCGACTTAATTATAAGTGCTGCTAGTCTTTATTTCGTTTTCTTTGGTCATTTTTGTCATCTACAAATTTCACTTCTAGGATGCCTTGTTCTTCTGTACCAACTTTGTACCTGGCTTCTTTTAGGGTGGGGAGGTGGGAGAGTAATGTAAATCACAGTGCATATATAACCAGACTGTCTTGTACCTTTGCTCCTGTTTTATTTGCCAGTAGAGTGACTTTTGGCTATATACGTGACATTACTCTTCTTCTTCTTCTTCTTATTGTTAATACTGCAAGTCACCACACACAACTATAATAACAACAGTGATAGTACCGTCACGGTTATGGTTACAGAGTCTGAGCGTGATTTGGCGGTGGATGCTGCGACACAGCAGCTAATCCAGTCTGTACTCAGTGAAGCTGATAAAGCTGCAGTCATGAAACTGGAAGCTCTGAATCAGCAGCATGACCAGCTGCACAGACAGATCGACGAACTGGTTTGAGCATCAGTGACTGAATCACAGTCTGCATAGTTGAGCCAAGTTGTCGTTCTGCATTGTACGTTTGTGTTTTTCTGCGTGCTTTTTGTTGTACCGGAAAAGTTAAGTACACGGAACAATTGGGTGAAGTTTTACTGAATTTTTATTATCGGTATGCCTTCGCCGGCAATTAGCCACCGAAGGCATTCTGTTTTTGGGCTGTCCATGTGTTATCGTACACAAAGTTTGTAATAATTTTACAAACTGCCTGTGGAAATTTCATCAAGTTTTCAACTTATAGGTAGGTGCATTTGGGGACGCAGGTGAACCGATTGCTTTTGAGGTCAAAATGTCCAATGGCAAGATCACAGCAAGAATAAATGCACTTTTCTGGCAGAGGCATACCGATAAGCAGCGTGCAATTGACCACCATCTAGTTTAAATTGCAGTAGTTTCATACCATTGAAGAGTGATTGGATTTAATTAACTTGTGTAGTTGACTGAGCCAAGTTGTCATTCTCTGTTGAGGCTGCTGTTTTTCCAGATTCACTGTTGTCGGTGAAAAAAAGCAAAATACGCCGTTCAGGGTCATTCAAGGTCATCGAGGACGGTATCAATCGAAAGCCCGTATGCGACTTCCTATTAGTGATGAATAGTAACCGACATATTTACTGCTTCGGAGTTATCGCAGCTTTTTGTCCAAATTTTGACAATTTAGATTTTTGAGCCACCATTTGGGGGCTTAGGGTCAACGTACGATGTTCATGTTAGGTTCAGTGAAAAGCGCATAGTGAACTTCCTATTTGTTAATTGAACTTTTTTCGCTAGGTGTTACGCCGAGTTGCTACGAGCGAAAATAGATAGATAATCGGCAGGTGGGTCAGTATCCACCAAATTTTCGCGTAGAAGGGGACATCCCTCACCAATCATTTTTGCACGGATAGTTAGGCCAATGAATGTCTTACAACTTTGTCACCGACAGTTTTCACATAAAGAAACTTAGTAAGAGACTTCCTTCAAGCGAAGTGCGATTTTACATCGGTTCAAAATCGGCGATTTCGCTCCAACGAGGGCCAGTTGACCCAAAATTTCAGGTAGAAGGGGTCGCCCTCACCAACCATTCTTCTTCTCAGAAAACTAGTCTAAATGATCTATCATATGGTATGAAAATATGGACAGATCTTTTTTCCGTTTTGTCACAATGCACACGTTTTACAGATGGACACCTTTTTCATCGCTAGTCCGCGCTGGCATTCCATGCAGCACGGAAAAAAGCAATCACTGTTTATTAACTATAGCTGTATAAGTGGTCAAAAGCTATATGTCTGTGTGTTAACCATCATGGTAAAAATCTTAACAGTTGAACAGACTTGCAATCCTGTATTCACAGATCTCAAGTCTGACCTAATTTGCTGGGTTTATGGGTCCTCTCGCTAATTTAGCTGTGGCTGTGCTGCTTGTTCTGGACATCTCACATAAGAGAGTATATGACTATGATATTTCATTCAAAGCTCCCAACAAAAAACGCTATAAAAGAGGAAACTACAGCTTATGAAAATACCACAATTTGCACGTGGGCGGTGCCACCGGGGAGTGTGGGGGTAATTCACACTCGACTTCAGCACTTAGAAATTCTGCTTCCTGTACAGTTTGCTAATACAATGATGCTGAAAATTTGACATACAGACTCACTCACCTTGCCATCACGCAGTTGATCACAATCTTCAGAACTATTACGATAGCCTGTAGTGTTTTGATGATGTCGTTGCTAGATTTATCTGATACTGAAATTAGTGAAATTAATGTCGAGATATCGGAAATGTCGCCGTCGGACCTGTACAGGCCTTGATGCAACCTTGAAGTCGTTTAGACTATAATGTTGTCATAACGTTCAGATTTAATAATAATAATAATAATGCAGTTTAGTATTTGACTTTCTGTACTGCGCAGCATTCTTTTTGCCTACTGTTTGTGCTGTCTTGTATGGGGTGTCTGGGGTAAACAGGATCACTTATTGATCTCAGGGTGTGGCGTCCCTGCCCCATAAATGTCAGCCTCCCTCAACCTCCACTAGACAGCATCCGAGTTATGGTGATTGTCTGGAGGTTAAGAGGGAATATTATCAGAACTGCTCCGTGCTGGGTTGTGTGACACAATGTTCACAGTCAGCAGCACACTCATAT
>Ga0049105_1001423_pt1 | contig 10589 bp, 10 predicted proteins | sample WorMetvaBAHAMAS1_FD_61260 | JGI IMG/M metagenome (GOLD analysis project Ga0049105, IMG submission 61260) | Worm MetaG Olavius vacuus BAHAMAS.1 | ecosystem: Host-associated > Annelida > Digestive system > Unclassified | place: Germany: Marburg | collected 2013-04-09 | reverse complement strand
CTGCGCCCCCAAGTTGGAAAACACGTCTTGTGATCTCAGAAAAACGTACCTGATATCTCTTAGACTGCATGCACTGGCGACCCGAACTCCGTTGACTGAGCTTACAGCGCTCCCCAGTACGCTCAGTAGCTGCCTGAAGGCCGTAACCACAAATTTATTTGGGGAGCAAAAATGTTTTTCTCCCATCCCTTGTGTACCTTTCCTTCCTTTCCCCAGTTAAGGGATTTGGGGGAGCGCTGTTCCCCCAACGGGGAAGAACACCTGCAGCCATAAACCAGAAACGTTCCCCAGTGAACGCATTTTGGTGTATTTAGAGCCCTGGGGACGTGTCTGGTGGCTGCAAATGTCGGGGGCACTGAAAACGCGGGAGTAGAAAACGCGGCACCAGACTGCAGGGGTGGAAAACGCGGGAGTGTGTAAAGGAGGGAAAGCGAAGATTCCAAAAATGTGTTTCTGACTGTACTCACTGAGCGTATCATGTGGAAACTGACTCAACCGTTACTGCTGGGCTGAGTAGAGGCGACTTTTTAGGCATCTTGAAGGTTAACTTGAGTAGGTTAACTCAGTAGACCACGAATGGGCCGAATTGATCGTTCTTGACATTATTAGCTGCTTAGCATACATAGGCCTGTAGTCTAGCCACACACTGCGCGTGTTGCAATGAGAATTTAGCGGCAAGAAACATTCCTCGTAATAAATATCCATCTATCCATCAACTTTATTTCGTAATAAAAAGGTACACACAACACATAACTGATAGGCAGGTTGTAATGCTACAGAAAAGGAATTAAGCACCAATCTTAGTGACATGTTCAACTAACATATTGTAGCACTTTGCAGGCAACAAGAGAATCTGTTTAACGTGGTCGTGTCAAAACTTCACGTTTAAACCGAGTCTGCGTTAAATAGGGAGATACAATTCCGCCTTGCTTATACAATAAAAAGGAAATGCGTATAAAGTCCTTCTGATTCACATAGTTCTATTGGCTGTTGTAACCACATGTCAAATAAGGGGACTTTTGGCTTTATATACTCGTTACTCCCGCGTTTTCCACTCCTTTGTTTTCAGTCGCCCCCAAATGTCGTTCTATTTCTGTTAAGCGAAATCTTAAATTGAAGCAAATGCGATTATTTATGTCACCGAGCAGTCACTTACTAAATTCTATGTGTTTATTTTTTTGCAGTTTATTTGCAGGGGGGGGGATGTTTCAGCACACAAAACACCCAGCCTTGTATGGAGGCTTTGTATGGCCTCTTCGTGCCTACAGTCTGTTTCTGCTCTCCCGTTTAAAGATTTTGCTATGTCTATAGCCACTCCTCGCCTGTCACGGGGGTGGGTGCACTCGTAGGCGTAGTCAGGGCTGGAAGGGGGAGGGAATGCCAAACGCGGTGTGAACCTTGTTACTTCTCCTCGTTCTCTATTGTCACCTAATATTGTGATGACCCTTTTCAGTCATCGCCTTCTTCGACATGATCATCTTCATTCGCCAAAATGGTAGAAAAACACAACAGAAAGAGAAAAATACAGTAATAACAAAAATACACCGATACACCAAGCTTGCAAACTGCCCTCCCTCTAAATTCAGCCCCTTTCCCAACAAATTATTGAGTTCTTGCCCTGCACCTCCACCCCCTGGCTACGCCTATATGTACGCCTCTGTACATATACATAACAGAAATGGTCTGCTGACATGCCAGGCGCCGTCCATCCATTATCATCCGTCAGACTCTCATGATGTCTACTGCTCTACAGGAAAGCAGAAAGATAACACTGGCTCGTCGTTCATAAGACACCCATACATCGTCCTACGTAATCAGGGTCGGACCACCACCCAACCGCTCCAACGAACCATTTGTAAGTACACGAACCTGCATGAAAGTACACCGATCTTAGTAATCTACCACCACTGTGCTCGACTGGGGCTCAACGTACCAACGTTCAGCTGTAGACACAGGAAGTAAATTACTTCAATACTGGTACATAGTACCTAATTACCAGTACGTAATAGACGTATACCAGGACTGGTACATCCGGAGAAACATCTTCGGCCTCATACGCAACGCAGCACGCCATCGTTCCGTAATCCAATGCGTATATACGGGGTGACCCAGTTGTTCGGGCGAAGGTTTTAGACACAAGATGAACACGTACGTTAACGGGACTTACTACACGGAGACTTTTGATGAGCAGGTCACGTTTTACCTTTACGTCACTCGGTGCGCGTGAAACGGCAGAACGATGTTATGGAACGTTGTAGCATCGGGTCGAGTTCGCCGACCGGCGAGTGCAAGTAACAGCATTCGGACATTTCCCTCCCACACGTTCCCCTCGGATATTACCCTGTAAAATGTAAATGTAAAAAACTTGCTAGTGATATCAATTTAGGGTTAGGTTCAGGCCATGGGCATAGCCATGATTTTCGCTGTGGGGCTGCACTCGTACGCGTAGTACTGGAAGTAGGGAAAGAGAAGTCTCGGTATGGATCTTTTCAATTTTCTTTTGTCACTTTCCCTCTTTCTCTGTGGCCTAATATTGTGATGACCTTTTACCCATCATCGTCTTAGATGTATTACACTAAGATCACATATTTCTCCCCCCCCCTAAACTGAGCCCCTTCCCAGAAGATTTTTAACATCTTTCGTCTTTCGGTGCATTTTTAATTTCTGTATGCATAATGCGTGTACCAGGAGGATGTTAAGCCTACGAACTTCGCAACATTGCTCGCTATTCTCGCCCTGGAGAAGTGCACCTGCTACCTCGCCCCCTGCACAACCCCCTGGCTACTCTTATGGCGTCAGGGTCGGGGTTTATGCAGTAGTATAGCCAGGGAGAAATGTCCGAGGAGAAACGCCCAGGGGGATGTTTTCCACCTGAAACAACCATTAACGCTGACTCGCGGACTCCAGCAGTTGCGTTCTCCAATGACGGAGGCCCGGACTGTACGAGAATCCGCGGTCGGCCGCGTGCGGAAAGCGATACTGTGCTTCGTCAGCTGGTCGACGTAGTCTAGATGGCCGGCCGGTCGGTCGACGGATGAAATATTCAACAAGCAATCGTCGCTGTTTGGTGCTGACGAGACACACGCACGTCGAGGTCGTCGCTCGCTGGATGACCTCATCGTCCAGGACGCGGAACGAATGCCTCGGAAAACGATCCGGACAAAACGCTTGTGCCACGCGGACAGACGAACTTTTGCCGCTGACAGACTTACGTCTGTGATTTATTGGCGAGAACTTTTATGCAGGCACCTCACTTACGTGAGAGGCAGGCCATTAAGCGGCGGAGTCGTATAACCGACCTACACCGACGGGAACTGCCGCTGATTTCGCAGAACATTAATATCCACACTGAGCGGACGGAAGGTAAATCAGAGGCACTTTCACGGGTCGCGATGTCGTCGCCGAGCTTCACGTGCTTGCCATCAACAGAGAAAGTAAATTATTACGTGCAGAATGCACCACTGACGGACAAGAAGCGACTGCTGGGTGGTCCGACAGTTCTAAAGCTGGCCAAAATAAAAACGTCACAACTTACAATACGCACGCCAAGTCGGCAGGCTGGTGCCACATGGGGCAAACCATAGACAAAACAATGTTTTGGGATCCAGATATATGACTGACAAAAACAGCAACTCGATATATGAACAGCTCAAACTTATGCCAATGAGCAGCAGACTAAATATCATCAGGCAGAGTTGTATCTGCCACGGGATCGGCTGTCGATCACCCTGCAAGTTATAGCTGACCCCAGCATGATACATGAAAGCAGTACTGAAGGACAATTTTAAACTACCCCGTCGACCCATCTGTCTTCTCTCGTGCTTCAGCATCGTGTCAACTATCAGTACTGGAATCCAAAACTGTGACCCCTCCGCTACTGAAATTAAACAATTCAAGCAAGTATCTACATATACGCGTAAACATCTCTTGTTTTCGTGCCAATAACTTTGAGGCGTAAACTGGCGGCGATGGATTCCGCAGAGATAATACGGGTCGGAGGTCATTATGCTGTTCAAGGTCATTCAGGGCCAATCAAAAGCCCGTATGCGACTTCCTATTACTGAATATTATTAACGTACAGCCTATCTCGCACCGTTTCCAAGTCATTGCGAATTATTGGTCAAATCTGCGCTTTCGACATGGGGTACCTCTCTTTAACACACTCGTTCGCGGCGAACCCCTAAACTGAGGACCACGAACTTTTGTCTCAAGAAACAAAAGACATCACTCCATCGTGTGGTGCAAAATGCGTTTCGAGATCCTGAACTGTTTAGGCGTGGATCACAAGTGCGACAGACGGACAGACAGACAGTCGTTAGCACCGGCGCGGTCTCACAATACGCGCTAAAAACGAGCGACGCGACTGTCCGGTGGACGTCTAATAGCGGCTGCCGCCGACGCTGATGAGAGTTTTCGATAACGACCTGGTGAAGGATCACTTAGCACCGGAGCAGAGGCGGGCGCTGACGTCAGATTAGCGCCCGACCGGCTGGCCCGGCTGGCTGTACTAGCCTCCTCTATCTGCCCGTCTGGCTCTGGCTCGTGGGGTTCAGACGGCTCAGCGGGACGCCACAGCCACGGCGGCGCGGCGGCAGTGAAGGATGGCAAAGACTGGACACAGTAGACTTGAGCGATGTGTCGGCTGGCAATGGCAGGCAGGCTTTATATCCACGAGCCGGGGGGGGGAGCCCTCACTTATCTCTACAGCTGCTCCAGAGAGAGTGCGCAAAAGCGATAAAAATGGATGTTACCATATAATCCCGATATTGATGCCCATTAACGGCTATCATCAGCCTGCCAAATACGCTAAATCTCAAAAGTTTCCCATACTGTCAGGGGCGCCCAACTCCCACTCTGAAACCCTGGCTACGCCACTGCGTATACCAAGCACGTGCTGTCAGTCAACCGCGATATGGAACACCAGACATGACTTTTCCCAAGTCTCGTCTCCAGTAGGTATGAAGTCCGATCGATCCCGACACTTGCGGAAGCACAGACACTCCCGACACTTCGTGGACACTCCTGTACGCGACTGACTACTAAAGACGACGAAGACGCCCGCCCATCATCACCTGGCAATAACTAATCGCCAGTGATTCTGTCAGTGCTTCAGAAGTACTGCAACTGGCAAAGAACCGCCCACGTACACTGGCGATCGCACGCAACGCCATATCACTGCTCAATGATTCGAACTTCGAAGGCTTAACAATCATAGCCTACCACGAAAATTTATTGCAAACTCGTCATATGCGAAAGGGATACTTCCCGAGTGGGGTAAAAAAAGACACATATATGCAACATAATATACCATATCATCGGACGTGTACTGAAAAATTACATCTTGTATTAACTAAAAATAAAGTAAAAATATTAGCTGGGATTAAGAACGAGATATTAGCACCTTTGGTGTAATTAGGTCGGCGATCCGCTTAACAGCTTTCCGCCTAAATCTATACTCAAGCAATAGAAAGACATGTACACCACTTCAGCAAAGGTTTAAATAACTAAGATATGGCCGATGTGACTATCCATGACTTGTCGAAGCAGCTAATAAGGTGATGATAAAATGTCGCCACTGTGCGTTTTGTTGCTTGCTGCGTTATTAAACCAACGCGACACTCAGTATATCCACCCGTACAGCGGCGACGATACATGTGACGATACTTGCAATCATGCAACAGGTGCGTGATCTGTTACTGAGGAGTCACAAAGCACAAAGATGCCGCCACTAATGGATACTGGGCACTGCGTACTAAGAGCGGTCGCGGTCGACTGACTGAGTCGAATGCACGCAGTCATCGACGAGTACGACGACGACAACACGTTGCTCGGTTCACGCACCTGCGGACCGCCAATACTCAAGCTATCTCTCCGTGTCATCGAATGTTGGACAGAATGGTGCCAATGGTCTGCCATGCAGCACGACAACTTGGTATCGAGGTTTTTGTAGTCGATATGACACAAAACTATATAATAACGAACGGTCTGCAATTCAGTCTACCAAACAAAATTAACAAAAAAACTAGAAACTAGATGGTCGTCGACAGCGAACCGTCGATCGGAATGCTTCCGCTGGAAAATTTCGCTGTGAGCTTGACCTTTGACCTTTTGGCTTCAAAACTGATCAGTTACTGCAGTCTCCAACTGCAGTTAAGTTGTAAATTTGGTGAAATTCCCACAATCGGTTTGTAAGATAGCGTGCTACTGCTAACAGACGTTATCACGAACAACCGCATAACATAATGCCTTCGGCGGCTAATGGCCCGCGAAGGCGTAAGAAAGAAAAACCGATGAGCGTACAATCTGACAAAGGCCCAAGAACCCATAACTGCAGTCCAGTGGGTATCGGCACTGCACTGCAGGAATTTTTAAGATTTTGTCACTATTAACCACACATTTAATATTAGAACACATCAACCGACCGCTAACACTAGCGGCGCCGTTGACACAGTATACATTGAGGCCGTCTGCCGTCGCTCTAGACTGCTTAATCTTCTATATCAGTGGTTCTTAACCTTTTCCACCGCGGCAATGCCTCTGTTAAACTATGGCAACCCTGTCTAAACTGTGTCAGCCAATGACTAATGACAGTGGCGTATGTCGAACGACAAACATGCTTAACTGAAGTTGACTGCTAATTAAGAAATTAAGTTCAAAAATCTATTTACTTATTGCTACCTTACTGGGTGAATAAAGATGAATATAAATCAACAACTGCTCAACTGTATAGAATAAGCTCCTTCCTCTCAATGTGCTGACTGAACTGAAAGTTTCAATCAATTGCAACATTTTATGAGACAGGTTTACTTTACGCCCTTCCCCCCACAACCTCTTGCGGCATTTGCTGTGGAGTGTGGATGCAGACATCCGTGCCATTCCGTGGTCTCCACAGCTCTTTCCGGTCGGCCGCCACCAACGTCCGTTCACTTCCGCTATGGGCCAAATCGTCCTAAAAGAGAGAACGAAGGTACCAAATCGCACCTTCGCCTCGTCACCATCAGAATCGTGCTTATTCTAAACTTCAGACGACACTGATGCTTTTTTCCCTGGCACCAGCCACCAGTGGCGGCGGCGACCGGTCTGCAACGTGCAACTCTCATTATGTATACAACCAGACTACCAGAGGCACAAATAATGCATCGCTATTTTTGCCGTTCGGGCAGACGAGCGGCAAAAATAACAGCATTGCATTATTTGTACCTCTGATTGTATTATACGTAACGAGAGTTGCATGCTGCAGACAGGTCGCCGCCGGCATTGCGTATGGTATTCCCTGAGGCCGCGGGCCGGGGGCACGGCCCGTGGCCGGGGGCAGGCGGGGCTCAGTTCACCGGTCAGGAGTCGGTGACGAATTGCGGACAGCTGCGAGCTAAGCGGCTGCTTATCGGCGAGCATTATCTCAGTCGATACGTGCAAAGCTCGGCCGGTCGTCATCGCGCTCTGTTCTACCAACAACCACAGCAGTCAGCAACATTCCATCGCCTTACACCATCACGTCTCCAGCGGGCATCCGGACGGGCCCCTCGACGCTTCCCCTCGTTATCACTACTTAAACGCAAAATAAACTTACTAATTATATCAGTTTATAGGAACAGGTTTGGCAAGTTTTTTATCGCAAGTCGAAATGACACGACATGAAAACTTCGGCCAACATGTTACTGTTAGTCAGTTGCGTTTATCTGTCTGTCGTAATGTCTGTGTGTCTGTTACCGCCCTTCAGGTCGCAGTTCAACGGCAATCTTCACCAAACTTCACAGTTCACACACAGTTAGGAACCGATCCGGGGAAGAATCAATTAAATTTCCAAGGTCATGGAAAGGTCAAGGTCGCGTGGTGACGACCGTCGAAATCTTGTGAAATCGACATGGCTCGTGAATCGTTGAATGGATGTGACTACAATGACACAATACTTACACAATACTTACTACAGTCGGGAGACGAAATAAACGAGTCGACCCCTGGTGATGGGGCTGCAGCAGAGGCTATTTATATATGGTGACGTCAGTACCGAACAATAAATAAGTAACTGACTTTGCCTAAATTTCGGCTAGTGCTCTACTTTAAATACAGTGGTAGCCAGGGCCCGACGGAGAAATGTCGACGGGGCAATGTTTTGCACTCGTCCAACGAGACAAAACCAAGCAACAACACACCGCTCTGTCAAGTGTACTGTATGCCCGGAGGCGACATACGACTTGACCGCAGCGATGATGTCCAGACCGCCTTCCGCTAATTTGGATGGACTCTGTGAACAGTATTCGATTTGTACGTATCATTTCTTTCACCTAAAACAACCTCCACAGATGCAGCTACAATCTAACAAACAAACTACAGTTCTAGCCGTATACGAGGACCAGGGGCCCGATTTTCAAAAAATCTTAGGAAAAATCCTAAGTTTAGCGTGAGTTTTTTATAAGTTTATGTTAAGTTTATCGAAAGTTATAAAGTTAAGATTTTCACAGAATTTTAAATTTAATTCACTATTGCAATATTAAGACTTCCTAAGCTCTTCCTATATATATATACAGACAATTTTGTGAAAAAATGTTACGTTATTTTGGAGGAATTGCATTTTTCTTATTACGATGATCGTAAGTTTTGTGTAAGTTCATCCTGTTTTTCTTAAGATTTTCCTAAATCAGACCTTATCCTAAGTTTTTCCCAAGTTTGTCCTAAGATTTTTTGAAAATCAAGCCCCAGGGCTATAGAAGGGGGTTGTAAAAAATCTAGGTTTTTACGAAAAAAAAACTAAAAACCTCATATATAAGTCCAAATTTCAGATTTTTTAGGTTTTTTTTAGAAAAAACCTTTAAAATCTATATTTTAGACTCACTATCACAGCAGAAAATTGTTGCCTTTCACTCTGATTAGTTATGTTCATAGCTATGCTATAGTCTGCACACGGCTATAAATGACGTGGCAGGAGGAAGGGTGTGTCATGAATTTCTGGGTCATAATTTCATGTCTGGTCTTCAAACATTAACATCTAAAAAAAATCTAAATCCTAAAAACCTAAAAACTTTTTTCTAAAAAACCTAGTTTTTTTCAAGCCCTGACGAGGACCTGTGATAGCCTGGCTTAAGTGGTTCTGCTCGTTCTTTTACGTGCAACTGATCGATACCGTGCTGTCCCGTCCAGCCGCACAACGACGTACATCACTTCAGCAGATATTTAACATCAGAACAGACCACGCAAACTTAGCTGTTAACGCCAATTTCAACCAACCGCTGACACTAATTTCGTTACAGCGTGACGTGTGTCTTGTTTTACAGACTTGTTTTGAGCATTCATTGACTTTCATTGCACCACGAGGCAACATACGAGAACACAACATAACAAACAAAACACAGAAATAGTTGTCGTCCCACTGGGACTCAACTCATTCACTCGTGACACGTTTTGCCGATGAATAACCACAGAAACAGAAAAACATACAATCGTTTCCCACTGCAACAATACGTACGTAGATCAAAGCTGCGAAATGTCTCGAGCTTTTTGGCATGTTCCTCATTTTTGAACTAAAAGAACTGAATGAGTTAGTGAGCAGGGACGCGTTAACTTACTCACATACTCAGCGATGCATGAGCAAGAAGGTACGATTCGGCTATAAAAATGGACATTTTGCAGCAGAAAATATAGCTGAATCGTATCTTCTTGCTAGTAAGTTAACGCGGCCCAGGGTCTCGCTCGACAAGCAACGCATAACAGGTTATTTCGTGGAGAAGTGTTTTCACACAATCGATTGCAGTAGTAGTGACAACAAAGCACACCAACAAACAGAAGATGCACATAAAAACATACACACACACACACACACACACACAAGCGAAACCAAACCCAAACTGACAGGCTGTGGTTGAAGCAAGAACTGAGTGCGATAAGACAACCCGTATGCGACATTGCGAAACACAATGCAGCAGAGCACAGCTCTGGTAAAAGCAATACATGTACTTCTACGCAGTTAGCAAGAGCTTTTCTGTAGTCGCAGCCGCGGATCACTATAAACTGACCGACTCAATAATTGGAAGAGTGGCTTGGCTTTACTCTCTCATCACCGATGTTCACTGAATCCAGTGACGTTGTTTAATTACAGTGCTGACGCCATGTATAGCTACCGGTACGCGAATCGTCGTCGTCGCGTTCAACCGGCAGTCGACAGCGGCAAACCCAGCAGCGTCAGCGACGCGAACAGTGATGGAACGAAGGCGTTAATTAACGTGCACGCGTCGACGGACAGACAGACAGATGGCGGCTTTACGATGCAACTCGTCCAGGAACGAATCAACCCTGTACGGTGTCGTCTTCCGGACGTCTTCACATCGTAATGAAAAGTCAACCGCGTCAGCGCGCGTTTGATGAAGTTCGATCTGCTCTGTCAAGACGTTCTCTGAGGCTACAGACACAATATGAGAACGCCGTGCGCTAACCGCACCACATGTTGCTCAAGAGTTATAACTGCATCAGGCATCAACCGCCATGAAACACATTTCGTAAAGATCCTGATATTCTGATATTTTGCAGAGGCACAGCGGCAGTGTTTTTGGACTGGGAAGTCCTGGTCAACTGATCTCTAAATGACGACAATGCGA
>Ga0049105_1001422_pt1 | contig 10593 bp, 8 predicted proteins | sample WorMetvaBAHAMAS1_FD_61260 | JGI IMG/M metagenome (GOLD analysis project Ga0049105, IMG submission 61260) | Worm MetaG Olavius vacuus BAHAMAS.1 | ecosystem: Host-associated > Annelida > Digestive system > Unclassified | place: Germany: Marburg | collected 2013-04-09 | reverse complement strand
ATTCTGAACTCAAGACCTGGCTCTTCAGCAAATCCTTTCCTCCATAGACCTTTTCCTTTACTACCGGACTGACTACACGGACTCTCGGACCATCTAACGTTTTTACTATGCTCAACGGTTATACTGGTATAAGTGTGTTAGACTAAGCCCACTCTTGGCTTTTGAATGCACTTTAAATCACTGCACTTTCATTTCATTTCATTTCATCTGTTGACTGAGAGTAAGTCAACCGTCCGTTCTGTAAAGTGGTGGGGCAACTGAACTGCGTAAAGGCTGGTGGGGCAAATCAAGGGGCTGGTGGGAAATTCCTCTTCACTTTATATGGTAAAAATGCCTTGGCTGTCACTTGAGAAATGACAGGAATTAGTCGCATCGGCCTTTGAAGCCTGACCCGTCCGTGGGTCTCGACTCCGTCATTCTATTCCTCGTTTGATCTCTCCGTGATCCGTCCGGATTAGGGATTGGTGAGGCCAGTGGCCACGTGCCACCCCACAGCATTAAGGTTAAATATTGGGCAACTGAATATTCGGCCTTTGAAATTGAATGTATATTCCATATTCTGCATCGAGACTCGGAGACCTGTTCGCGTTTAATAATTTAATATTTTGTTGTCAACGATGATAATAAATGAACTTTTGTCATTATAACTGTTATTATTATTTTTTATTAGGCCATACGAAAGGCCTACACAGCAAAATAGTTCAGTTCAGCCTCAGCGTGTGTTGTGCAAGCGCAAGCCAGTTTCCGGGGGCCACACAAGTTGCCGCCGCCACCCGCCACCCTGCAGGCTGCAGCGCAGCTAGCTGTCAATCAACATAGTGGATGGCAATCGCACAGGTGAACCAGGTGACAATGGGTGACACTTTTCGTTAATATTGTTTGGTTGCTAGTTGTGTAGCAGTAACAGTGCAGTAAGATAAAATCTAAACAGTCGTCGTCGTATTAAAATGAACAAGAGAATGATTTCTGCGCGTTAGGCCTACGTGAACAGTCGCTAGTCGCTATGCTCACGTGAGTGAGTGGCTGCCCGAGTGTGTCCTAGCTGTTTGCACAATCGAGCGATCCTTTTTCACTTCATTTATTTGATAGAATTTTTTGCTCATTTGTGAGCCAAATGAATTGTGTAATTCGGTATCCTTAATACCCATGCTGGCCTGTCTTGTAAATGTAATGTCTTAAAACATATAGGCCTACTCCGGTGCTGTTGGCATCATTTACAGATCTGTATGGACACGTTTTGCAGAATAACATTATAATAGCTGCTTTTCTTGTACAGGTTTAGATTGTATTTCTTCAGAATGTATTGCTTCTGTGTTGTGTGTTTTTAACGTTTTCATGTAATCTGCTGCAGTGTGTTCATAAGGAATATCTTACATATAGGCTGGATATATATATATTCATATTGCTGCCCACAGAAATTTAATCTTTGTGTTGCCAAGAGACTTTATGTTGTGTCATTACGTATAGGCCTAATGTCTGGCATATCGATTGAGTATGAGTTTTACAGAAGATTTTGCATGTGGTCTGTGTGTTACAGTTTTAAGTTCTGCTGTGTTCAACACATCCACATGGAATGCTAGTAATATCAAGTAAGTCGCAGTTCTTCTTACCAGAAATCACTGCATGTACCTGTAATATGTGCTTTCTCGATGAATTTATATCCGGGATTATTTTAGCCACAGCTTTTAGGTATGCTTCCGTCATGATTGGAGATGGACCGAATATCAGATTATGACATTCGGCAAAGGTTTAGGCAGGCTCACCAAACGAGTCCCAAACGTTCGGCCGAATGTTGTATGCTAGGATGAAACGTCTTTTACTGATGAGTGCACTGAGTGGCCAGGAAGTATAGTGTAGTATATCGCCTGTGAACAAAAGGAATTAGCAAGTAATTGTCACACCCATTTCTTATGTCCAAAATGACCTAGGCTATTACGTGTCGAGTGGGGTGCTAAACTCTTCTCATCAATCACTCATGCGGTCACACCCAATTTTGTTCTTGAGGGTGGACTTTATATTCCTAGACAATAATGTCAGTAACAAAGAATTTATATTGACTCATTAGCCGTATCTGAAATTTGACATGCATGATGCTTTGGAAATGCAAATGCAGTAGGTCTACTTCCGTTAAATAGTAATTTCAGAACTGAAATAGCCTAACATGGATCAAAACAAATACAAGTAAATAAAAAAGGCAAAACTAGTGTCAAATGGTTAATATTTAAATATTGCAACATTCATATTTCGATACTTACTTACTTACTTATTAAATATCAACATCATATCGTAATTGAAAAGTGATATCAAACCACTACTAGTCACTACTGCAAACTGTCGATGTGGGTGTTAGCATGAAACGCGTCAAATTTTATAATTTTATAACAGCAAAAATTGCGCACTTCACCAACATTCAGTTTTGCATCCCATGACTGCTAGCCTATACTTGAATTAACACATAATAATGTTGTTTGTTTTTAAATTGAATAGAAATATTCCACTGGAAGGCCATGCCCACTCATCAGATTTTAAAAATTTGCTAATTTTTAAAAATGAATTTTAAAACTACAGGTTACAAATTCTCAATCTATGGTGACTTCAAGTTAACGTGAGCAGCGAGCTCAAAACACGGCAGACACAAAGTATTGCTGAATTTTGCCAAAGTTCGGCCAAATAGTCACATGTTATGGAGCCGAACATTGGGCGGAATCCTTCGGCGGAACATTTGGCTGAGGCTTCAGCATTTGCGGAACTTCAGCCCATCTCTAGTCATCATGTACCATTGGCCATTGGCCAGCCTTTTTTGATTTGTGAATGAAGACAGTTTGACTGTGTTGTTTTTGACAGTGGCTGAGAACTTTGATGCACAAAGTGTGGGCCTGCGACTGCAGAAGAAACTGCTCGGTAAGATGACATCACGACGAGTGGTGTCTGCTTTTATCGATGATACAACTGCACGATTGCTCAACAACCTGTACAGACTGGGTCGCGACCTACACGGCGGAGACAAGCGTACAGCCGAAAAGGCAGTTCGTCGGCTGATAAAGACTGTTATTAAAACGGGAATATTGCATCGCAACGAACAGTTCAGTTCTGACGATCTGGCAGTTGCTGAAGACTTCCGCAAACGTTTTCGAGTGATTGCAATGACGATTGTCAGCTTTCATCAGGTTGGTATTGAGATATTCACATCCGTGTTTTCATACTGTGTTTTGAAATTGTAACCATAGCTGTACTAACCTCCTCCTCCTAAGATTGACTGGAAGGTGATAGGAACAAGTTTTTTAGCCAGTTCAAAAGGTCTCATCAAGCTTACAAGTTCTGCTTAGTACTAAAGCTAGGAACTCTAGTCTGTCACTGGTATGTAGGCCTTTGTATGCCCAATGCACATTTTTGCATTGATGTACTTTGGTTAAATGCCATTTTGTCATTTGTCAATATGGTATCTTCAATGCTGGTTTCCTGTCACTAAAAATTTCTTGTCAGTGAGGCTTTGTATGATGGGGTTGCATGCAGCAGTCGCCCCGTCTCCACATCGTGTCCTATGCTCTTTATCCTACTTTCTGTCCCAGCTACAATTGCATTTGCATACAGGTCAATCCCTTTCGGGCTGCAAACGTTTGCAAGTGCCAGTACTAGACAAAAATTTTGTAAAAACAAAATTGCTTGAGTGTGTTGAGTCTTTATGAACACTGAGAATAAGATGAGAAATGGTTATTTATTGATCAATACTTCAGAAAACTGGTTCGTTTTGTTTTCTTCTTTCAACTAATGTTTTAACTAATAGCGAGCAAGAATGGCACAATGGGAAAGTAAAAGTATAAGGATGTTTTAGTTAAATTGCACTCGCTTGCTGCATGCGTTGCTGTTACTTGCCGGTACTTTTCCTGTGGAGATGATACCAGTGCCATGCCATGACGACGTGACATCAGGAACCATCAGCTAAAGAGAATTCGAATGATTGAAGCTGGCTAGCTGGTGTGTCATGGCAGACTGCCAGAGAATTTTAATAATTCACTTGATAAAAGTTGATTTGTGAAAACGTTAAGTGTTGGAGCGGATGTCCGCGAATCTCAGTACCAGCTGTGAAGTTGCATCACAGTCACTACCTTGGTAAAGGATGTGATGTCGTTGTCATATCGACTGGTGAGTCCAGACAAACTCGTTGGAAGGTGAAGTTGTCAACTGCCTGTGACACCACAACGTCCGAGTGGTCACTACTCTTCCTAAACAAGTGTTTCATCACATCGAGTCCTCTTTGAGAAGACATTGGCTTGCGTTCTATGAACGGTGGCTGTGGAATTCTGTATCCAACAGCGGAGTGTCGTCATGGGTGAAGTGCTTGCTGCATGTTTGCTGGCTTTTTGCTCATTTTAGTATTTTTAGTTCTTGGGGAATTATATTTGTTTTGTTGTGAATGACTATGTTGAATAAAACATTGGAATTGCACGATGAATATTTTGTGAATACAATTATTGTTATTTATATCGAGCTGTTGTTATGAACAAGCCGAGTGAATTATACAGGAGACTCGTCTAAATAAGTTTTCTTAATTGCCTAGAAAATGATACAGTAGTGCATCTACAGAAAGGAAGCTTTTCAAGACATTTTGTTTGATTTTAATTTTCTCATTTCCTTGAAGGCTGTTACAGAGTAAATGAGACAGTAATTTGTAATGTGTTGGAGCTTTACTGTAGTTTATGTAATTGCCTGTAGGTTGACTTTACATATGATGGTGCTTTCCTGATGGGCGCTCTGTCTGGGGCATGCAAGACACTGAAGCAGCTCGTCTCGCGACATCTTAGTGAAAAATCACTCGACAGAATAGACAGCGTGTTTGCCTATTTTGGTGATCGAGATTTTCTTGACGCCACTTTCCGAGCGACAGGGCCACAGCGCGAGCTGAGGGACGTTGTTGTTCAAGATCTGAACACTCTGCTCGAAAATAACATCCTGTGAATATGTGCTCATATGGTTTCTATTGGACAACACTTGTAGTCATCATGTTACATGTTCTTTGTGCCTTTGATGCATTTTACTGAGTGAAGTCTATGCAACACTCAACATAATTGACGACATTGTTCAGTTACAGTTGTGCATTGTACTGCGCGACGATCGATTCCATTGTTAGCCACGTGAACTTGTGGTAATCTTGTATTTGTTACCGGTACCACAGCTATTTGATCAGCAATGTGTATTTATTATCATTGGAACACTTGTTTTCTGTGTACTGCGACTTGTTATCCATTTTCATTTGATGCACAAGTGCCTTGATATAATTGCTTAACTGCCAATACTCTATGCATGACATTAGCTCATATTGTTGATTTTGTATTATATTGTATAAATGTAGCATGCTGTCGAGTGCAACATTGAGATTGATGCCCTAAAGTTAACATACCAACAGCAAAAGGTTACTTTAATTTTTCAACATATATGGTATTATGTACATGCGTTAACTGTTACACTGGATGTGGCGCTGTATTTGTTTAGTCTTACCATGAATCCAGGGTAAGGGTTAATTATGTTACAAAATACGTGTCGTCTGCCAAATCTGTTACTAGCTGTTACTAGTTTCTCAAGTGATGTGTCAGTCTCTTCACTGCACAATTATTCATTCTAAAACTAGTTTAAAGTACATTTCAGTGGTGGATGTAGATGATAGCAGCCTACAGACAGACTTACTGTCAAGTTAGTTAATTGATCCACTGGGCATTTTTCAACATTCATCAGATTAACCGAGTGAACTGTCACAATCAGTGGTAAAAGTAGGAATCGAGGTGGCGAAGCTCATACTCTTCTTCCCATCTCTTCCTGGTGGAGGTCTAAACTACCTGCCAGAACTCAACCCTGGACAAATAGAAGTGGTAGAGTGTGGCTCCACCTTACCGGGCCACTTATAACAATGACTAGCACCATAAACCTTGTCCCGTCCATCCTGGGTATTAGTGTTATTATGGGAATAATTAGTAATACAGCTAATTGCCACTAATAACGATACATCTAATTGCCGCAGGCAACGTTCAGTAGGTTTCGTCTACCACTATTTGTATTTTTGTACTGCACCTATGTTCTTGTTTTGTAGTAGTAGGCGCATTATAAATGTCAGCATGATGATGATGATGATGATGATGATGGTAAATTTTTCAGTAGCATCTGTCTGTGTTGGTCCATCCGTCCCTCTGTAATGCTCTAAACTTTTGAAAGCCTTTACCTAGAAAGTTCATTTTAGGTACGCAGACCTGTACACCTTCACAATATCTATGCGAAGTTCGTATATCAAAGTCATCAGGTGAAGGTCAATGTCACAGGAGCACAAAAGTATATCCGTGTGTCCTGTTTATGGGAAGTCTGTATGGAAAGGCAATAATGTTTGTAAATATAATACTAAGTACAGTCTTTGCTCTACTCAGAGCTATGTATTGCAGTGTCTTTCACAATAAACATGCACCAGCCTACTGTGAGATTCAGTTCTCCAAGCTCTCTTCAAAGCCATGCATATTGAACTACATCACTGCAATTTGACAACTGACGTTAGTATAAGTGATGAGTTTTTACACATACATTTGGTGTGTTCGGATTGATATTTTATAAATAAAAATGGCATTTTAACAGAAACATAGCAATAATAATGCCTGTTACACTGGTTTGTACAAATGCTCACTGGCTGAAGTTCAGACTCTGAGCTGATATTGCATGAGTGGGCGTCTGTGCAGCCTTCGAAACCAGTCAACATAATCGACTGTTCCATAAACATCACCCACTACTGCAGTAATTTAACTGCATGAATTAATGTCACTGCTTAACTGTTCAGCATGGCTGAAATGACAGCGGTTTCTGTCACATGCAACCGTAGGCGCTACAACCACTTGTGTTCACGTATTTAAGTTCGTTATAATATGATGGTATTGGTATTTAAATATGTTGTGTTGTATCAGGCATTCATATGCAACATTTCTAATAGTGACTGTTTTCAGCACTGCTCCAGTTATGAAATGTCTGACAATTCTATCAGACAGTCGATGCTACAGCAACTAACAGATGAATATATGCTCAGCTTCATTGTGAAGGTTTTTTATGGTCTTTGCATTTGTGCACTGGTTTCATCCGTTGTTCAATTAATGCACATTTTGTGATGGTCTTTAATCTTCGTTGTGCGGTATGACATGGAATGTGATCAAGCACTAATACAGTGTGTGCCATTACTTGTATCTCTGTCAGTACTGCATGTCCCATTTACTGGGATTTTTACCACAGCTTTAGCAAAATGCGAGATTTTATTAGGGAGCCAGCTGTATATCCAACATACAATCTGCATTAAAAAAAAATACTCATACTTATAAAACTCCAAGGGTAGGACAAAAAACAGATCGTCTTTGACAGCAAACTGTAAAGCAATATGTCTTCGCCAGAAAGGTGCATTTCTTAACAAGCGATTTTTTTACCATATTTAGTCTCACCATGACCTTTATCTTTTGATCTCAATATATAATTGTTCATTTTTGTTCCCAATTGTACTGCGTATATGACTGACCTCTTTGTCGGTTTGTCTTTGTCTCAAAGTGCACTTACGTTATAAATTTGGTGAAATTCACACAAGTGGTTCGTAAGAGAGATCATGGTAACAAACTTGATCACACATGCACACACGGACTGACAAGCCGCAGACAGAATGCCTTCGATGGCTAATGCATAAAAATCACTTGTTCACAGTTACACCACCAATTATGACATCATTAAACCATGAAATGAGAGGACATTAATTTAACTTAACAACATTTTAATGCCTTTTGCTGCCAAAGGCATTATGCTTTTGGCCTCTACGTCCCTGTGTATGTGTGCATGATAAGTCTGACGGCACGTGTGTACAAACTGCTTAAGGAAATTTCACCATATTTGCAACTTAAGTGCATTCGGGGACAAAGATGAACTGATTAGATTTAAGGTCAAAAGGTCAAAGGTTAAAGCTACAGCAAGACATAGTCAAACAGGCACAGGAGGCATATCTTACAACCGCTTATGGAAATTTCACCAAAGTTACAACTTATAGTGCCCGCGAAGATGGGCATAAACTGGTTAGATAAAAGATCAAAGGTCAAGGTCATGGTAGGACCAAATATGGACAAAAATAAGCACTTTGGGAGGCATGTCTTCCACACTGTTTGCGGTAATTTCACAAAATTTACAACTTGATAAAAATGAAATGATTACATTTTGAGGTCAAAAGCTCAAAGGCGAGAGACACAGCAAAATTTTGCGGTGAAGGCATACCAATCCACAATTTGCCATCGAAGACCACCTAGTTTAATAGTGTATTTCTGCACCTGTAGCTTCTATTGTGAAACTCTCCTTGTAGGTGGATAACTATTGGTCTGCACATGCAACCACAAGGTGATGTTACAGTGTTCTCATCATTTATAATAATTTTTAACTGTATCCAGCAACGACTTATTGCAGTGGTTAATATTTGTAACATACAATGGCAGAAATGTCTGATTAACTTGATGTAAAGTTGTTCAACAATGTAGCACAATGTTGTGTAGACAAAGGTACAACAAAACCATTAAGTAAATAATTCAATAGTGGCAACACTTAATTCATTTTCAACAGTAACACTGATGTTTAGTTTCTGTAACAAGTCTGTGGACAGTTAGCGAAAATTAAACATACCAAGTTTACAAACTGTCCTGACACGCAGTATAGTCAAACTGCAAACTGCAGTGCACTATCATCTGGAGGATACAACAGTTAAAAATACATCGGTGAAACATGTCGCTGGACGGCTGCCACAACAACTGAAAACTTAACAAATAAAATCAAGTTTTCAATTCATTAATTAATGATACATAAAACCATAAAAGACACAACACACAAAAACAGCTTCGATGTTGCAATAAAACAATATCAAAACAACACAGAAATTAGAATCAAATTATCACAAAAGAAAATTACAAAACGTACACAAGGCAAACCCATACAAGACTGCTTTCTAATCTAAGGCCGACCACCGGCGAATGTGTGCATTTACTTACACGTGGTCACCTACAGTCATGTTAGTACAAAGATGGTGGTCACACCAATCGAACTGCCATAGCCGAAAACCCCATGTACACACAAACCTCATGGCTCTATGTTTTACAGATCCAGAGTTAAGGCCGATCAAAGTTCTACATTGTGGTAATAGAGATTTTTTACCTTTTTTGTTCCTGTGATCTGATGACCTTCATATACGAACACGGCCTGTATTCCCTGGAGATGTACAAATATGATCTTCTTATGTCAAGGCTTTCGAAAGACAAACAAATATACAAACAAACACGACCGAAAATATACAATGCACTGCTTTGCAGGTGGTCAATAAAACCCAAAGGCCTGATCTGAAAACCATCCTGCTGTTAATGCAAGTGCACTGATGCTTCGAAACATCTAACATCAGTTGCAATTATTCAAATAAAGCTGTTGATAAAACTATGCGAGCGGATCTCACTGGAAGCAGACGAAAGACTGCTTGCTCAATACTAAGTGTCACTTTCCTGCATCATCACAATTACAGTACAAAATAAAACATATGTACATGATACAAGGAAGTCAAGCTTGTGTCTGCCAAGTTTCACCCTGTAGTGGGCACAACACAGCAAAGAACCAATATCACATTCACAGTGACATTGTGACTGGTACACTGGCCTCTGGTGGGTATACATCCTGCTTTGTCCCTCTTTGCTATACCAGATTTAAAAATCCATCCATCAAAGGCCAGTATACCAACTTAACAGTATCCGTTACACGACAAGAACGTATGACACAATTAACCCTCACATCATCTAATCTTTCCGCCTAAAGTGTTACAACAGGACTAACAGGTTACATGGTTACTGAAGCTCGCTGGCGCAGCTTGTGTCAATCATATACAGGCTGTACTAACTGGAAATCTGGAGTTGGCTTACTGTAATATCACTGGCAGTATGGTGGGTGCGTATACAATGGTAATGAAAGGGTTCAACAAGCATTTGTCCACGAAATACTAACAAAACATTGTCACCATTTGCTAAATGCAATTCCCGCTGTACTGAAAAAAAACAGTTAGTTACACTACAAGAAGCTCTGCTACCGCAAAGTGCACAGTGCGTCTGTCGTGCTTAGCTGGTGTACTTCATGACATTTCTCGGGAGAAAATCTGTTGATAGCTAATCAACCACTTTTACCTAATTGGCCACCAAAGCTACCGAATTCAGCAGAATAATGCAAACTACACAGCCGTTATGCCGATCAAGGTCATTCAAGGTCACCGATTTTTGTACCAATCAAAAGCCCATATGCGACTTCCTATTAGTGATTAATACTAACTAACCTCCTATCTTGTATACACTGTGTCTAAAAAAACATCCCCGATTTTTTTTAGCTATGACTCGCGAAAGCATTGTCGGATTTTTATAATATTTGGCAGAAATATTGCTAAGAAAGCAAGCAATCAAACGTTGCTATATTTTTCCACCTCACCTAATTAATGCTTCTGCACTACCTTGCAAAACTGGAAACACGGAAAATGTATGTTTTCACGTAAATGTTTCATGTTGATTTGCCAATAGGCACACAAGT
>Ga0049105_1001421_pt1 | contig 10593 bp, 3 predicted proteins | sample WorMetvaBAHAMAS1_FD_61260 | JGI IMG/M metagenome (GOLD analysis project Ga0049105, IMG submission 61260) | Worm MetaG Olavius vacuus BAHAMAS.1 | ecosystem: Host-associated > Annelida > Digestive system > Unclassified | place: Germany: Marburg | collected 2013-04-09 | reverse complement strand
CATCATCATCATCATTCTTTATTAAGACAACTGACATACTGCAGTAGAACACAAGTTAAGAGAATAGCTAGCCTATGTGTTAGAGTAAAAATTTTTATGTTTACATTTTTATGTTTATGATGTTTATTAAAAGCTAACATATATACAAATAACCTTCAATACAATGACAACACTGGTTCGGCACTACAAATGAGCTTCATAATGCAAAATTCCTGCTGGAGCAGTCCTCAAAAAAGTGAGTAATGAGAGATCAGATGGATAAAAAAGGTTGTGTATCATCTGTGCAAAGGTGACGGTTCAACGAAAGAGACAAAATGAGGTACTGGCTGCACTAGTGTACACGATGATAAGTAGAAAACCTATATCAGGAATCTCGTTCCCAGCAGCTCAACCAGTCTGAACTCACAGACACCAGCAGAATCAGCCACAACAGTATATTACATTACATTACATTACATAGCAGTTTTTTATAGTGGCCTATAGTAAAAAACTTCAAGGAACCACTATGGCGCAGTAACAGTGTCTGGGTATGGAGTGCCGAAACAGGTGAGTCTTCAGTTTACGTCGAAACACTGGCAACGATGGAGCAGGTGTGACGTCTTCAGGGAGAATGTTCCAGACCATAGGGCGAGCAGAAGCAAATAAGTGGTCTCCAACAGTGACCAGCCGTGATGGACGAATGTCAAGTCCATTGAAAGATGCTGACCTCAACCGGCTCCGTGACGGCATGTCCGCGACTCGATGCAGTTGATCTGACAAGTAGCGAGGAGCTGTGCCGTGCAGGGTGCAAGTGCACAAGTGCAAGCCCAATTTCAGGTAAGTAACGAACTGCTTAACAACATTTAGTGAAAGAAATGAATAAGTGAATACACAAAGTTAACAAAAGAATACAAGACAATCTAATCTTGTGCTATTTGTCTATTATGTCTGAAGTTATATTAAATGACTGAAAAAAACACTGCAAGATGACCATTCTTTGCTGGAGTGTCTCATTTCAATCAACATCAGAAGGCAGTCAGTGAGTGCGGCTGGGTCACAAATGTCAAGTAACTTCTGTGAAATCAACAAAACATTGACATCATTATCGATGTGTTAAAACCATATCATCATTTAGTTAGTTCAGTTTAGTTTCTCAAATTTAAAATTTAACTAAAAAAACAATGGCAACAAATTACACCAATCACTTCATGCACATTAAGATTCATCATACCATACGTGCATATATGAAATACATGGTACATATAATCTTAAGTTGTTTTGATGAGTAATTTAGTTTACCAGTAAGTGCTAGAAAACATTATCTTTTATTCAGCTATTTGCAATTCATTCTTATCATTATCACTTTCATAATGCTTCCACTTTTTCACCCACATTTCCCACAAATTCTTCCCAGCATGCCACTGGTACTCATCAGACTGCTCTACAGATTTTTAATCTTATACACACATTTCATGCTCGTCAATTCGTCTCGTTCTTTCCTAGTTTTTGCATTAATTTTTAGTAACGTATCTGCTGAGTCACTGTCAGCCTTCTCCGACTACTCAAAACATTTTTCTTCTGAGAGTCCTTTCAAACACTACATTCCAATGAATTTCATGGCTCATGCATTATGAGCCTCATTCGGGCCAGGACAACTGGCGGGTCAGAATGCCTCAAGTGGCAATGCAGTGCTGATTGCCATCTTTTCTATTTAACTTCTTCTTATTTGTGACACTTCCTTGCACTCTGAAATTCAACAATTCAATAAAAACTTGACAAAATAAATCTATGTATTATTCCATTCCTATTTATGCAACTCGAGAAGAATTTACGGGGTCAGATTAAACAATACTGAGCATACGACAGCACTGTGCAGAATATCACGTGACACAGCACAAACATGACATCGATGAGTTCAGTTGAGTTGAGCAAGGTTTAACGTCCCACCAAACACATTATAGGTCATATCGGGGACAGGTTTTTATGGGTCAAATGACCCAACCAACATGAAATCGATGAAACACATCACTCATGATTCATAAAGATTTAAGACATGACATACATCACTCAGCATCAGCACTGTGTCGACGACTTCAAAGACGTCATCACACAATCGGTCCAGCAGCAACTGTGATGTCATCTCGCCCGATATGTTCTGCATAATATGATAATAATGCATCAAGATCTCTCTAGAAGTCACAAAGTTAAATTATTTGCCAGTGTGCGAGAGTGACAGATAAGATAGATAGATAGATAAAGGTTTAACGTCCCACCAAACACATTATAGGTCATATCACGTACGGTTCGTGCATGGGTGACAGATAAAACTGTGTGATCCCATAATTATACACTGATCACACCTGAGTGCTTTAGAGATAAAAGGCTTACATATAAAGTGCTATATAAATTCATCTGTTCACTTTACTTTACTTTACAGCGTGCTTGCTGAAAATAAATCTATAACAGCTGCTACATTGTTCTGTAAATGGCTCTATGTGTTCTCTGAGACTCTTGTACATCTGCTTTCAAGTTAAGCTAGAATACTCTCTCAGCTTTTGTTAGACCAATGTGTTTTTCTGTTGTGACCACAACTTAAGCCAGGTCCATTAAAATCTCTCTGGGGAAATATTTTTACAGGACTAGCTACATCCCCTTCCCAACTGCCAAGCAACAGTATCCAAGCATGTAAGGCAATTGCAGTCATCAACTGTGCCATTATGATGATTCGTTGTCCACTTGCATAGCTCTTAGGAACATCTGCTGTGCACAAAGTTAACGTCACATGTATTCTATCATGCCGGGACAATGGCACTGAAATAGCACCAAACACATCAGTATGAAGACTGACTTATTAACACAATTTTCACTATGCGTTTAATGTCTGCTGACATCTGTTTTTTGACTTTGACTGTGTATTTGTTCAAAACATAATAAATACATTAATATACAGGTGATGTTATCATCCGTGTCACATTGTATCTTCTTTACTTCATTATTTATTAATCTTATTATTTATTCATTATCAATCACTGCTTTCCGGATTTTCTTTTTTTTGTTGATCAGTCTTAAGATTTGATGACATCAATCTGCTGTAATAAGGTGTACAGTGACAAACCAGCTGTCCATGAGAGAGCTTGGTAGAGAGATGTCGCAATGCAGCCAGCCGACTGGTCTTGTTAGCATGGTTCAGTGCAAGCTGTAGCGTGGTTGACAACTCCGGGACAACTTCATAACGTACTGGTACTGACGTCAGAGCTAACAGCTCATGCAGGACCTCACAGGAGTCAGATTCATGAAGAAGAATGTCTGCTTGATGTTCCAGACATTCAGGCCACCTGATAATACCACACACACACAAATAATTATAATATATGAGGTAAGAAAGGCGAACAGATTGCCCAAGCCACAAAGGCCCAATTCCTCAGTCATCAGCCAGACATAAGTTCAAGATGCAATACCATAAACACATGTGTGAATGAGAGAGTGGAGTTTATGTCACATCTGACACATAGCACGACATTTCAGAGATGAATCTTTCCACCAAATCAATTGCACAGCTACTGACAAAAGGGCACGGCATTGCACGGTGTGTCCATTTAACTCCGAGCTTTCACAAATGTCAAATTATACTGCCTGGAATACCGGTAATCTAGCGTAATTCAATAAAAACTTGAAAAAATAAATTTATAGATTATTCCATTCACAGTGTCAATATTATTATATCAACTTATTCAGTGACATCATTATGTAGTGCCACATTGCAAAAAAGACATTTCCAGTTGCCACTGGTGATACCATAGCGGCATTACAGTGGCTTGGACTAATGCATCACGAATACAAGTGCAAATATTCTTGTACATGTGACAGCATAAAATACGATATTCATCAGTTTGATTATTTAATAATTAATATAAATATTTTGTAAATAAAAAGTAACATTAAAAGTAATATAAATAAGTAGAAATAATTGTAAATTATACAACAACTACAGTTTTTATAGAAGTCTTTTACAGCAGCATTTGCGACCCTTTACAGTTTTCATTTAACTGAGCTACAAATGAAAACCCAATTAGGCTGATAGTACAAAAATTAGTTTAAAAAAAACAGAAACGATATTGTAAAACACAGCTTAAATAAAATCAAAAGCTGAAATAAAATCATTTCTGGAACCATAATACATCATATTGGCAACATGCCATTACCTGCGTTCAAATGTCGACATGAGCATCTGTGCCATATTCTTCCACACGGAATGAAACTCGTACGAACCTTCAAGCAGTGACCTTGTTTCAGTCAGGTGGAGAAGTACAAGCCTGGATAGCAACACAGCATCCAGTAAACTGCTGACAGTTAGTTAGTTAGTTAATAAAGTGAATGTCTCACTCGACAATTGATAGGTCATTTCGGAGATGGCAGCAATATCAACTTCAAATGATGAATAATGTGATACAGTACTTCATTATCACAGACCAGTGGCATTAAATTCTGCCCACTCCTTGGCAAGAATTTGCTTCAGGGCCTTCAGGTGGCATCGTGGCGTCGCGGTAGAGTGTCGGACTTGCGACCAGAAGTCGTGGATTCGAGTCTCGGCTGGGCACTACGGCGTAAAAACTCTGGGCAAGTTTCTCACACCTATGTGCCTCTTGTCACCAAGCAGTATAACTTGGTACCGGCTAAAGCTGGGGAGTAAACAGACACGCCGCACGATACACTAGCCCCGTATTCGTGGCCTCGCAGTGTAAGCTGGTGTCTGGCTGAGGGCACAGGAAACAGAGATCAGCGCCGCCCCATGGACCGATGTGGCTTGGGAAGGACTTTACTTTTACTTTTTACTTCAGTCCGTTCAACCCAAACTTGTTCAAGGCCTAGGTATAGGCTGCCCTGAAATCACAGCACTTGCTTTGCATGTAGCCGGTAGGGGCCTGAGTGTCACTCCTCAGTGATCAACGGACCATGTCTGATTGCACTCTTTCAATGATTTACCAGTGGTCTATGGTTATTGTCCACTCACATCTAGTGAATCCACGTACACTGCAGCACAGCCGGCCAGAACGTTTCCACCCACTATGGTCATTACAAACTGTAACTGTAACTGAGGCACTTGTACTGCGCCCCCTACTAGAAGACTGAGGGTGCATCACAGAGTCAATCCGTATCCCGATGCCAGTAAACAGAATGAAACAGAAATGTTTTCAGATCACGACGAAACGAGTCCGTCGATCACAGCAGTTTCAGCTCCGTCGGTAGCCTTCATTTCCTGCAGCTGCTCCGCCACATACGATTAAATTCACCCGAACCCATCAGCAACTGCCTCGGTAACCAATCCAAAGTCACACCAGTGCTGCTGACACTGAAGTTGCACTGCTCTGTCTCATATGATGATGATGACAGCGATGATGATGATGAAAGAAAATTGATAATAACGATGATATAAAATACGACAATGACGATGACAATGATCTTAAGTTCACATGGCAGCCACAAGATGAAAGTGTAAAACCTGTCAGCATAATGTGACATAAATGCACAGATATTCTCGCACAATAGATTTCTCACACGTAAAGCATGACAAACCGGATCACAGTATCAGCATAAGTCGAGTCCAAGTCAACAGTTCGTAGTAGTTCCAACAGTAACGAGAAATAATGTGAAGGTTCGTCTCCAATACGTTCCGAGTCGCTGACCACAATGGCGAGCGGGATCATCTGCTTCAGCAGCAGGCTGAGTATTGCCTGCATGTTGTAGCTGTTGTCGAACTCAATCAACAACTGAATGATCCCTGGTATGCGACAGACGTTCCGAAGAACTCTGTAAACAGACACAGAATCATGCAGCAAATAATAGCAGCATTAAAACATTAAAAATAAACGATAAGAAAACTATTAAAATGAACGTTTTCTTTGTCCTGCCTACTGCAGCTACAACACGATAACTGACAGCCAAGGTATTCTTCGGCGCCAAATTCTGCCATCCTATTCACAGAGACCGATATTGGCAAGCAGGCATTCCATGTATCAGCACCAACAGTTTGCAACACTCTATGTGAAAGCTTGCAGTTGTCTGACAGTGTAGCCAGTTATAACCAACAGTTAAAAATTACACTTTTATTTCTGCTTTTAATCACGTTATTCTGTACCAGCCTCGTGCCCAAGTGCTTCTATTTGCATAATTTATGACGCTCTACAGACAGTATTGTACTGTGTAGTACTGTGTTGCATTGTGGTGTGCAGTCATATCATATACTCAATTGTATTGTACTGTGTAGTATTGTGTTGCATTGTGGTGTGGCGTCATATCATACTCAATTGTGTTGTACTGTGTAGTACTGTGTTGCATTGTGGTGTGGCGTCATATCATACTCAATTGTGTTGTACTGTGTAGTACTGTGTTGCATTGTGGTGTGGCGTCATATCATACTCTATTGTGTTGTACTGTGTAGTATTGTGTTGCATTGTGGTGTGCAGTCATATCATACTCAATTGTATTGCACTGTGTAGTATTGTGTTGCATTGTGGTGTGGCGTCATATCATACTCAATTGTGTTGTACTGTGTAGTACTGTGTTGCATTGTGGTGTGGCGTCATATCATACTCTATTGTGTTGTACTGTGTAGTACTGTGTTGCATTGTGGTGTGCAGTCATATCATACTCAATTGTGTTGTACTGTGTAGTACTGTGTTGCATTGTGGTGTGCAGTCATATCATACTCAATTGTGTTGTACTGTGTAGTATTGTGTTGCATTGTGGTGTGCAGTCATATCATACTCAATTGTGTTAAGCTGTACAGCACCAGCACCATGCTACAAGACTCATGGCAAGTTGTTCACATACAATAATGATACACACATTTCTATACTTGAAGACCGAGTCTCCTCTGTTGCCGGTCCGACAGTATGGAACAGTCTGCCCGAGTCTGTCAGATCAGCTGAGACTCTTGCTAGTTTTAAGCGCAAGCGGAAAACCTATCTGTTCAACATTTCATTTGAACTGGCTTTTATCATTTATTAACACTGTAATGCCTAACCATTCCATTTTTGTTGTAGGCTGGGCACTAAACTAATCATGTATTGTATTGTATTTTATCGTAAGATCGTAACTTCAGAGGCAGTTTACTTCCCAGCTTTCGCCGATACGAAATTATACTGCTTGATGACAGAGGCACATAGGTGTAAGTAGCTTGCCCAAGGCCACTGCGCAATAGTGCCGAGGCAGGACTCACACCCACGACCTATGAACTGCAAGTCCGATACCCTACCAACCAACCTACACCACACCACTGACCAAGCAGCAATTCTGATACCTGCCAAACAGTGGAAAGATCTAGCAAATTACTGGCCAAGTGGCCATGTATCACAGACTCAGTGGAATACCCAGGTCTACGAACTCAAAAACACTATCTGCACTCCATGTACAAGTACGGTATTCTTTCCCATTCTTTTCCCAGGTTACTACAAATCTCTAAAGTTCTCAAATCAAGATCTTTACAAGCTCAAAGCTCTTCCTCTTGTCAAACAAATACAGTAACACAAGCAGTAATACTAGCATCCACGGAACTGCTTACTTTGGCTTCAACTGTTGAACGTTCTGAGTGTGTACAACAAGTGCAAGGCATGCAAGACCTTCTTTAGACAGACATTTCTCCACGTTCTAGTCACACAACCAACGAATATATGCAAGTAACAATAATTTTACAGCACAGAAACTTGTAGCTTTCGAGACAAACTGTTACAGTATACAGACAAACCATCTGTAATTTCCTACTAATGTACTACAGTAACTATGTTGCTATCTCATATATAACGCATCATAACACACCGATACTTAATGCACCTGCTGAGCACGAGTCTATGTGAATTTTGTCACAATGTTCTTTTCAGCAAACATTCGGTGTGGTCAGAGTCGAGAGTGAGCATTCCAGGTGACCGGAAGTAGTAATATCTAGCGTCGGTCAATCTTTCAGACAGTTATAATGCGGTCTGCAAGCGACTATCGTTCGTTAAGCATGCTTTGTGGGCAAAAAACAGTGACCGACATGTGTTTCCAGCCAAACTGGAAGTAGAAATATGGCGGAAACCGCATAAACAAACTCGCAGCTATAAACTTCTTATTCAACTTCCTATACATTATGGGTCTATCTCGACGCTATATGGCCATTCTCAGATGAAACCTTACTATTGCACCCATTGTAATTAAACTTAGTCGAATTTTGCGCAAAGTTGGACTGCAAAAATTCGCGAAATACGGCAAGTTTGGCGCTACACTACAGTCGTTTTGCGCAACGCATCGTGGCTATATATCTAGTTTTCAGCACTATGGTAGTCATAGAGAGAGGAACCATAGACATAGGCCATATCTGATTGCTTTAGAGATAAAGGGCTTATAATAAAGCAATATATAAATTCATCTGTTTACTTTACTTTTTACTATGTAACTACGAATATCGGTAAAGTAATACTCACCACACAATGAACTCTGTAAATAAAGAAAGCAATTGCCTTGATTACAAAACAGTTATAGTGATCACCATTGTTGTATTCACAGTGGCCATAATTAACACTTCACTTCACAACTCACCTTTGCAAGTCGGCTGACTAGTCTGTCGACGACGGAAGTGCTCAACGTGGCGGAGACGCACAGCTGTGAAAGAATCATATATGAAGCGGCCTTCATGTCGACACATTGTGACGTGAGTGCCGTCTTCAGGCTGTGGACCAATGCACTGACGACCTCCTCAGTGCAATGATGACGTCGGTGTATGACGCCGATAGACACAGTCGTGTACAGAGCCACCACAGCACGCAGCTGCTCACGGCTTTCTGCTCCAAGAACCTGCAATAAAGACGCCTTGCATTCAACACAGACCTTCAGATGAAACATTACAGAAGTACATTCTGCACTATCTGCAGTTCTGATAACTCGCCGATGCTCGAAACATTCAGGCCAATTTATAATTATGCATAAAGTCTGCCTGCACTGAATTTACTCGTAGCAATAATACTATTCCGAGTGTCACGGGTAAATTGTGTTTTAACAAGACTCAGAAACTATTTTCAATGTATTCCCAGTACATTCAAGTTATGCTGATGATAAAAGGGCTGTTTGATCCTGTTTTGCTAGCTTAATCTAATAATAGTTGTCATCTCCTGGTTTTGATTTTGTTCAGCACTTATATATATTTTATTCTTTTCTGCTTTTAATTTGCTGTACTACTATTAATGTATATCACATTGGTGTATATCTTGCTGCCATCTGGCATAACAAAGATAATGCATTCAGATGGGATATGGACATTTTATATTTACAAATACACAATTACCTTATATGAAACTACCCGCTTCAAGACTATATTTCTTACCTAACTGTATACAACGACAAAAACACGCGTAAATAAATTCCATTCACCGATACAGCAAAACTCACAACCTCAATGTACTGATGAGGCAATTCACAGATGAGACGGAAAAACCCGACGTCAGCACGCGCATGGTTAATCAGTGTTCTTCTGCTCAATGGAACTCCACTTTTCTATTCACACAGTAACACACACCCAGCATAACATACCAATCACATACATCAAACACAGCATACTCTTACCTTCTCCTTACGACATCGAATGTCATTAATGTCATGCACTCTTCCGCATGAAAGCTCAGGTACACCCAGCTGCTAAGTCAGACTATTTCTGAAGCACTGGAGCATTTTTGTCCTGACATTCTACCTGATACGAAAACTAACGACTCATAAATTTCAGTAGAAATAGGATCAAAGTTGCTCCAGTTTATCAATACTGTAGCTATTAACTAACTTACTTACTTACAAGACCACAGACATGATAAGTCAGCTCGTTATCTTTATTCTCTGTGAAAAATGCTAAAATAGTGCAACTCTGAGTCTAACCTAAATTCCTGACCCTAACTTTTGGGGCAGACTGATCAGATAAATCGGAGTGGTATTGTCGAACGGTACTCTGTCGTCAAATAAATCTGGTTCGATAAAAGAACGCACCCAAACGTGCAGCGAAATGTGTGCTGGCTGTCAATGAAATGTGTACCAAAAGGGCTGTGCATAAATTAGGCAACTAGCTGATTAACGCAGGAAAAATTACTTTCCTACATAGAAATGTTACAGTCTATATGGTACAGAAATATTACGAGAAAGTGCACCAAATTTCACAAGAATGGTTCAAATTCATGGGCATGGTACCACATGGTACCACAACCACATGGTATCACATAGTACCACAACTGCTTTAACATTCAATGTCTGAGATTGTGCATTAACTGCTGTAACCAGCTGATGCAGTCATTTGCTGTGATGTTCGCACTCTGTATCTAACACGTATGATAGCTGCAGGGACTCCACACAGCTGAGCCAATTACGACCACAGATGTCATACATATTAATATGCGCGATGTCTGTGACACTGCAACAGCCAGTCAGCAAAGCTGTTACTCCAATGGTTGTAGCAAGAGCTGCAGTGATTGGTTGCTGCAATGCCATCAGAGATTAATTGATTGAGCAAGGTTTAACGTCCCACCAAACACATTATAGGTCATATCGGGGACGATTTTTACAGGTCATATGACCAAACCAACAGTGTCAAAGCACTGAAGA
>Ga0049105_1001420_pt1 | contig 10596 bp, 7 predicted proteins | sample WorMetvaBAHAMAS1_FD_61260 | JGI IMG/M metagenome (GOLD analysis project Ga0049105, IMG submission 61260) | Worm MetaG Olavius vacuus BAHAMAS.1 | ecosystem: Host-associated > Annelida > Digestive system > Unclassified | place: Germany: Marburg | collected 2013-04-09 | reverse complement strand
TGTCAGATTTTTGTTGCACGCTTCAGAATCTGGGGAGGCTTGAGTAACGCACTGGGGAGGCTTAGCCTCCCAAAGCCTCCCCGTGGCGCCGGGGCTGATTCTTTGTACTTGTCTAGTGAAACCATACTGCGCTGAAAATAACGTTCACATGTCCCGGCACTTAACTGTTCTGCAATATACCAAATTCCATCGAAGCGGAGTTTTCCATATATCGAAACTTTCAGTACTTTGATGTCAGGAGTACGCCTAATAAGTCTCGCGTTTCAAATTTCACCACAGTATATATATAGGAGAAGTGAACGATACTACGCTAAAAAATAAAAATCCACCATTCATTTATTACCTGTATGTACGTGTGTACTGGCGTTCGTGGAAGCTAAAAACTTTTCACTGGGTAGTAGGTATAGTTCAGATCCTAATCTAGTTACCGGGTAATTTCTTACTCTAGAGAGCTTTGCGACAAAAATGTTATCGTCAAGACTCACGACATCCGAGAGGTTGATCGTCTGAAGCGCTTTTATTATTATTACACTATACTAAGTCCGATAAGTCATAACGCACTAGAAGCGGCGCCAGACCGACTGCTATAAAGAGCGGTGATGATGATGTTTGGGGTGTACAGTGTAGACAACTTGAATTCCTGTTGATCTATTGATGTTTATAATCAGCGTTGCTTCTGAATTTTGAGGCAATTGTGTACAATAATTGAACGTTATGCTTGAATTAATTGGTATTTTCAGCGTAGTATTGTTTCTCTGAACTTATGCAAAGAATATTTAAATATGGCGGCATTTAAATTCGGGAGTTACGGAGTTTTCATTGTAAGGTTTTATCAGAGAATATATAAACGTCCCACGTTTATATATTCTCTGGTTTTATGGCCAACCCTGTATTATAATACCGTAGGATTGTTAATTACCACGGTATAACAGTCTAGCGGTATTTGCAGTTAATACACTTTTTACGGGCATAACATATTTAGATTCGTGCATACTTTTATGTAAGCCGTTGCCTATATAGGCCTAACACGTACGCGGGGGACCAGATTGTCGTTTACTGAAATAGAGATTAAGCGTAGTTTAGATTTATCATTTTCGTAACGCATGTTTGTGGGTAGGCCCAGAGATGGGCACGAGACGAAAAGCTCGAGACCGAGACGAGACCGAGACGTTGACTTCACCAGACACCAGCTGAGACGAGACCGAGACGAGACGTTAAAATTTCGAGACGAGACCGAGACGAGACGTTTGTAGCTCTCGAGACGTGATCGAGACGTTTTATTGATTGCAATAACAGGCCTAAATGTTATCTTTCATGTTCATTGTTTTAGCGTGTTAATTATGATGAGCAATAGTAACGATAGCATAGGCTTACAACGTCTAAAGCCCGTTAACACTGCGTACGGCGCCATCTGCATGCCCATCAGGAAACTGTTAATGCATCTTCTTGGGCACGAGACGTAAATGGCCGAGACCGAGACGTTGACAGTTTTTCTCGAGATGAGACCAAGACGAGACGTTGGTACGTCTCGAAACCGTCTCGAGACCGAGACGTCGAGACCGAGACCACAACCCTGGGTAGGCCTAATAGAAAATAAAATGGCTACAGAGTTTGATGTTGAAGAAGTATGGGCCTACTGTTGAAAAACTGCGAAAAACTGATGCTACAGACATTATGATAACTCGCGTAACCAAACTTATCTGTCTTTCTTAAATTCTTGCTATTTTTGGATTTGGAGAAGCTGTCTACAGTAATGATGACGTCACGAAATACCGTTGTATATGGTAAATTCGTAACGTCATCATTATTGTAGACAGCAGTATATCGGTATTACGGTATTTCTGTGACGGTATTGTCGCCGGGCATTTCTTGATACCGCGCCTCTCCAGTCGCGAGCAAATTTACATCCGCGACCGCGGCGTTCTGTATTTTGCCCACGTCAAAAACACGGCGCAGTAGTAGGCATAGGCCTAGGCCTGACAATGCCCGTCGAAGGAATTTCCATGCAGGCAGCCGCCGTCGTTGTTCATTCAGAAAAAATTCTGCAGCTGTGATTGGCTGTGCCGTCGTATATAGGCCTAGTTTAACAGTTAAGCTCACGTGAGGTTAGTGATCCACATAAGCCTAACGATAAAACTACAGCAGTCGGGTTTTACGGTCAGTGCTATATGGTGATCAAAAGCTCTGATCGAGTGCACCCGTACAGTCCCACGAAGACTACAAAGTTGAATAGAACTGAGGCAGAGACGCAAATGTTGTTGAATCCACCGGTTGCACAGTTCGACGTCGACGACGACGATGACGTGTTTGACCAGATGGTTCCAGACACGGTCAGTGGTCGAGTGCTACCGCCGACCTCGTCTTCGTACCGCTACTCGCACCGTGTAAGTGTATCTACTGTGTCGTCGATGCTACTGGTTGTTTGCTGGTACACGGAAGACGGGTTCAACCTTTATTTGTGTCCAGGACCAGGGCTGAAAGTGAGATACCGGTATGTCGCAGGCCCATGCGGATCACAATGCACAATGCACTGTCACTGGGAGCGCGAGTCACTTCCCACTCAGAATGTACCAGAAACCGTGCCCGGACTCACTGGGGGGGCAGCTGAAGGATCGATCCTAGCTGGATCTGGGGACCCCGGGACAGCGAAAGGACATAGCCTAAAGGGAAGCGATGGAAAGGGAGGAGAAAGAGGAAGGGAGGGAAGAGGAAGGAGGGGAGGAGGGGAGGAGGGGGGGGGGGAAATTTCGGAGTAACTCTCTGGAGGGATACTCTCGGGATAATTTCTATAAATTGCAGCCGAATTTGCTGAACTGAGGGCATAAGCGTAGCCGCGGAGTGCAGTGGCTACAAGTGCGCTGCCAGGGTTAGAATACCAAACAAATGCTCAGCTGAATTTTTTTCTAGCTATATGCAGCAACGTTGCATACGTATCTGTGATTGTCAAGTAGTGAATACCTTTGCGTTCCGTAGAATCGGATATTTGGCTTATGGAATGCCTCGATTCCATGGAATATTCGGTAAGCCGAGTACTTGGTTCGGATTTCGCCTATAGCTTTATGCAGAGTGCACCTCGGCGAAAATCCGGGATACGCCAGCCTGTCAAAAAGCGTTAATTTGCAAAATTTTCATGCACCTCTACTTTTGTGACTTGCTTGGGTGGTTTGCAGTTTTCTTTTAGGGACATGGACTGGATTTTTCAGTTTCATTTATCAGCTGTATTTGCGAAAAAATGGGAACCAGATATGGGCGCTTGAGAAAGGCGTAACCGACGGATGGATCCCACACAAGTCCAAAATTCGGGGGGGGGGGATTTTTCATAGCATAAATATCGTGCTCGTTATGTGATGCCACTTGTGGTCGGAAAGGGAAGGCGCCCTATATGTGCCATGACAATTCAATAGAGGGATGCGCGGTAACAGTAGGCCTGTCTGGTCCCATCCCTAACCACCCGTAATATTTCTGTATGCCCATCCCACTCCAAATTTTATCTGTTCTCATCTTTTCCTCATCCCGATTACTGCCGTCCCATCCCTATACCGTCCCCATTATTTTGTCCCAGTCGCCGTCACCATCCCACCATCCCCACTTGTGTTAAACACGGGTCATTTGAAATACGGTAAGTCTGTTATTGCAAATATATATTAATTACTGTTTCCGCTGACAAGGTTGATCAGCTATCATAGGCAGCTGCCGGTATGTGTATTATTAAGTAAGTAAGTAAAGCTATTAAGTAATAATATTCTGACATTGTCCGGTACCCTTTTGCGTTGTGATATGGTCCACATGGAGCGTTGCGCGGTTTCTCTGCAACGTTTGATTTTCTTGTACATGTATACGAAAATTCCGGATGCACAAATTCCAATTTAAAAAGACAAAGAAGTAGCGCCTATAATCAGGCACGATCCAATTCGTCTGTCGTGCGTAGAAATTAAATACACGACCATTGCAGCAACACATGACGTTGATTTCGTCAGACAGCGTGGAAACGATGATGAAAATTCCTGGCATCAGTTTCACTATTGCCTGCCAGCAGATACATGAAATGTACAATCGACAATCTAATTATTTCCAAGTAACATTATTCACCATTACAGACACCCGCTTATATTTGGCTCAGTAGTACAGTAGCAGTTCCGGAATAAGGCGATTAAAGGGCGAGGTGCTATGCCGTGCGACTTGAGTACATAGCGAGACCAGGGGGGGGGGAGTTTGAACCCCGGTCCCATATCATTAGGCCTAATGGTGGGATTTGCACAAAACCCACAAGCGAATTTGTGTTACCCCCTGAAGTCGCCTATGTTATTACAGACGCATACGAGCGCTCGTATACACGGATTTCAGCCTTAAATTTAAAATATTTTCTGGGTGAATCCCATAAGTTGTAACCCCCTACTGGATAAGTGCTGCGACACCCTTCTTAGACGCCACCCAACCTCCACTCTGAAACCCTCAGTTTCATCTGTGCAAATTGATGTTTATCACTCGTAAAACGAGAGCTCTACAGCGCGATTTGCAATGCTCCCCTCTCCTGCTCTCCTCCCCCGGTAAACCGCTATTTTGCCTATTCAGCGAATAGCGAATATGTGAATAATAGGTCAGTATTGTGACTATAGTCATACAGTCAGTGCTTAGTGGACAGCCATTATTCTTTCGTTCGTAGGCCGGATTTTATTGGACTATCTTAGTGTCATAAGTATTTTGTGTAAATAGGCCTATATGCTAGCAACTCCCCCTTTAGTTTCAGTGCTTGGGATAGCCAGTATGTTGGCTTTGCCCACAAGTACTCAGGCCAGGAGCCCAGCCCGCCCCTGAGTTCGGTATCAGGTCATGAAGCAAATACGCCTAGTGAGTGATACTAGGCCGATATACTCAGAGTGGCGCCATCTGCCGGTTTTTCCAGACACAAAGGCCACACTGGCGGCAGGTACATCCTGGTTTCGGAAACGGGTTCATTCTCGTATACACCTTGTTAAAAATACCAGTAGTGCGCGGCTGGCCGTGTCTTGTCATCAGAGCAGTGAAGACAGCCGATTGGCTGACGATCATTTCCGGCTGTGTAGCACGTGATCGGTGTTCGTAGAACCGTGTCAAAAATAATGTGACTGAATCCGCCTCGCTGGCCGGCGTACCGGCGCCTTTCAGTTGTGACTCGCGACATTTAACAGGCGACCGCAGAACGCCGCCCACATGAAGCGCTCTGTAGACAGTCACACCCAGAGTTGTGGCTAGTGAGGCGCGGGTTTCTGAAAATAGCCGCCTACGATATGAAATACCGCGATGATGTCGATATACCGCATCGGTGTCTCTTCATATTGTTAAATACAAACAAGTTTTTTCCCAAACTGGCAAGCATGATATCGTGCGATTCACCTACCATGTGAAACATAATCGGTGTACAGGATACCGGTAGCCATAATGCGTCTTCGGACTTTTATAGTTTGTCTAAAGATCTGTTAGCGTTGCATCACTGTGTAAATCTATGTAGTCTAATTTTACTATCCGTTGTAGACTATAGCAGTCAACATAAACACAGGCCTATAGCAACCACTGGGAAAAGTGCAGGGATCTGTCAAACCCGGTGTTTGATAGAGATATAAGGGACACACTTCAACTGGGAAAAAAACAAATGCAAGCTCATCCTCCTTTACGATTCTGAGCCATATATTGCAAATTCGAATTTTACGAATTTAAAAATTTAAAAATGCCAAATTAAAAAAATAGAAACGAATTTATTTTGAGACTAATGTAATATTAATTTCAGCTGTTTGCTTTCAGTCTTTCACTTTGTCTGTTCTGCTGTATCAACGGCACCGTTTGCAAACGAAAACACCGATTATACAGTTAAATGCACTTTTCTTATGTTACGGGGTATAGCGGATGTGATTTATTAATTTCAGTACTTAGTGACGTTGACAACTTTACAAGCAGAAACGAACTTCGAAAAGCTGGTTTAAATTTTAACTATTAAACGAATTTTACAGAAGTCGCAAAATTCGAGGATTTTGACCAATTGTCAATCAAAAATAGTCGAATTCTCTAGGTCTCTCCATTAAGTAAATCGCAGATATTATTGAATTCGTAACAAATAGATTTTTTTATCAAACTACATAACATATGGATAACTGAAATTACTAGATGTAGTGTAAAGTGGAAAGGAGATTTGCTGTTATTAACCGAATATCATTCTGACTTTTATCTGGCTATATCGTATAACGCCGTAACTTATAAAACCGCGGTGTTTTCCTAGGTCGATAACGGTTTACTGCACATCTCTAATCCACGGTTGGTGCCCGCACGCTTTCAAAAGCTATGATGAGTTTGATGACATTGTATCCGTCTGGCGTTAGTACGCGATGAGTCTGTTGACGGTCTGTTTATTGACAACGAGACGGGCGCCCAACGGAAGTTCAATCCATATTCGACTAATTGTCGCTGGACTGGTAAAAAAACAGAACATAGAGAAGTTGGACGAAGTGAACCACTGAAGTTGTTTACAGTTAAGATAAAGCTGAAGGGTGGTCCCGTTTTCGATGCCAGCTGCATGCGGGGTTGCTTGACAGTCAATATGTCAATATGCGCACTCTGCATAGGCGCAGCCAGGGGAGGGGCAGGGGATGCAGGCGCACTCCCTCTTAGGGCTGGAATACCGAGCACATTTTTCCAGTTTACGGGTTTTCGATTAACAAATTTGCCATTTTTTATGTTTCAGTTTCGTTTCAGTTTTCACTTTCAGTTCCTATTTCATCGACAACACTAATCAGATTATTCAATATAATGTGCACTGACAACCGTCAAATTGTCAATCACTTCGTTTCTGCATAATGAGACATATCTGTCAGTTGACTACTTGTCTGCTAGTTCACTGTCATCATCGGAGAGAGTTTTACCGAGTAACTACCGCTCAGATACTATAGTTGGAAATTGCAACTAAGCATTTCTATATGCATCAAAATTGACTCGAGTGTGGTGTCATGATATGTGTTATACTTAAAGATAATTGGCGATTTCACTGGCGTGCATGCAACCAGCTCTTAACGCCGCTGTAGCCATGATCGTTAAGATGGCAACAATTTTGCAACCTTTTAGTTGTTGCAATATCGTTGCGACGACCGCAGCAATTTGCACCGTGTATTCACCCGTTACGATTACTTTCTGCTTCAGATCGCAAACGGACAAATAGTGCGTTCCCGGTATGATAAAGTCAGACCAAGCGCCGAAGTGGTCGACCAGATCCTCGACGAATGCCTCCACAAACCAGTGACGACGCCGACCGCGACGTCGAGCAAACTCTTCGCCCTCGTGCAGGATACATTCCACCATCCCGTTCCGACGGCGGTCGTCTGCGGCGAGCCGCGGCTTCCTGCAGATGACATGAATGAACGTCTGCTGGTCGATTTGGACGAGCAAACGGCGCTGTGCCGACGTCAGAGTGCCGCCGTCATCGAGCAGATGTTCGACGCTATGGACTTCACCCAAGATACCCGAGCTCGCGGCCTTGGCGTTTCGACCAGTTCTAAATTCACGTCTCTCGTCTCCGTTCAATGTTACAGCTCGCAAGGTATTGGCTAGCCGATGCAACTCACATGATGACATTGTGCTGTAATCACTGAGCATTCCTTGTATTGACGTATAATTTGTTACCTCCGCCCGTGAGATTCTGTTTCACCTGGTGTCTGTCTATCTGTCTGTCTGTCTGTTAGCAACTTTATTAAAAATTGTAATCGAATCTTTATGAAAATTTTTACCAAAGATAATCTTCGAACAAGGAAGATGCCATGAAATTTTGTAAGTCACTCGGATTCGCCTTGGTGGAGGCCTGTGTTCTCCGAATGCTCTTGTTTCTCGATATTTCAATCACGTGGTGACGCACAGCTGCTTGGAAAATATGTAATTTACGGGATTTTAAAAATTAAAAACGCGTATGATTAATTAGATTTTACTATTACTTTTATGTCTTTTTCTGTTTAATTATTTGTAAGATTATCTTTTCTATAGTTTTGATCTTGTGCGAGCGAACATTGACTATTTGCACATTTCGCAGTAGACACTAGACAGTAGAACTGATTAGGCCCAAGTAAGGAAATGAAAAGGAAAGGAAAGTGCAGGGATTTTACGTGCAATTAAAAAGCTGATAAAATCAGCTTAGTTTATCACACGAATCAAACAAAAAAAGATGAAAAGAGCAAAACAAAAGAAAAACCGATGAGCAATTAAGTCCGGAAATGGTCATAAATATCCGAGAGATCCGTTATAAAAGGTGAGGGAGACTATGGTGCGAAGGATTTATGGAAAAGTAATTTTTGAGTCTGGAGTGGAACAGAGATGGAGTGATGCATAGTGAAAGTGGTGATAATGATGGTGATGATGATGAACCGGTGAGAGAAAGATAAAATGACAGTGATAGGGACTCATCATCGACAGGTAGGCGAAGTTCTTTGGGAAGTTCATTCCAGAGACGAGGTGAGGCATGGCGGAAAGAACGGTTGTTGACTTTCAAAGAGGAATAAGAAGGTGGACGAGCAAGGGCGACAACATCAGCGGAACAAGTTCTGCGAAGTGGTTGAAGAGAGATAAGGTCATGATAAGATGGTTCGGCAGTACCGCAGTAGTAAGGACTTTATAAGTAAGAGAAAGTATCTTACAGTCTATTCGTTCTTTAATTGTGAGCCAGTGTAAAGATCGGAGAGAAGGGGTTATATGGGAGGATTTAGGGACTCTGACGACGGCACGAGCTAGAGAATTTTGGATGAGTTGAAGACGGTTTAGTTGATATTCAGGTAGGTTATAGTAAAGTGAGTTGCAGTAGTCAAGTTTAGAGTAGGTTTAAATCATTGTGACTTACCAGTCAGTGATGATACAGTATAAGCAGTACAAGCTATATATACATAAGCCCACGCCTCCGATTCATGCTTAATGCTGGACCATGCACGCGTTATAATTTTTTTCTTCTTATTATTATTTCTCGGCGAAAAATTGATGTTTGACAGATACTGACGAGTCTCAGCTAAGCACAGAGATGCAATGGTCTGAGCATGACGATCTTGCGTCAACGGAACAGACCACGGTAGAGCAGTTCTGTCACGTGTCTGTCTCCCCAGCCATCAACTGTTCATCCTCAGCAGTGACATCACCCATGAATACCATGTTCTTCACATCGCCTGAAAACTCATGCTGCGGTTCGGTTACCATCAAAAAGGAGCTACAGGAACTCAGCCCGGTTGTCAGCGGTACCTGTACCGATACTACACTTCAGGACGTGGAAAGACGGCAGAAATTTTGGAACTGGGATATTCCCTTTGAAACTCCATCCTGCGATTCCTCGTTTACTTTCAACGGCCACCACAGCGACGATGCGGTTTATCCGCACCACATGTCCAAGGAACTGGACGTTTATCCTGGTTTTTTGCCGGTCTACCCTTCGTGTCGTACAGACGTAGTGGCTTCGAGCGCGTCGTCTCTTGGAACAGTCTTGACTGCGTCCGAGCTGCCTGCGCCCGTTCGCTGTCTTCTCACTCCACCAGACTCTGTACCCAGCTCGCCGGAGGCTGACGAGTCGAAGATGGGTCGGGAAGAGGTCGCCAGCAGTCCGGACGAGCCACGCAGTCCGCCGGAGAACAACGGACTGCTGGTGCTGACGCCGGTGACCCGTCGTCCACGACGCACACATCCGGGATGCACGACCATCAAATACAACCGCAAGAATAACCCGGAGCTGGAGCGACGTCGAGTCCACTTCTGCGACTTTCCCGGTAGGCGACATACAACGTTATTGCTTCTTAGCTTGTATCTGTCTTTTGAAAACTGAAGTCCTCGCAGTGTTGTTTCTAGCACTCAGAACGTGGGGCCGAGGATAAACGTCTAGTATACTGCATGTGAGGAGCATTTTCTATTTTTTACTGCATTAAGTTGATTTACATAATGTTCAGAAATAATTCTTACAAGATTGCCTTCTGATCTAAGGCAGACCACCCACGAATGCGTGCAGTTAGTTAGGCGTGGTCACTTCCGATCACCTGACAAAGATGGTGGTCACACCATCCGATCCGCCATCGTGAAAACCTCACGTACACGCAAAATTCACGGCTCTATGTGTTATAGAACCGGAGTTATTGCTGCTCGAAGTTTTACATTGCCGGAATGGGGATTTCGGCATTTTTTTGCTCCTGTGACCTTGACCTTGACCCGGTGACTTTCATATACGAACTTGACCCATATCGCGTCAAGATGTCCGGATGACCAAAAATGAACTTTATACGTCAAGGCTTTCGAAAGTTTCGTATTACAGACAGACAAACATTCATAATACATACATGCTGCATCGTGGGTGGCTAAAAACATCGGTGTGCTAAAAATGCTGCGCTTCGTCAGATGAATATCCTACGAAAAAGTAGCCAGGCTACTCACAGCAGCAGCTCTGATAAGTAAACCGTCTGCCTATTGATTTTCAGCCTACGGTTTCGCCGCCTTTCGTATCATATAATGTTATAGGCCTACTGTTTGTTGATTAATCCTGGTGCTGAATTTATGCAAAATGTTTTCGAATGTGATTCCCGGCCTGCACGGCTTAGAATATTCGCTAAGCCACTACGGCGT
>Ga0049105_1001419_pt1 | contig 10596 bp, 11 predicted proteins | sample WorMetvaBAHAMAS1_FD_61260 | JGI IMG/M metagenome (GOLD analysis project Ga0049105, IMG submission 61260) | Worm MetaG Olavius vacuus BAHAMAS.1 | ecosystem: Host-associated > Annelida > Digestive system > Unclassified | place: Germany: Marburg | collected 2013-04-09 | reverse complement strand
CCACCAATAATTTTTGCACAGTTAGTTAGGCCAATGAATGCCTAACAACTTTGCCGCTGACAGTTTTCACACAAAGAAACTTTGTAGCAGACTTTCTTCAAGCGAAGTCCAATTTTTTACGCAAATCGGCCGTTTTGCTTTTTTCAGACCCCCTTTGGGGGACTTAGGGGCAACTTACGACGATCATCTTAGGCTCATTGGAAAGCGCGTAGTGGAATTCCTATTTGCATTAATTGAAATTTTTTCGCTAGGTGTTGCGGCTGATGCGCTACGAGCGATTATCGGTTCAAAATCGGCGATTTTGCTCCAACGGGGGCCGGTTGACCCAAAATTTCCGGTAGAAGGGGTCGTCCCCCATCAACCATTCTTCTTCTCAGAAAACTAGGCTAAACGTTCTTTCATGTGGTGTATAAATCTGTACATATCTTTCTACCGTTTTGTCACAATTCACGCGTGTGGCGGACGGACAGACGGACAGACAGACAGACAGAAGTCTCATCGCTAGACCGCGTCTGCATTTCATGCAGCGCGGTAAAAATTCAGGTCTATTTTATAAATCTGATAGAATCTGTTTCCTCAAAACAAATGGTCAACGAATATGCCTAGATGGCACTATTGTATTTTAAGTCAGTTACGGAACGCACCGTTATATATAGTTTATTTCGCACAAAGTGCAGCCAAGACAGAAACACAGTATACAAAACATAGAAAATAGACACACAGACAAAAGAAAAAACTTAAAAACCTATGAAAACATAAAACACTAGGAAACATGCAATGTATATAGCTTTCCCGTCAAATGTTACCCGTAATTTCTGAAAACTAAGATTTCTACGCTCGCCGAGGCCCAAAGCTCGCCACATTTTTACCCCATACATGAAACCCTATCTCCACCCCTGCATACTGCCGCTGTCGATGCCGTCTATTAAAGAGAGATTTTGTATACCAGTAGCCTAAGTGTATAATTGCTAGAGTTCACCAATGTGTACGTATATTACGTCGATGCATCGTTGGATGGAGACATTGTAATATAGTTGTCGGTGTTTATGTTTGTAGGTAGTAACTGTTTCACTGGAAAAGTTTGTCTGTCGCACATCACTCAAAAACTGTCCTCGGCACTGCACGTGTAAAAAGCGTCCGTCTGACTTCAGTTTGGTGGTCTGGTGTCACCCAAGAACTCATGATCATTTGCCCAAGCTGCTACCAGACCCAAATAACCCACCACCGCGCACTGGGAGGTTTCACCTTAATTTTTCTGCAAGCAATATCTCGCAGTTAGAAAATCGCAGGTATTTAACTAAAACCAGATTGATCGACGTGAGTAAATCAAAGCTTCACTCAGTAACAGATAAAGTTTGGAGAATGTTGAGTAAAATCGACCATGTTGACCTCTCCGAGAACCATCTAACTGTTCTTCCGACTTTCCTTAGATCTGAGAACATCACGTTCCGTTGGCTGGCCCTTCACGGAAATCCTTTGCGATGTAACTGTGAAGATAAATGGATCCGTGAATGGCTGGAGTCGCTTGGCCAGGGACTATTTGCACCTTGTCACCGGCCTCCTGCAGTCTGTGGTTCACCTGACAGGCTAAAGAACAGAAGCGTCGTTCGTGTGACTTATGAAGATTTTTGCAGAAATCCAAACGATGAACTTGCACTATATATTGTTGAGGTATGTATATTACTGTAGCGACCATTTGTCTGCCCTTAATGCTGATCTGTAAGATTAAGATCATGGAAGAAGGTACAGCTGGAGAGATGATAGACTGATTTCTGTCACTGAGATGTGGAGCTACTCGTCCAATTTATCATCTGTTCTACACTGTATAGTGCACTATACAACCTATCATTACTTATTTTTATCGAACTGAATGCAAAGGGCTGAGTTGGCCTATAACATACAGTAAATTATAGTATGTGCAATTGACCGCGTGAGCATACGAATCGTGTCGTCCCAGCTGCGCATGCATAATTTCAACCCCTAGACGACTGCATTCATCAGACATGTGATGATGTGTTTCTACAGGTGTCCATGCCAGTCTTCGTCGGAACTCTGATCGTTGTCCTGTTGACATTATTCCTGATCTATCGCTGCCGCGTCAACGTCTTCATCAAGTTCAACATTCATCCGTTCAACGTGGACGAGTGTGACGGTGAGGACATGGCGTTCGATGCGTTCGTCTGCTGCTCTGGATCAGACGATCAAGTGGCGCGAACGATCGTTCAATGTCTGGAACACAGCGAACCTGACCGTGTGGGATACAAGGTCTGCTATCACGCCCGCGACTTTCCACTGGGTGCCATTATAACGGCCAGCATTGAATCAGCGATCGAGCACAGCAAGAGAGTGATATGTCTGATGAGCAACGAGTTTCTCAGAAGTTCGATGTGCATGTTAGAGTTTCACGTGGCCAGTAACTTGAACATCGAACGACAGAAGCACCGACTCATCGTCATAAAGTGGCCTGATCTTGACCTTGATCACGACCTTGACGCGGACAATATCAAAGACAGGGACAGTGTGAGGCTGTTTCTGTCGAGGTACACGTATATCGAGTACGGCGTTGATGGCTGGTGGCAGCAGGTGCTCTATGCTATGCCAATCAACCGTCTAGCATCCGGTCACCATGACAACTAGCCAGTACGTTGCCTCGAATCACTCAATGACCAAATTTGCTGACGATGACCTTGTGCGTTCTGCTGATAACACGGTTACCCACTTGGCTGACAGATGTAGCGATGAAAGCACTTGTAGCATTTTATATATAGGCCTATGTATATCGCAGAACTGAAAAATGGCAGTATTAGTTGATGAGTTTATTTGGCGATATATTGTATGAGATGTCCATTATTTGTGTTGAATTCCTACGTCTGGAGATCATCAAGTGCTTGTTTGGATTCCTACTTCCTACGGACGTAGGCTAAGTGTTGATTACTGGTTGCGTAGCACAGCGGTAGAACGTCGGTCTTTGCCGGCGAACTTTCCCTGTCCTGCGCTTGACCTGCAGCCTTTCATCCTTTCGTCGATTAATTGAGTAGTAAGCACATATCTGATGTGTGCTCAGGTGGTGCCATCTGGTGAATGCTTACGGGGTTATGGCCGGGTGCGGTTAAAACGATCACTTAGCGCCCTTTGTGTTAGTAGCTTATGCCCGTGCTAAACCCTGTTGTTGTTGGTTGTACTTGGCCTGCGTGCCAGTACTGGTTTATCAGCGCTGTCCTGCATGTCAGCTGTTGTGATGCATATCGTAGCGGTTTGTCTACGAAGAAATAAAGTAGATTATTATTATTTTTTATTACTTTCACTTGATTCGAAGTGATGTCACTCGACCGGATGTTAATGAAATGTTAGCGGTAAAATAATGTTTTCATATTAGAATATAAGGAATTTTGGATAAATCTCAGAGATGTAAGCTTATAGAGCTGTAGTTTACTTACGTGGTGAACTAATATATGATGCGATGGACAACCGCAGCTGAATTAACATTGTAGCCTATTCATCACATTATTATCTGGAATCTGTATGGATTTTATCGTCGAAGTTTATGATCAATTTACTCCGGAGACGTTACATTTGAAAAGTTATATCATTGATTAACTGAAGATACAATATCTGGAGAACTAGTATTCTGTGGATATTGACTGTCACAACTTTGATTACTGTAAGACATATATCGTCATCATCAAGCCTGGAGTTTTATGTTCTAGTTATCCTGGGAGGGTCTGTGGGCATTACAGTGTCCTGTAAATTAACTTCGGTTAGTTGAATTGTATGAATGTTCGATTTATAGTTATGTATAGTTAAATATATTAACCAAATCTTGCTTTACTTCACTCAGAGTTATACATAGCTCAGGAAAGCCGTATTTGGTACCACAGCCACAGTCTTGCAGTGCAAAAGATAACTCTGCAGCACGCTACAGCACTCACGAGCTGCAATCACAGTCTGCAGCGACGAATAACAGCGAAGTGATTGTAAATGGCTGATATTCCTCGGTTGTCCATCTACCGAAGGCTGACAGTTATACCGTTTGTCCCACGCTCATAAGGTTAACGATAATAATACTCGGTGAAGAGCAAAAGTTAACTAAAATGTTGCCAACTGCAATTTTGCACTTTTTACCCCTTTAAAGTTTAGTGGAGGGATGGGTGAAATGTCTGAGTAAATTTTAGTGCCAACCCTAGGACCCGACCTCTGATGTACTTTTGAGGGGAGGAGCGTTCGACGGTCTGAGAGAGCAGAGGTTTGATAAAAAAGAAAGAAAGGACAGCTGTAAAATATAAGGCCTGTGACTGTCGTCGGGCGGCCTAATAACAATATCGAGGATAACGTTCATTGTTCACGGTGCTGTTGACAAAGTCATTGCGAGAGTTCAACCGGTTCATCTATGGATGTACCACACAGCGCCTGAGCGCCACATCGCAGTCTACGTAAGCTTATCATTAGAGTTTTGTGTCGCATGCATACAACAGACGCATACGCTTCAGTACGCCGCGCGTTGTCGATCTAACTGTGTCAGAGCGAACGAACGTTCACAATCCTCGGCGAGCGCGAAGCCGTAGACTGCGGGCGATGGAACGTCGTCCGCTGGCGACCAAGGCATTGGCTGGCGATGAGACACTCGTTCCGGAGTCCACAGTCTGGCGACGACAACATCTGAACGAGCTCGCCGAGCACCGTCTGAGTAGGACCATGACAACGAGTACCTCAGCGTTCTGTCATCATCTGTACACCACACAACAGTCTCTTGGAGCACTGTTTTCAGCTCAGAAAACCCCTATCCATCATATTATGCGTATTTTAAATTACAACTTGTGTTAAATACTGACTACCATGAAACTAGATTCAGTGCGAAGTAACTGGCGTGAGCACACTCGCAGTTCATAACAACAACAACGACGACGACGACGACGACGACGACTATGATGATGATGATGATGATGATGATGATGATGATAATGATTCCGTAGTTTAGACTGCAGAATCGTTTCAAGCGTGACTCAGCCGTGACTGCGTGTAATATTTTCATTGCTTCTACACAACACCTGTACAATCTTCGTTCGTTAACTACATGCGTCCTACATACTCTGTTACAAAATAAGAATTAACACAATTCGTTTCAAGAAACTTAAGAAACTAAAATGAAGCATCAGAATCAACACAAATTACAATATATACAGACAACAAGATCGGCTATCGCAGTGTACGACTAACCGGTGTGAAGTACGTTAGGATATGGTCGAGACTGAACGACGACGACGCTGGTCAGAGCGTCACAGTGGACATCGTCTGATGGTGACAGTGGATCTGACTGGTGGTCGTCAGTGTGTACTAGCCGCGTCAGACGGCCGATGTAGGCGACCGCAAGCCGCAGTGTCTCTACTTTGGACGGGCCATAGCGCTCTCTCCGCCGCTCAGCCTTCGAGCCTGACGGCGGCGGCAGCATAGCGCGCAGTCGGTCAAACGCCGCGTTAATGGACCTCATCCTCGACCGCTCACGTACGTTGGCTGTCTGTCGTCGCCTTGTCGACGTCACGTCGCCCCGGTTACCGCGACTTTGACTGACCTTCACTCGACCGTGACGCTGAGCTTTGCACGCTTCGTCGGAGTCGGCGTCAACACTGGACGTCACGTAGTCATACGCGTCATAGCGCTCCTGTCGCACAGTAAGTAGTAAATTCATTAGACTCCAAGTTATAAATGCACATCAATGCAAATGCCGTAAATTAAGCAAACAACGATTTGTGTGCGAGTGCGAAAATTATTCACCGAGCAGTAACGCAAACTCTGAACAGCAAATAAACATCTAAACCTATCAAGTTAAAATGAATAAATAGATGCATCGCGTGACTATTGTAAAAATAAAATAGAAACTGTAAAAGTCGACATGTTACGGCATCGTTGATGGAAAACGATTATTGCTTTAGCAAGATTATACGCAGCATCAAACGCTGAATGATTAGTTACGATTACACGATAACTCGTAGCAAAACTATACCGAGGCATATTTGAAATCCTCTCAGTTAACATTAGCATGGAGAGATTGATTTTAGATTTTAGATATAGCAAGTTTTATAGTGTTACCACGATGTTGAGTGAATTAGCTCTGCTACGATATGAGGAAATAGCTGAAAAAATATAGGTGTGAACTTTGGCAGCAGATGTCTCACTCCAATAACGGCTTAGTTTCTCTCTTTTCTCGTCTGTCTGTGTGGTAATTTTGTACAGTGTTGTGTGTGCTCTTTTTTCTTTTTATATGTATAGGCCTAGCTTCTATGGGCTCTGGCTGCCTGATATAAATAAAGATTGATTGAGATTGATTGATTGATTGACTGATCGAAATACATGTATTATGTGTACAATAATAACACACAAGAAGTTCGCAATATACATGGAAAAAAGATTAAAAATTATATAAGCAGAAAAAATTAAAATCACAGCATTTACTTGCAGACTTGCGTAGTCCACTCTAGAAGCTTATGAACTTTTTGGCTCAACGTATACAACGTACATCTAGAGCCAGTGAAACTACGATTCCATCAGTTAAGTCATGTACAACTTATTCTACGTGTATTCGTAGACTACGCTCGTAGAAACTCTGATTTAGTCATAGGCTAAGCAGAAGCGAAACTGGGTTACTGGACACAGGTAAAAGTAATCTGGCATCGGTAATATATAATGTGTGCCATACGAAACTAATACGCTGAAATATATGATACAAACTAATAACCAATATTAACGTTTTAGCTGATTGAAATCGGTAAATTTTTGGTACTAACCGGTGAGTCGTCGCTATGTGAGGAGCCGGTATCGATGAGTGGAGTGAGCTGTAGCTGCTGAAACCACAACAGACGTACGTTGACGTCATCATCATCGTCTGACGTCACGGTGGCTGATCGTACCCAGTCATCGTCAAGTGTATCCCAGAATGTGTCGCTGAACGTCGTTGACGCGGTAGTAGGTGCCCTCATCAGCGGCTGGTCTTCGGCGTCCGTCATCGCAATCGCCGCCGTCGTCCAGATGTTGTGTTGGTGTTGTTTGGTGATGTGTCGAGCGTCCATCTGTCACGTCTGCAGTCTGTGTTAGAGCGTTGCAGTAATCAAGTTAACGCGGCCAGCATGACCGTGCGTTAGCGGGCATGGCTCAGTTATCACCAATCACACGATAGCACGTTATGCTGCGCGTGCAATCAGCGAGCACTGATAGGCTGCTGCTGCTGCTGCTGCTTGCGACACTGGGACTCGACACTGTCAGCGTCTCGCGCCGTATTACGGTTGATTAAATTATATTTCCTTCTCTCACTCTGCTGCCTCACAAAAAAGAACGACTGTGATTCGAGCTGTGCAAGTTTGTACGATGCATTGGTTGGCAACATTAGAAATGTAATCTCTGTGTTGATATATGTTACTGTCTTCGTCTGCTGTTGAACCTCGCAGAGCACTGCGTTCATCTACTAGATTCACTACGATGTGCTTCGCAACATTATGATGCGATCACATTTCTGTATCATTTAATTTCCATCATTCCATTAACCTCGTCAGCATTTTATGACACTGACAATAATGATTTACATAATCACTACAACTTATCGTTATCTTCGACTTACTCTGTGATACGTCCACGAACTCACTTTATTCTAAATTCTCTTACACTGCACAGTAAGTTAGCAAATGACTTAACTCCAACACGTAAGCCTAATGTTTCTGCGCAGTCCGACTGAGATAGTTCCGTATTCCGATTAAAAAAGGTAAGGCATGCATGACTTTTCTCAGAAAGTATTTATGACGGTATTGTTAACCATAACATAACATAACATATTCGTTTAATAGAGGTTGTCAAACGCAACAATACAAAATTAACTGCGAGAATAAGTTTAGCGTTAATTTACGCAATGTTAGTATAAATAAATATTTATACAATATACGGATTATGAAATCGGTATCGTTTAAAAATTTGGTTTTGTTAATTATCATCAGATCAATTCGAGAACAAATGCCCTCCTACGACAACATTAAAATGATTTGAGAACTGCATATGGAAACAGAAACCTAGAAGACAACCATAAGAAATGATGGATAGATTATTAGTATTAGATTAGTATTTTACTGTATTTTATGTACTCTTCCTGTATATATTGTTCCGCTTCTGTCTGTCGTGTTATACGCTGTATTGTGTGAGTTGAGATTAATATATTATGCTTGGGATGTTGAAAATAGCCGGGATTTTGCGATGTGAAAATGACAACAACAAACACAGAACAGAAAAAGGAATAGGAAAGATGATACAGCGACGACTCTTCGTCCATAGCCTGCTGTTCTATAAAAGCGAATCGGCTTCTTTTTAGTGTGGCAGGCGAAACGACAAATTTAGCTACCGACTTAACCACAACAAGTACTGTTTTTAGCTCACGAATAATGTTAGGCCGATTTCTATCTACCAGCTGAAACTCAATGGAACCGATCTATCGCCGAAATACACTTACATCGCAAGAACGACGTTGACGAGCCATACAATACTAACGCCTTAAAGTTATGCAAAAAAACTGACACAAATCACAAATCTTCATAGAAAATGTTCAACGAAACATGTCAGACCAGTTTTGCTTCGTATTTCGCAACGATGACGAAGTTTGGCTAATACCGTACGCCTAACGTGCAAGCTGACAGATAATAAAGTTCTGTGATCATTTACTAAACCAAAAACAGAACGCTTTCTATTTACACTCTTACGATACCTAAGATAGTCTGACGTGAAATTACTGCTAACTTGATAACATACAATCGACTATGAAATAGGACGACGGACGTAAAAGCAACGAAAACGTTAAAGTTAAACAGTTAATATTAATTAATAAATGTAGTTTACATATTAATATATGTATAAACTACGTTCGATATGCTGACAACCAAACACAGTCACAACACACACACGTAAAATAAATATCAGTCAAAACTGCGCTCGTGTCATTATTTTTCGTTGGCAAGTATAACATTCATTCTGTACCATTGATAGAACGCACAAATACACACACTCTGGACGTCGCACTCGGCCGAGACTCACTTGTCGGCCAATCGTGGCTCAATGTCTAACGCCTTTTATCTTACGTCTCATACTCTCACATTCCTAGTCAAGACACGTGTTGTATGTGCTGAACATCATCAACAACAATTCTACTAAATTTTATGTTTCCCGCATCATAATTATTGAGCTGTAAAACGCACGACTGAGAAACGTCACAACTGTGCGCGCGGCACTATGAGAACTAAACCAACTCGACGAATGACAGAACGGTATTCCAAGCCATGAATCTGCATTGTGGAGGTCCCAAGCTCATAGAGAAGCAGTGCGGCGTGGAATAGTGCAGTGCAGGTTAGATGAGTTGACCGGCTTCAAAACACGAAAGACAGCAGAAGACGCGGTAGTAAGGATGAGAGCAGAGTCTCGCTTGCACCAACAGTTTACAGTTAGCAAGCCATGGACTATCAGTGCAGTTCACCGGCGCCTGCTGCCTCTCCAGCTCAGCACCTACTACACATTGCAACACACTAATATCAGTTATAGTAATTTTGTATATATCATAATGTTGTCAGCAGCAGAGGGAGTGTCACCGGGAAACATTAAGTCGGAATATTTTATTTCAGTGACACACCACAGCTCATTACGTAAACTGTCTATCGTTGTCATCTTATTTATCGCGCCTATTAGTCCTAGTGAAACAAATTATTGTCCAAATGAGTGAATTATTATTATTGTTGTTGTAACATAACATAACATATTCGTTTAATACATGGTTTGTCAGCCCGCAAACTATTTACAAGAAGAATAAAAATAATAAAAAAAATACAAATAAATAATAATGCAAATATAAATAACGATAAATGATAGTAAAATTACAGAGTTAGTGAACTTGCATGAACTACTGAGATCAGTAAGAGTCTTAGTAGAGTAGTCGGTTCATTTAAGTCCCAGTCTTATCAATGAGGATTTTGTTGTGAGTCCTGGATCTTAGCAAATAAGCCGGAATAAAACGTTCTTGTAAAATGGCTGAAGAACATAAATACGATTATGAAGTATACGAGCAAAAAATGTGTCACTAGCATCTATGAACAGTTCAGTAATTGCAGGTATGTACTGCTCACAGTATCCCAGTCGTTTACACCTAGAATGCATCCAGCCTTCCTCTGTCCACTGCAGAACAGTCACCACACCATGATGGGGAGCAGTACACCGTGTTTCAGAAAAAAAACATCCACTCATATTATTGGCTATAAGTTGAGGAATAGTTGTCTGATTTTAATAATTTTTGACATCAAAATTTCTCACATAATTTGACATGACATGACAGCTTAGTTGACCACCTCACCTAACTAATGTGTCTACACTACCTTGTAAAACTTATCGCACGAGTTTTGTTGCCGCACAATACATACTTTTCTATACATGCAGGTTATGGCCTTTTGGCATCAAATTTTCACTAACAACAGTTTTCAACAGTCAACAACTGTTTCCGTCGTGTTTACTGATATGGGGAATCATGCAGGAGAGGGTCTACAACAAGGGGAAGATTGCAAATGTTGAAGAACTTCGCCAGCGCAT
>Ga0049105_1001418_pt1 | contig 10596 bp, 6 predicted proteins | sample WorMetvaBAHAMAS1_FD_61260 | JGI IMG/M metagenome (GOLD analysis project Ga0049105, IMG submission 61260) | Worm MetaG Olavius vacuus BAHAMAS.1 | ecosystem: Host-associated > Annelida > Digestive system > Unclassified | place: Germany: Marburg | collected 2013-04-09 | reverse complement strand
ATGTTTCCGCGGAATTTCACGGAATTCGAGGAAATTCCGCGGAACGACCAAATTCTGTAATTCTGTATTGCTGTTGTAATTGTAATTGTGACTCGCAGTCCATTCACAGACAGCTACAGAAGCCTGTCGATTTCAGTGACGTGTTTTGACATTAACTTTGCTTACTTACTTATTTTGTTACTTACTGGACCTTTGTAGATACCGGTAATTCACATTTATTATGAATTTATAACTGGGTCAAAGTCGGCACAGTGACTCTAAAGTGGGCGGCCGCGGTGAGCCGCGGAATTTGGCAAATGGCGCCGCGGAATTTGGCAAAATTTGCCGCGGAAAACCGTGGTCCCTAGTTATAAGCCTCGTGCGGCTGATTGCAGCCGCTCAGCGCCGCGTGTGGCAGCTTCTTGCCTGGCTAAACCCAGTTGTTATACCTGGCCTGCACGCCGGTACTCGTTGTGCTGTCCTGCGTGGCAGCTTGTATGAATGCATTACTGTATTCATTGATGTATTGATCTATTCAGCTGCAAAGCTGCAAGTGTGTTCAATAAACTTACTTTACTTTACTTCACAAAATACACTTGCAGGACGATACACTAAGATATTGTGTCTAATGTGACAGCAGATAAAAGTAAATCACGTGCCTCTTTAGTGACTTTAGTTTCCATCTGTCAAGAGGGATAAACTGCTAATGTTTATACGGGCCAACCTGTCAGCTTACATTCTGGCCACAAATTCACCACGGCTACGTCAACCTGACCGTTTGCTTATATTATGATCTACGAAGGACAAGACACTGAGTCAGTCGCTCGGGGCACTCAGACAACGTTTTACGGGCATCACGAACTCATTTCGCGAGTATTTTGGTCGATATTGTTTCCCGTCAGTGGTGTGCGTTGTTAAATTCTATCAATGGACTGGCGACCCGTGCCAATATGGCTGGTTTGACATCTCGCCACGCAAACACGGAAGGTCGCACAAAGAACACTACATTGATCAACGTATATCAACGATGTAAACCCGGCAATGACACGTTGTTAGTTTACACAGAACATACAACAAAATTACCTGCAAATAACGTCCAACAAACGAACTATAAACGTCTTTCGCGATGTTGTTACTTAAAACTTACTGCCACAATACACATTCATTATGTCGTAAGAATTTTCACGGATTTTCCGATGACGGAATATTTGAGGCGAGCTGCACTCACAAGGAAATTCCGTGGTTTTACGTGGTTTTACCAGTGGCCTAGGCCTACTTCGCAGTTCGCAGGTGGCGCTGACTTGGCGCGTATGAGCTCAGCGTAGCAACGTCCAGATCGGTTAGAACATTGAAGTTATTTATCACAGGAGGCAGCGCAGTAGCGCTGCACTGTCGTAAGACCCATGCAAAAATCAATAGGAAAATGGGAAATTCGACCCCCTGTAAAATCGTAACCCCTAAAAATTTTAACTTGAAACTTTGCGTCATGATTACGTCTGGGAGACTACTAGGCCTACTATGCAAATTTGGTTCTAATCGTACAGTGGGGCTTCTCCCCATATGGGCGAAATATTACCTACCACTTTGTGACGTTTTTACTGTCCTGTCATTTTTTCTCGGGAACGCGCCCAGGTCGAACCGCTGAACCTATTTTCACACTTTATGGCTTGGCTCTTGCAACGTTTTCGATTGTATATAGCCTATAGTGAAAATACATCTGAAAACGTCTGATCGCCGAAATATTATTCTCTTTTAGGATATTGGGGTCGCTGAATCTAACAGCGACGTCAGAATATTGACCGAAAGCTTGGAAATGGCAGTTTCTGCGCATGCGCAATATGCTTGCAAACTGGCTAAAACAGCCAAGAACGACGTGCGACGTCGGGCAGCCTTCGAGTTGCGATGTATCGCAACGCAATTGTCACCTTTCTGCTTTTTCCTGATTTATCAATCAAAGTTAAAAACGACTTTAACACATTTCTTCTTTCTCCATTTTGATGTAACATGAAAGAAGCCCACCATTGGCGGCGCGCCTATGAATTGCCGGAGGCGACAACGAAAATCGGCATCAGCAGTCAGCATCGCCAAGAAAACATCAGCGACATGGCGGGAACAGAATAAGGCTTGTCGGAACAGCGCCAGGGCCGTAGCGTAGGGGGTGCTGGGGGGTTGCTGAGCACCCCCGGGCGCCTGGGGCAGCACTGGTACTAAAGATGGCCCGTAGCACCCCCAGTTAGCACCCCCTGCTATAGCACCCCCATCGTCAATCAGCGCCATTATCCGTAAATCAGTAGCAGCATAGCAAGCAGTTCGGCTGCTTTTGTATCAGTTTGCAATGACAATGGCAATGGATACGGCTGAAACTGAACGCTCATTTTCTACTGTGAAGCGAATTTTGTCGGATTATCGACGATCGATGACGCACGAGAGATTGCGGCACCTGTACGGTACTTAAGACTGTTTCTGTTGACGAGTTTATGTCAGCATTCAAGCGACGAAGTCGACGTTTGTTGATCTGAGCTTTATCCTTAACTAGAAATACGTTCTGTGGAACGTGGTATCTGCCCCATAGCCACATCCACAGTGAACGAACTGTTCCTATAATTATGACCGGATGCATGGCGCATGCACGAAACGGCTATATTTCCACTTCCGGTCTAAAATCTGACGTCACCATCGTGTTCCTCGACCCCGATTTCCTAACGATCGCGAAAATTTCGGTGATTCGCGTACATTGAAGGCAGATATAGGATTACTTAATATTTGCATGGGTTTTCAGGACCTTTTGGCCTAAAATGGGGGCTTTGGGGGACAAAATAGGGGAAGAGGTAGTGCGATATTGACCCCCAACGAACTCGTTCTTACTTTTCGGGGTTCTTACGCCGTGCCAATTTTGGTGAAAATCGATCAAGAAATGCGACCGTGAGAGTGCTCGCAGACGGACAGACAGATACACATCTGTCTCATGCTATATGCTAGCTATGGGACAGATAATAATGACATGAACAGCGACACATAATTTGTGCTTCATGCATGGATCTGTAGGTTATTTTTGTGTCTGTGGCCTTATGTCGCAGCAGCGACGCGTTAATGTGTGATTACAGTGATTTCCTAAAGATTGCATCGCTATGTGTGTGACATAGGCCTAGTGCTTATTTTTGCGCCCAATTTTGGGGGTCCCAAAGTCAGGTATTCCGTCGAATGCATCCTTAAGCCCCCTGCCAAAATCGTTAGGGGTGAGAAATTTGGGGTCAAATTTTCAACTTGTCCATTAAATGCACCCGTAAGGGGGATGTCGGGTGGGTACTCCCGAACATTTTATATGTTTAACTTTCAGCACCCCCGGCAATGTGGTGAGCACCCCCACCAAGAGATGGCTAGCTACGGCCCTGAACAGCGCGCGTCGGAACAACGCTTGTCGGAATAGAGCGTGTCGGAATAAAGCGTGCACCCCGACATGGCGGCGTCGTGGCAGTAGCACAGGAGCCATAGCACGGCCGTGGCCATAGCGCCGGAGCACCCGATGCTCCACCAACCTGTGTTGTGGAGGTAAAATGGTTATACAGACCATACGGTGCCGGAAATGTCAAAGTTTCTAATGCATTTGCTAACTGGTGCTGTTACCGTTGTAATTTAGATGATTTGGATGATCACCGGCCATGGAATAAAAGCTTAGTTCACGATCACATTAACTGAGTGAGCGAGTGGTTTCATAACGGCAGATCTGCAGCACATATTGCGCTAGTTCAGATTTTCAAAAATGTCATAACGCGAATTGAGATCATTCCACAAATTTCGGTGGGAAAGTGGAATAAGAAGAAGGAATTAGAAAGAATAGATCGAGCATAGCACATAACACACATAGAGCCTACACAACGCAAACGCGATGAAATCGGCACGTGCATGGATGGCATGGTGGAGGTTACCGTACAGTGATTGAGAAAATTTAGTCAAAACAGAAACAGACACGTAGGCCTAGTAACCTAAGCTTACTTTAATAGGCTAACATCATCATCATCACAAGCGAGGCTGGAACGCATAGCTGTCTTAGTGTCTTCAGAAATTGCCTCCATACTGTGCGGTCTTGTACACGTTTCCAGGCAGAACGAAGTCCAATGTTGTAGATTGCAAGTCGAATTCGACGGAGCACAACCAAATCAACCTTGGCCTTCGTCTTGGGCGCTTGAAGTCGCAGTCCTTCGGCAGACCGTGTGCCATTGACCGCAGAGCACGAGCACGATGACGAGAGCTGGGGACAGATGTCCATAAGGCGCAGACGTCTGGGTCTGACGAGCTGGGAGGCTGATAGGCACCGTGACGTCCGACTGGAGTGTTGTTGATGTGATCGTTACAATACGACGTCGACAGCGCTAGTCGAAAGCATCGACTTCGTTCTGCAGGTTACGCTGTCTACCAAGTCTCTGTACTGCGAGGAGCAGGACTGGCAGAACGTATGCACGATACAGACGGATCTTCGTTGCAATGTGTTTGTTGTGCGAGTTCATTCATACGCTCGTATTATGATTATGCGGCGTCTTGAGTTCGGCTTCGTTGCTACCCGTAGACTGGACTTGGTTGCCAAGATAGACAAAAGAGCCTTTTATGTCGACATGGTTACCAGCAACGACAGTGATGCGTTCTGGATGGACAGGATGTCTGGGTTTTGATCTGCGACTGTGACTCTATCGGTATCGGCATTCTAAGAGGCTTCGTGCTCCGTGACCTCGAGCATCAGCCAGCAGAGCGACATCGTCAGCATAGTCGAGGTCATCAGTGAACGACTCAACACCAAAGCTGGCGTCAAGAAAAACTTCGTGAACTCTTCGCTGGAGCAGTTGTCCAAAATCTGTACATGAAACTAATAGCAGAGCACATTGTTAATGGAACCCATCCTAGATCCATAAATATCACAAGTTTGCAAGTCCATGTACTTTTGAGGGGATCTGATCCCCTGATTTCGCAAATGGCTCAGGCGGTGTTGGCGCCATCAAGCACGATTATTGGCCAAAGGATTTCCCATGATTGTTCCAGTATTCGGGCTCGAGGATCAAGGTGGGAGTTCGAGATGTTCGGCGTTACTCCTTCCCTTATTCCCTTCGTCCTGCCAACTATTCATTCTTGTCCCTTTTCTTTCCTTTTTGCCCTTCTCCTAAAATCAGCTAAAGGGCCCAGTCTGCGAGAGCGCTGTTAAACATGTAAAATTTTTAAAATTTGTCTGTTCTGTAGCATTGCTGGAGTCATAAAACCAGCGGTAATAACCATCTTCAAAATGGGCGTCAGTAAGCATTCTCCAGTGTGACCAGATGTCGCGTACAGTACTTTGACACATAACCATCGCATGATGGGTGAATACCCATAGGCGCTTAGCCTGTTTGGCGCCACTCTGTCTCGCAATGCTGCGTTTTCTCTTAACATCGTGTGTTTAATTGTCTAATAACTAAAAGTGTAATGAATATCCAAAAACAGTTGGTAAAATTTATGTTAGCCGATTATTCGAGCTTGATTTCTGCTTGTCAGTTGTCATGATTTTACTCTGCCTAAAAAGCAGCTTTTCAATTGTAATATAACAAAAGTGCCTATGTTTTATTTTGTGAACAGCGGACTGCCGTGGCCACGTACCGTACTGGCCTATAGTTACAACAAACAGTATGAAGGACTGAAAGCAAACAATTGAAATTAAGTATTACTACTAATCTCAAAATAAAATTTGTCTGGATTTTTGCTTGAGCTAACAGTCAAAAGCTGTCTCTGTGTGTGTGACTGTGTGCATGTGTGTGTTAACCAGGGTGGCACAATAATAATAATAATAATTTGTGTTAAAGTCGTTTGAAACTTTGATTGATAAAGTAGTACCTCGTTTTAATTCGTGTTTCGTTCCATACTTTTGTAACGTTTGTAACTCGCTGGTCACGCTAGCTGTAAGCGTTAGCACTTGATGAACTTAACGAAACTTATGAACTTATAAAGAACTGAACATTTTGTTAGGCCCAAGTGGACGCCTTTCTGCATCATAATGTACGGCATTTCTGCAGTTTTTGGCTCGATCACCCTGTATAGGCCCATGCTGAGTACGTATACGCCTGCCTATAGGTCTACTAATCAATAGGTTAGATGACGATGACGCAGTTCAGCTACTTTCGGATATGAGCAATCGAGTATGTGATATTGCGTATTTATCTACAGCTTATCTACGACGTTAATTTTGGCACACGCTCATACACCCATCACTCGACTGATACGAGTGAGATCAGCGCAACACTCATTCAGTATACGCCTTCGTTGGAATTTCCGTAATGTCTATGCTTGTGGGTGTGGGTTTACGTATTAGGCCTATAATTAGGCCGCCCGCCCGACGATAGTCCAGAGGTCTTATGTTTTACCGCCGTTTAGCCATTATTAGATGTTCAACCTCCTAGCACGTTCAGCGGTACCCATCGCTCCGGTAAAAAAGTACCGGTATATCAGTGACTGGGTCTATATGCTGAACTTGAAAAAATTACTCAAATATTTTGTCCGACCCTCTTCTTACTTCATTTTACAGCCTACAGGGGGGAACAATCTAAAAGTTGGACTCAATTTTCGATCCGGTCGCCTTTGACGCACTTTGTTTTCGAAAAGAAGCAACACATCGGAAATGTAAAATATTTTGGACGATCCTGTGTCAATCACTAACAAATTTGGTACAGTTCTGTCCGAAAAGTAGGGTCTACAAATCCCCCTAAAACGATTTGGCAGTGATGTTAGTCCTTGGCCTTGGCCTTGACTCTTGAGGCTGTTGGCTGAGGCTGTTCCTGCCAGCTCTTCTCCTGTTGAGCGAGTATTTTTAAGAGTTGGTTGATAGTCGCCCACATCGGGCGCAAATGTCGAACAAACTTTTGGAGTCAATGGTGTTTGCAAAGTTTTGGTTTTCACTCTGCATATGAATGTTCTGATCATTGTTACGGTAGCTTTGATTTTTGTCAATGACCTTGACATCTCGAGTCCTTGGTATTGGCCTTAGCCTTCGATCCCACTTAAAGTCAATATTAACATCACTGCAATTGATCGTATTTAAATTTTTAGCGAACGTGAATTCACGTTCACGTTCGCTATATGTCGTCATCCGTCCGTCTGTCGTCTGTCTGTCGTCTGTAACGTTCGTGCACCCATACTCAGGCGATAGAAATTTTCGGCAATGTTTCTAGGCCATTTGGTACCTTGGCCATCTATCGACATCCAGGTAAAATTTTACGGAGATCGTCCAAGGGGAACCCCTCCGTAGGCGGAGTTAAACACAAGAGCTATAGGGGTAGCCGAATATAGCGATTTTGGACCTATCGAACGCTATATCTCGGAAATGGTGCAAGATAGGAGTTAAGTTAGTATTAATCACTAATAGGAAGTCGTATATGAGCTTTCGATTGGTGCCAAACTCGGTGACCTTGGATAACTTCACCGAATGCGGTAGCGTTCGGGACGGATTACGTAAAAGTGGTTAAAGATACACCAATACTTCCTGCAGCGGAAATGTAGGCCAAAGAATCTAGTTTTTAGCGATCTATCATTTATGGCGATATTCGCAGAGGATCACCCCAGCAAGAGCGTTAAAGTGAGGCACTCCCCTCTCGCTAGCGAAAATTTGACGAATAATCAGCCATAACTTGGAAACGGTGCAAGATAGGAGGTAAGTTAGTATTAATCACTAATCGGAAGTCTATATGTGCTTTCGATTGGTACCAAAATCGGTTACCTTGAATGACCCTGAACGGCGTAATGGCCGTTGCATTGCGTTATTTCACTGAATTTGGTAAACATGCGTTCTAACACATAACGGCGTCGATCTGTGGCGGAATTTATGCACCAGTTTATTGTATTTTGTAGTACGTGTACGATGTCGTCGTAAAGAAAGTTCACGTTCGCTATCTCATCTCCTGATGAGTTTTTTGTACCATTCTCCTTCCTCGATTCTGAGACCGCATTCGCTACACATGTATACAAATGTGGTGCAGAGATACCGATCTGCTGCCCGAATATACACAAGAAACCATATTCAAAGTTATTGCGGCCGCTATGTCAGCTCATTTCTACTTCTGGTTCCGGGCACTAGGCCGCCTGCATACCGATTACCGAATTTCAGAGACATCGGCCGAGCGCCGTCCGCCATCTCGTTAATGATTGGAATTGGATTTTAACCATTCCGCGGCTTCAGGGACCCATGTACAGAATATACATGCAACCAGAGTGCAACTATCTCGATCCGTGGTCGAGATATATGCCCGAAGCCCGAACACACATTTATAATTGCCTCCGCTGACGCTCCCAAAGCAGATTTTCCCAAGTTAGAATTATGGGCTTTAATGAGATTTGTAGGGATTTGGGGCGGAGCCCCCGTAATGTAAGCCGGAAAGTCTTTAATACTTACCAACAAAAGCTCGGCTTTTGCTGAGATGGCTGCGTATAATTTATTTAGCCGTTGTCGTGCTTAATAATAAAGCCTGTAATAAGTGGCGCCACATGGCGAATGAAAATATCATGGCGCTTAAAGTACGTTGCGCGGCCAAGAAGATGGAGATGGGTCAGTTCTGGAGAGAAATGAGGGGAGAAGGCATGTCCGACTCCGAGTCCGAGTCCATGACGAACTATTTCAGTTCAGGTCCGAGTAGAATCCGAGTGTAGCTAAAATACAGCATTCACAATCTAACTGAGCATGAACTGAGAAGCAATACGAAAAGTTGTTAAAAAAGACAGTAGGCCTATCTTATTATGTTCCGCAACCGAAGACGTATAGAGGTCATTAAGCGAGGCTGCGATCCGTCCGTCTGTCTGTCTGTTTGCCCGCCCATCTGTCTCATGTCACTAGGGCAAAAATGGAGTGTTTTAGGCCTATTGTGACTTTAGAACACTAATAGTTGGCGGCCACCTCAAGCTCTGAAAGCGCGTCTCGTGACATGTTCGATTCTTTTATCTGACCGCGATAGCCACTAGAGTAAAATATCCTCGGCGAACAAGAGGTTTAGTAACAGAAGGCCTTTCTTAAGAGCGCATAAAAGTGAAAACTCCCGGGTATTAAAATAAGCAAAGTGTTTATGTTTACGAGAAAAACTTCGGCCAGCCAGGGCGATAGTCTTTCGACCTGGCACACCCTGATGTAGCGCGCCACTGGTCGGAGTTAGTATCCCCACCAGCTAGGGTCTGGCGGACAGGCGGAGCGCTGTAAGCTCCCTCAGCGGGGCCCGGGGCGGAGCCCCGGCCGCCAAATGGTTTTACCATATTTTAAGCACTCAGGATGCCCTATCCTGACATTACATTACATTACAAACTATTTATAGTGGCCTAAGTAAAAGTAACTTGAAGGACCACTATGGCGACGCAGCTACAGAACAATGTCCGGGTTGTTATGATTGCCGAAATAAATGAGTTTTCAGTTTCTGACGAAATGTTGCAAGTGATGGGGATTGAGGCAGACTGGACGTCGGCAGGTAGACTGTTCCAGAATCTTGGGCCAGCAGCAGCAAAAGAGCGATCGCCGACAGTGACACGCCACGACGGACGGACGTCGAGAAGACTGGAGGTCGACGGGCGCAGCCGGACTCGACGTCTTGTCGGCAAATCAGCGACGTACTGTAGCCGGTCTGACAAGTACTGAGGTGCAGTGCCATGAAGATATCGGTAGACAATGACCGCCTGTTTGAACTTGATGACATAAGCCATAAGAGGAAGGGATGATGGAAGAAAGGCCTTGCCTCGTTAGTATGATTGACTAATGCATCATTTCTGTATATAGGCCTAAAACAAAACCACTCTATGCAGCAAAAGTCGTTCAGCTTCTCGAAGCTGTGTAATGTTTCTCGTCTCTATTGACGCACCTGTTAAGTGCACTGCCTTGGTGTCTCTTAGATTTCAGATTGTACCTGCTTCTTCTTCGGTGTTTTTACCGCGCTGCATGGAATGCAGACGCGGTCTAGCGATGATAATTCTGTCTGTCTGTCTGTCCGTCTGTCAAACGCGTGGATTGTGACAAAACGGAAGAAAGATCTGTCCAGATTTTTTTATACCATACGAAAGACCATTTAATCTAGTTATCTGAGAAGAAGAATGGTTGGTGGGGGCGACCACTTCTACCTGAAATTTTTGGTCAGCCGGCCGTCGTTGTAGCGAAATCGTCGATTAGCAACCGATATTCGTTCGTAGCGCCTCAGCCGTAACACATAGCGAAAAAAGTTAAATGACACCAATAGGAAGTCCAATACGCGCTTTCCAATGAGCCTAAGATGATCATCGTGCGTTGCCCCTAAGCCCCACAAAGGGCGGCTCTAAAACGCAAAACGGCCGTTTTCCGGGTAAAATCGCACTTCGCTTGAAAAAAGTCTGCTACAAAGTTTCTTTATGTCAAAACTGTCAGCAACAGAGTTGTAAGGCATTCATTTGCCTAACTATCGGTGCAAAAATGATTGGTGGGGAGCGACCCCTTCTAGCTAACATTTTGGGTCAAAATGACTGCGTTGGAGCGCAATCGCCGATTTTAGATCTATTTTCGCTCGTTGCGCCTTAGCCGTAACACCTAGCGAAAAAGTCCAATTAACATTAATAGCAAGTCCACTACGCGATTTCCAATGAGCCCAAGATGAATATCGTACG